>Ga0115557_1002991_pt1 | contig 11140 bp, 11 predicted proteins | sample COGITO_mtgs_1104_FD_87280 | JGI IMG/M metagenome (GOLD analysis project Ga0115557, IMG submission 87280) | Pelagic marine microbial communities from North Sea - COGITO_mtgs_110421 | ecosystem: Environmental > Aquatic > Marine > Epipelagic | place: Germany:Helgoland, sampling site Kabeltonne...
ATGATAGAATATCTGGGAGACTAAAAGGAATGAGCCCGATAAAATATCGAGCTCATTATTCTAATTAGTATAATATTAATCGTCCAACTTTTGGGGTGCTGTCCATTTGATAAGGCTTTTTTTTGAGCGAAAGACCGGGTTCGAACCGGCGACATTCAGCTTGGAAGGCTGACGCTCTACCAACTGAGCTACTTTCGCAATATTGCGGGGCAAAGATACTTTCTTTTTTAGATCTACCAAGAAAAAAATCAATAAAATTCGTTATTATCTCGTAACACTTTGATAAAGTGGTATCCATAAATTTCATAGCCTTCGTTCAAATAAAATTTATGTGATTTTCGGTTCCCTGTATAAGCATTTAGTTCTGTTGCTTCGTAGCCTTTTTGCTTGGCATAGTTGTAAATCCAGTCAAATAATTGTTTTCCAATGTTTTTACCCCTATAATTAGGGTGGATAATAACATGGTCAGGTTCTACAGTTTTACCAATATAATGTCTTGTCAAAGTCCATAATCCACTGATGCCAATTAATTCTTTATCTAAATAAATACCTACGCATTCATAATTTTGTGTTGTCATATCCAAAACTCTTTCTTTTAAAATAGCCCTTGGAGTTTTTGTATTGAGTAAAGACAGCAAGGGTATAATACTCAGAATATCGACTTTGGGAATTATTTTAATATTGAATTTGTCCATTGCGTTAAATAGTTTTATAATGTATCTTTCTAAAAATTATTAATTTATCAGAGGAATTATTTGGTGGTAAAAAATAATTAGTTAAATTTGCTGCTCATATCAAGAAAATGAAAAACACATTTGCATTTAATAGTTTCTATTTCTTCTTTTATTTTTTTAAAAGAAGCGAGACTTTCGGTGTGTTGTAAAAATAAAAAATAAATAATACAATTTAGAAAGTCTCGAGAAATCGGGACTTTTTTTGTTTATATAGATTATATAGATATTGAGAAAAATGAAAGTAGCCATACAGGGAATAAAAGGATCTTACCATCATATTGTTGCAGAAAATTATTTTGGAACAAATAATGAAATGGATGAGTGTATGACGTTTGCAGAAATGCCTGATAAAGTGTTGTCAGGTGCAGTAGATATTGCTGTTATGGCTATTGAGAATTCTATTGCTGGTGCTATTTTATCGAATTATGCTTTAATTGATGAGGCAGATGTTACTGTGGTAGGGGAGTATTATTTACCTATTCATCACAATTTAATGGCGCTACATGGACAAGATATTTCTGAGATAAAAGAAGTGTATTCACATCCAATGGCTTTGTTGCAATGTCGAAAGTTTTTTAGAAAATATCCGCACATTAATTTAATAGAGGATAAAGATACTGCTGATGTAGCAAAAAGGATTCGAGATAAAAATTTGAAAGGAGTTGCAGCAATTGCAAGTTCTTTAGCAGCTGAGATATATGATTTAGAAATCCTTGCTTCTGAAATTCAAACAGTAAAAGACAATCACACTCGTTTTGTTATTGTTGAGAAAAAGGGAAAAGATTTAATTGAATTTCCTACCAAAGCTTCAATAAAATTTGTCTTAAAGGATGAGAGTGGTTCGTTAGGAGAGGTGTTGATGGAGTTGGCAAAACATAAAGTGAATTTGTCAAAAATTCAATCCCTGCCAATAATTGATAAGCCATGGGAGTATGCGTTTTTCGCAGATTTAGTATTTGCAGATTATATAGAATATAAAAATGCCCTTTCTGATATTACATCAAAAGTATCTAGTTGTAAAGTGTTAGGAGAATATAAAAAGAATTAAGGAATGATTTCAAAAGCAAATAGATTAAACGATGTTAAGGAATACTATTTCTCAAAAAAATTAAGAGAGGTAGGTCAATTGATTTCAGAGGGGAAACCAATTATTAGTTTAGGGATTGGAAGTCCAGATTTGAATCCACCGACTGAGGTCTTAGAAGCTTTAACGTCTTCTTTGGGAGATGTGATGGCTCATGGGTATAAAAGTTACCAAGGAATTCCTGAGTTACGAGCTGCCATGTCGGGTTTTTATGAAAACTTTTTTGATGTAACCTTAAATCCAGCGAATGAGATTTTACCGTTGTTAGGTTCAAAAGAAGGGATTATGCATATCTCAATGGCATTTTTAAATGAAGGGGATCAAGTTTTGATACCAAACCCGGGATATCCAACGTATAGTTCTGTTGCGAAATTAGTAGGAGCAGAGGCTTTAGAATATAACTTGGTAGCTGGAAATGGATGGTTGCCAAACTATGAGGAGATTGAAAAGAATGATTTGTCAAAGGTGAAAATTATGTGGGTTAACTATCCACATATGCCTACTGGGACAAAAGCTTCAGATGAATTGTTTGCTAGCTTGATTGCCTTTGCAAAAAAGCATGATATTCTGTTGGTAAATGACAATCCTTATAGTTTTATTTTAAATGATAATCCTAAAAGTATTTTTCAATATGAAGGTGCTAAGACGGTAGCGCTAGAGTTGAACTCTTTGAGTAAGTCATTTAATATGGCCGGTTGGCGCGTTGGAATGGTTTCTGGTGCAGAAGTATACCTGTCTGAAGTATTGAAGGTGAAAAGTAATATGGATTCAGGAATGTTTTATGGGATTCAAAAGGGAGCAATAAAGGCATTAGAATTATCTAAAGATTGGTTTGAAGAAATCAACGTTGTCTATGAAAAACGAAGAGCTTTGACATGGAAAATATTGGATGCTTTGAATTGTCAATATAATTCTGAAAATGGAGGAATGTTTGTTTGGGCAAAGTTGCCTGAAGGAATTACTTCTGAACAAATGACTGATAAAATGTTGTATGAGAAGGATGTGTTTTTGACTCCTGGAACGGTGTTCGGGTCAAATGGAGAAGGGTATATTCGATTGTCGTTGTGTGTTTCTGAAGAGAAATTAGAAAAAGTTTTAGAAAGAGTTTCTTAAGAGTAAGAAATATTGAAAAATAGTGAAATGAGTAAAAAAGTTGCAGTTATTGGGTTGGGTCTTATTGGTGGATCTGTTGCTTTAGAGCTAAAAAAACGCTTCGGATTGACTGTTTTTGGAGTCGATGCAAGTGCTGAAAATTCAAAAAAAGCCTTGGAGCTTGGTATTATTGACGAGATTGCAGACTTTTCTGTGGTAAAAACAGTAGATGTTGTAGTGATAGCAATTCCTGTGAATCATTCGCCACAACTGACTTTTGAGGTGTTAGATGTGATAAAAAGTGATGCCTTGGTTTTTGATGTGGGTTCAACTAAAGAAAACATTTGCAAAAAAGTTGTAAAGCATTCAAAAAGAGTTAATTTTGTGGCCGTTCATCCAATTGCCGGAACTGAATTCTCTGGACCAGAAGCAGCAATCTATAATTTGTTCGATGGAAAGGTAAATATCATTTGTGACAAGGAGTTGAGCAGTGAGGAATCTATTCAAAAAACGATGTCGATTTTTGATGGATTGAACATGAGAACAATCTTTATGGATAGTAAAGAACATGATAAGCATATTGCTTATGTTTCTCATTTATCTCACATTAGTTCTTTTATGTTAGGGAAAACAGTTTTAGAAATCGAAAAAGATGAAAAAAACATTTTTGATATGGCGGGCAGTGGTTTTGAATCCACTGTGCGTTTAGCAAAAAGTTCTCCAAAGATGTGGTCACCAATTTTTGTTGGAAACAAAAAAAATATTTTAACTTCTTTAGATGGTTTTATAAAAAACCTGCAAGAGTTTAAAGAATTGATAGAAAACGAGGATACGGAAGCATTGAAGGATTCGATGTCAGAAACGAACTACATAAAAGAAATACTAAACGGAATAAGAAAATAATAAAATAAATTAAAAGGAAGCTATTGGGTTAGCTGAATTTTAAAACAACTTTAGAAACTAGATTAAAATGGAAAATACGAAAGAATTCAGAACTTGGTTAGATGACATGCAATTAGACCATCCTTTGGTTATTGCTGGACCTTGTAGTGCAGAAACAGAAGAGCAAGTATTAAAAATTGCTCACGAATTGAAAAACACAGATGCAACTGTTTTTAGAGCAGGTGTATGGAAACCGAGAACAAGACCAGGAGGTTTTGAAGGGGTTGGAGCAGTAGCTTTACCTTGGTTGCAGAGGGTAAGAAAAGAAACAGGAATGAAAATTGCTGTTGAGGTTGCTAATTTAGCACACGTAAAATTAGCTTTAGAAGCTGATGTTGATATCCTTTGGTTAGGTGCTAGAACAACGGTAAACCCATTTGCAGTTCAGGAAATTGCTGATGCTTTAAACGGAACTGATAAAATTGTTTTGGTGAAAAACCCAATCAACCCAGATTTAGCTTTATGGTTAGGTGGTGTTGAACGTTTGCATACTGCAAATATCAAAAAATTAGGAGTTATCCATAGAGGATTCTCTTCTTACAAGAAAACTAGTTACAGAAATGTACCTCAATGGCAATTACCAATTGCATTGAAACAACGTTTCCCAGATTTACCAATTATCAATGATCCATCTCATATCTGTGGAAACAGAACTGGTATTGAAGGAATTTCTCAAATCGCATTGGATTTAAATTTCGAAGGTTTGATGATTGAAACACATGTTGATCCAGATAACGCTTGGTCTGATGCTGCGCAACAAATTACTCCAGATCGTTTGGTTGAAATCATGAACGATTTGAAAGTAAGAGAGCCAAAAGCAGAGGGAGAAGCTTTAGATCAGTTGACTGGTTTAAGAGCTGAAATTGATGTAATTGACAATCATATTTTAGATACTTTAGCTGAAAGAATGAAGGTTGTTGAGCAAATCGGAGAGGTAAAGAAAGGTGAAAACATTTCTATCTTACAAGATGACAGATGGGCAACTATTTTAGAAACAGTTAAGAAAGAAGCTGCAGTAAGAGGATTAAGTGATGCTTTTGTTGAATCTGTTTTTAAAGCAATTCACCAAGAATCAATCAATCATCAAGAAGCAATCGTATCAGGAAAGTAATTTCTTGAAGATTATTTCTCAAACAATATAAGAATACCACAAGTTTCTCAATTTATTGAGGTCTTTGTGGTATTTTTGTTTTTAGAAGTTATTTGTTGTTAATAGTTTGCAATATAATATAGTTTATGAATGGAGTAGTTGTTAAATCTACAGGGAGTTGGTATTCAGTTCGTACAGAAAACGGAGAAATACATAAATGTAGGATTCGTGGGAAGTTTCGTATGGACGGGATCAAAAGTACCAATCCTGTTTCTGTTGGGGATATTGTGGATTTTGAATTAGAACCTCAGAAAGAAACGGGTGTAATCAAACATATCTATGAACGTACAAACTATATAGTTAGAAAGTCCGTTAATTTATCTAAAAGAACTCATATAATTGCTTCTAATATAGATCGTGCTTTTTTGGTAATTACTATTGACAATCCACCAACTACAACTAGTTTTATTGATCGGTTTTTGGTGTCTGCTGAGGCGTATCATATTCCTGTTACTTTATTATTTAATAAGATAGATACGTATGATGAAGAAGCACATGATTTAAAGGACGAGTTGATTGATATTTATGAAAATATTGGTTATGAATGTATTGAGATTTCAGCAAAAGAGAGAATTCATGTGGACGACGTAAAGGAGTTAATGATTGATAAAGTCACCTTGTTTTCCGGGCATTCAGGAGTTGGGAAATCGACACTTGTGAATACCATAGAGCCTGCCTTGAATTTAAAAACATTAGAGATTTCTGAGCAACATAAACAAGGGCAACATACTACAACATTCGCTGAAATGCATCCATTGAGTTTTGGTGGATATATTATAGATACACCTGGGATAAAAGGATTTGGAATTGTTGATTTTGAAGAAGATGAGATTTCTGGTTATTTTCCTGAGTTTTTTGAGTTAAAACAGGAATGTAAGTTTCATAATTGCAAACATATTGATGAGCCTAAATGTGCCGTAAAAAAAGGCTTGGAAGAGGATAGAATTGCTCCTTCTCGATACTTTAGTTATGTGCAAATCATGAGAGGAGAAGAGGAGCATTTTAGACAAGATATTTACAGTCAAAAAAAGTAAAATGAAAGTCGTTCTTCAAGTAGTAAAAGAAGCTTCTGTCAGTATAGAGAATAAAATATTTTCTAAAATTAATCATGGACTTTTAATTCTTGTAGGGATAGAAGATTCAGATTCCGATTTGGATATTAATTGGTTGTCAAACAAGATTACGAACATGCGTGTTTTTGTCGATGAAAATCATACCATGAATCTTTCTGTTAAAGATGTGTTGGGTGATGTTTTGGTTGTAAGCCAATTTACTTTACAAGCCATTACAAAGAAAGGGCACAGACCTTCCTACATAAAGGCATCAAAACCTGATGTAGCCATTCCAATGTATGAGAAATTTGTATCCCAATTGGAGACTGATTTAGGGAAGTCTGTTTTTACCGGAGTTTTTGGAGCGGATATGAAAGTTTCATTAGTAAATGATGGACCCGTAACTATTGTAATGGACTCAAAGGATAAAAAATAAAAACTCTTATATTCGAAGTATAATTCAATCTTATTTTATGTCGGAAAACAAAGCAGTAAGTAATGTCTTAAAAATTGGAGAATCGTTAATTCCAGTTGTCTTATTAGTATGTTTGTTAGCCTGTAATATATTTTTTTCTGAGGGAGTTTTATTCGGAGATTATTCGAATCAGTATATCTTATTATTGGCGGCGTTTGCAGCAATAATTATTGGTGTAAATAAAAAAATAGCGATCTCTTTAATGATAAAAGAGATATATAACAATCTAAAAAGTGTTCTAGTTCCTGTTTTGATATTGTTTTTGGTAGGTGCCTTAGCGGGAACATGGTTGATAAGTGGCGTTATTCCAGCGATGGTGTATTATGGATTACAAGTGCTAAGTGCAGAGATTTTCTTGCCTGCAGCTGTAATTATTTCTGCTATTATATCTATAGCAACAGGTAGTTCATGGACTACTTCAGCGACAGTTGGTATTGCACTAGTGGGAGTTGGGACTGCCCTTGGCATTCCGCCGGGAATGGTGGCCGGTGCAGTTATCTCAGGAGCCTATTTTGGTGATAAAATGTCTCCTTTGAGTGATACAACAAATTTAGCTCCAGCGATGGCTGGTACTGATTTGTTTACCCATATCAAATATATGTCTTTAACTACGGTTCCTACTTTGTTGGTTACTTTACTAGTATTTACAATAATAAGTTTGAATCTTACGACAACAGGTGATACAGATTTGTCTGAAATGTTTAGTGTGATAGAACAAACTTTTTATATAACACCATGGTTGTTTGCTATTCCGGTTACAGTGGTTGGATTGATTCTCTTAAAAGTAAAGCCTCTATTGGCTTTATTATCTGGGGTTGTCTTGGCTGCGATATTTGCTGTGTATTTTCAATCAAATGTTGTTTTGCAAATTTCAGGTTCTTATATTGATAGTATTTCTCAGGCCGTTTTAACCGAAGTGGAAATAGTAACAAGTCATGATGCTTTGAACGAATTGTTTGCGTCTGGAGGAATGGAAGGTATGATATGGACTATTTTGTTAATCGTTAGTGCAATGGTTTTTGGAGGAGTCATGGACGGCATAGGGGCTTTAGGAGTTATAACTGAATATTTATTAAAACGTACAAAAACGACTTTAGATTTATTTTTCGCCGCGGTAGCAAGTTGTTTGGGGTTAAACATTATTGCTTCAGACCAGTATTTGGCTATTGTAATTCCTGGTAAAATGTTTAAAAAGGCTTTTGAGGAAAAAAATCTTGCCCCAGAAAATCTGAGCAGGACTTTAGAAGATTCAGGAACAGTGACTTCGGTATTAATTCCTTGGAATACCTGTGGGGCATATCAGTCTTCAGTTTTAGGAGTATCAGTTTCAGAATATTTTATCTTCGCAATATTTAATTATTTAAGTCCAATTACAACCCTTCTTTTTGCTGCTCTAAATTTAAAAATTAGACACATAAGTAAATAATAAATTATTTTTTTAATGAAAATTCAAGTTACCTTAATATTTCTTTGTTTTAGTTTATTTAGTTTTTCTCAGGAGTATTCTGTTGAAAAATTCCCCAACAGAGTAAGGTTGAGTTGGGAAACTGTTTCTATGTCTACAGAAGCTGATTTAGGTTTTGTAGGAATTGGTTTTGACCTGTTTCATTTGGTTAAAAACGCGAATACAATTTATGTAGGGGTGAATTCCTATTCTGCTGTTACAGGTATACGTCCAGGATTAATCACTTTAGGGATGTCTGCTGGGTGGAGTCCTCAGTTAACAAAAAGTGGTTTGTTTTTAGATGTCGGCGGTTTTCTTGGAGGCGGCGGCGGCGGCGGTGCTGATGATGGTGGTGGTTTGATTGTTCGCCCACACCTAAATTTAGAGCAACGATTTGGTAATGTAGGAGTTCGATTAGGGGTTTCCCGGATAGATTTTCCTTCAGGAGGAATTTCAGGAAATCAAATAAATGTTGGCCTTACCTTGAATGGTAATAATTATTTTAAAGTAAAAGATGCTCACTATAAGTTTGTGAAACTAGAGGACTTAACCGAAGGTAAATTGAGAGTAGCTATGGTAGGGACCTCTTATTTTAACCTAAAAGATGGCTCCGTTCCTGACAAGCCTGAAGTTACTCAAGTAGGATTATTAGGAATGCAGCTTGAGGCAGATATCAATAATTACTTTTATGGACTTTTAAAATTAAATGGAGCTTTAGCAGGTGGTACAGATGGTTATATGTCCATTTTTTTGGGTGCGGGTGCTAAATTACCTGTTTTAGAAAATAGATTAAATATTGAATCTCGTGTGCTAATTGGACCAACCGGAGGTGGTGGAATAGAATCTGGCGGAGGAGCTACGGTTCAAGCAGAAGCAGGGCTAACACTTTTACTCGGGCAAGGTTATGATTTGAAAATGATGGCAGGGAAAACCTTTTCTCCTTGGGGGCCTTTTGATACGAACCATGTTGAAATTGGTGTAGGGAAGACTTTTGGTCGGTTGAAACCGAAAGAAGGTTCTCGAAATAAAGAAAAATTCAATGTGAAATCGAACGATTATTATGTGAATGATTTAGCGCTCTCAATTTTTAATAGAACCTATTTTCCTCCTGAGGCTTTAGATAAAAATGGAGTTCCCTATTTGTCAAGTTTTAACTCTTTGGGCTTTGAAATTCAAAAATATCTGGGAGAAAGATTTAGTTTAAATGCACGAACGGTATGGGCTTATCAAGGAGATTATGGAGCCTATGCGGAAGGACTTATTGGGGCTACTTATTATCAACCTGTTTTTAATAAAACAAAAGTTTCTTTTAAATTGATGGTTGGAGCTGCTGGAGGAGGAGCAATAGATTTAGGCGAGGGGTTGTTGTTTGAATATGCAGTTGGTCTTGAAAGGGAATTAAGTGATCGCTGGGATTTTCTTATTCATTTTGGTCAAACACAACCTTTTGAAGGTAATTTTAATCCGATTAGTTTAGATATTGGGCTGAAGTTTCATGTAAGTCAGTTGCTTAAAAAGTAAGTTTTTTGTTGTTAAAAGCTAGTTAAAAAAGTTAACAGGCGTTAAAAAGAACTAAATTTTCTCATGTGTTTTTTATCTTTGGTGTGAATAAATAGAATCAAAAATGAAAAAAATAGTAAGTTTAGTGTTTGTTGCTTTTTTAGGAGGAGCAATTTCTTTAGCAGGATTTTCTTATTTGGTTAAAAGCCAGAATAACCAAAGATTTCAATTATCTAAGGTGGAGAATAATTTTATTCCGATTCCGACAAGTTATCCTAATATACCAACTATAGCAGGAGAAAAAACAGATTTTGTGGATGCCGCATCTAAGAGTTTAAATGCAGTAGTACATGTCAAAAATACATCAACGAGTACCTATCATGATCCTTTTTCTGACTTTTTCTATGGGAGAGGAAATGGATACCCACGTGAAAGAGAGTCTGTTGGAACAGGTAGTGGTGTGTTGATTTCTAAAGATGGTTATATTGTAACCAATAATCATGTAATTGATAATGCCAATTCTATTGAGGTTACCTTGAATAATAGAAAGACGTATACGGCGGAGTTGATAGGTGCTGACTCTGGGAGTGATATTGCTTTGTTAAAGATAGAAGGGAGTGATTTTGAATCCTTGACTTTTGCCAATTCAGATGCAATTCAAGTTGGCGAATGGGTGTTGGCAGTTGGGAATCCATATAATTTAACATCAACCGTAACCGCAGGTATTATTAGTGCGAAAGGTAGAGATCTTGAAGGGAATTCAAATACAGAGTCGTTTATTCAAACGGATGCGGCAGTAAATCCAGGAAATAGTGGAGGCGCTTTGGTGAATACGAGAGGAGAATTGATTGGAATAAATACTGCTATTTCATCACAGACAGGTTCTTTTGTAGGGTATTCTTTTGCTGTTCCTTCCAATATTGCTAAAAAAGTTATTGAGGATATCATGGAGTTTGGAAATGTTCAGAAAGCACTGATAGGTATTCAATATGATCCACGAAAGGATGATTTAGAAGGTGTGCGAATCACTGCTGTAACTGACGGGGGTGGTGCTCAAAAAGCTGGATTACAGGAGGAAGATATTATTGTTAAAATTGAAAATATAAAAATTAGAAAATTTTCGGATCTAAAGGGACAGCTAAATGCAAAAAGACCTGGGGATAAAATCCAAGTGACTGTTCTTAGAGGGGAAACTACATTGACTAAAACTGTGACTTTAACTGAGAATAAAACACTTCATGTAAATCTATTAGGCTTCTCTGTAGAAGAATTATCAAAATCAGAACTAAACAAAAGGAAAGTAGATTTCGGTGTTAAAATTGTGAATATTAGAAATTCAGAATTAAAAGGACTGGGTGTTGTTGATGGTGATGTACTGCTTGAAATAAATAATGAAAAGGTTACGAACGTGGCTCAGGTTGATACGCTATTGAAAGAAAAATCGGAAGATGGTTATTTGAAATTAGGAATTTTAAATTCTAAAGGAGTTAAAGAGAATTATATTTTTAGATAATAGCGTTAAAAAACAAATAAAAAGCCGATACTAAAAATACAGTGCCCCCAAAAAGTTAGACACAATTTGGGGGCATTTTATGTATAGAAAAGTAAAATTTAGTATTGAGTTAAAAAAAGAATGCATGTCTTTAATCTTCTTAAAGCATCGTTCA
>Ga0115557_1002992_pt1 | contig 11138 bp, 8 predicted proteins | sample COGITO_mtgs_1104_FD_87280 | JGI IMG/M metagenome (GOLD analysis project Ga0115557, IMG submission 87280) | Pelagic marine microbial communities from North Sea - COGITO_mtgs_110421 | ecosystem: Environmental > Aquatic > Marine > Epipelagic | place: Germany:Helgoland, sampling site Kabeltonne...
CCCTGTTCACTGAGGCTATCGCGGCGTTGGATAATCTCTGCCAGCAGGGTCTGAGCGTCCTGGCGATATTTGGTTTTTTGTGCCGCGGTAGATGGGCTGACCAGCGTTGCTGAGGGAATCGGCCTTCGCTCTTGAGCTGAGTTTGAACCACTGATCCAAGGGTCGGAGACCAGGTTTGGGAGCACAAATACGACGCCAGAGGTCAATAAAAGCAGCACCGCGATAGCGATTTTCTGCATGCCATTCTGACGAGCGCCGGCAGCCCCGGTTGACTCTACTGTGGCAGTCGCGTTATCGACGGGGTCTGGTTGTACTGACGTTTGCTTATCCATAAATCAGGGGGTCGCACGTTCTTGTTGATAGATTTTGCCCAACAGCTCCTGCCATTGTTGGTATTGCGATTGAACCGTACCAGTTAGGGTGACAGTACGATCTTCCAACTCAATGACTTGGGGGGCGATTTCGGCTTCCAGTGATGACCCCATCTCGGCGACCGACTCATTGAACTCTGCCGCTTTGTTTTTACTATCGAGACCGGCCTTGAGCACAAAACCACCGACGGCGGCGGTGGCTGTCCCGGCGTCATCGGCAATGCTGGTGCGCGCCTGCGAGCGTCCATAAATACCCGCTAAAATCGCGCCAATACCGGTGATAATCTGCTTGTTGCCTTTTTGATTTAACTGACGTGCTCGCACCACAGAGTCGTAGGAGGCACGACGAAAATCCTGATAGGCCAGATGCATTTGTTGAGAAAAGCCGTCGTAATAATCCTGCATCGTGTCAACATAGAGGTAGTCACGCTCGCGTATTTTACGCACTCGCATAAGGATACTGTCATTTTCAGCCGGCAGTCGGGCAACCGTTAAGATACCTTTGCGGTCCTCATCGATATACTTATCGAATGCCTCGGGAGAAAAATGCCGAGCAAAACGCAGCTCGGAAATCGTTCGCAGCTCCTCGGCGCGCGCGTCAGTGATTTTTTCACGGTAACTGAGCAGATCGTTGGCGATGCGGATAAACAGATTTTGAAAGGGGTCGCCGAGGCTTTTTAAACGGCGGTCATAGGCGTATTTGCCAGTTGTCTGTTGGTAACGCTTCTTGAACCACTGTTTGCCGCTGCTATCGGTGACAATAATGTCGAGGTCCATGGTTTCGCCATCGGACTGATTGATAGTGCCGGTGATATAGAGATCCATAATGACATCATTATTTGGGGTGACGCGAATCGCACCCCAGGCACCGCTTTTCTCGAGCACTTTGCCGAGCTGGTTAGAAAAATAGATCGCCTCGGCGTAGCGCACTTCAGGAAATACCGTATCGTCTTCATCGGTGAGATAGAGACCATCATTGAGGGTCGGAATTCCGACGTCTAGCAGAGTTTCTACCGGATAGGCACGCGAGGGTGTATTGAGAGTCATCATGGTCGAAGAGGTGACTTTGTCGACCGCCGCCGTGGCCTGCCCGGTAATCAGGCAGAGGGCGAGAGCGACTATTTTGCTTGGCCGTTGAAAAATAAACCTTACACGCATGGTATATAGCTCCGTCTCAACCTTGGTTTTTAATTCGGCGATACTCATCCCAGAGCTTTTCTCTCAGCACCGGGTCTCGCTCTTTGGTCGCGGCATCGCGGATCTGTCGCAATACAATATCGTCTCCCTGACCATCGTCAATATCATCGGGAAGCGGAATAATTTCGCCATCTTCAGGCGTTTGGCTAGCGCTAGCTTGATTTGCACCAGCGGCGCCCGCTGCCCCATCCGCACCATCTGCTCCAGGTGGTGCACCTTCTGCGGCGCGCTGTTCTATGGCTGCGCTGCTGTCCGATGCGCCTTCGCCGCCTTCTTCAAATAACGGTTCATCGCTGTCGACACCACCACCACTACTGCCTGTCGGACTGAGAATATCAATATCGCCTGTGCCACTGCTGCCGCCAGCCAATACACTATCGTCAAAATTGTCCAGTGATGCGTCTAACGCCTCATCGAGATCTTCAATGGATTCGCCACCAGCAGAGTCGCCATCAGCCGAATCACCACCAGCCGAACCACCATCAGCAGAGTCGCCACCAGCCGAACCACCACTAGCAGAGTCGCCACCAGCCGAACCACCACCAGCAGTGCCACCACCAGATGAGCCACCACCAGATGAGCCACCACCAGACGAGCCACCACCAGACGAGCCACCACCAGACGAGCCACCACCAGACGAGCCACCACCAGACGAGCCACCACTAGATGAGGATGAACTTGAGCTGGTTGGCGAAGGCATTTGACAGGCGCTCAGAGCAAGAATTAACAGGGCGGCCATAGCCCAGTTTGGGATCAGGCCAGCAATATTATCGGATCGTCGAGCCTGCTGCTTTTTATTGGCGTATATATTCATAGTGAGTCTTTTTTATCCCTGTGACTTTTTACTGGCATAGGAGAAGGTGATAGTGCTGGTGGTAGCCTCGCCTCCCACCAGTTTGGGTCTAAAGCGCTTGGCGCGAATATCTTTAAAGATGGTGCGACGAACCTTTTTATCCAGCTCTTCGGGTGGATTTAATATCTCGATATCGTTTGGAGTACCACTTTCAGAGATGACTATGGATATTTCGAAATCGACATCAGCTGTCTCTTGTTTTTCAATGCCCAGTGCGGTGAATTCAATCACTTTAGCTTGGCCAAAAAGCGATTCGCTTAGTTGCTCTGATTGATCGCTGGTCTCAAGCGCTTCATAGGCAAGCTTGTAGGCTTTGTTGGCAGACATTCGCTGCCCAAATACTAGATACCAGTCGCCCAGTTCGGCGATGGCATTAGCCTGATCCGCAGGTGTGGTATCAGCTTGCAGTTCCAATGATTCGACCACTTTTTGCAGTGCCAGCTTGCCGCGCTGATAGTGTTTGTGTGAGGAGGTATCCTGGCTCATAACAGTCGATGCATTATTAAACGAGATGCCGGCCTCAGAGGGCTCGCCGTGCTCTTTGATATGGTTGGCAATAAAGTAATGCAGGTGGCTGAGTTTGCGATAGATTTGAGGGCTGTCTGGATTACTCAGATCGTCATGTTCCTCGAGGATACTGTACATGCGCGTTCCCAGGCGCTCGGAAATGACCAGGTTTTGGTAGCCGGAATTTCTCGGCCGTTCACTGTAAGTATCAAGGTACCAATCGAGCAGCTCATCGAGAACCGGGAGCATGCGCGGGTCTTTCTCGCCGTAGGCTTGGGTGTTAATAAAATAGATATTCTCCAGCGCTTTTTGTGATTCGTCCCAATTGCCGAGAAAACTTTCTGTCTCGGCAATCGACATCAAGTAAGGAGTTTGAGACAGGCTGTTAAGACCAAAATTGACACGTTCAATTTGCATACCGCGCTGAAATGCTCGCCGAGCTCGCTCGTATTCCTGTTTTGAAAAGTGCGATTTACCCAAGCCAAGATAGAGGTCTGATAGCTCCATAGAATAGGCGCTCAACTCAGCCTCTGCGGTATCGATGGCATTTAAGTAATCTGTGACTGGGTCACTCTGCTTGAGGTCGGGAAGATCAGATTGTGCTGCAGCCAGACCAGTAAAACTCAAAACGATAAGCGCCATTAAAGCCAAATTCAGTTGACTTGTTCTGGTTGCACTGCTGTTGTCTTTCATTTCAAGCTTCCCCCATTAACGTTGGAAATTAGAGTAGACATTTTGCAGCGGGTTCCATAACTCGCAGTAACAAAAGTGTATTTGGTTCGCTTTTAACGATCTTTTTACTGACTACTGATTATACCCACTATGAGTTAGGTTGTTATCCGAGGCATTGTTGTTCTGCTATGCTCCCGCAATTAGCGACAGTTTATACATGGGTGACGAAGAATTCATAGCGTGGGTATACTTTCTCAAGGTAAATGATGAGCATGGATAAAAAATGAGTAAAGCTTTAGAGGGGTTGAGAGTTATTGAACTGGGCCAGCTTTTGGCCGGGCCATTCGCCGGTTGTATGCTGGGCTATTTCGGTGCCGAGGTGATAAAAATCGAGCCTCCGGGTGGCGATCCTATTCGCAACTGGCGCGAGGTTAAGGGCGGCACGTCACTGTGGTGGCGCAGTTTGGCACGCAACAAAAAGTGTATCTCTCTCGATCTTAAAACTGCCGAGGGGCGCGATCTGGTTAAACAGCTGTTAAAAACCGCCGACATCGTGGTGGAAAATTTTCGCCCCGGTGTCTTGGAAGCTTGGGGACTTGATCCCGAGTCGCTGCGTGCCGACAACCCAGACCTTATTTATGCTCGTATTTCAGGCTATGGGCAAACTGGACCCTACGCAGAAAAACCCGGATTTGCCTCGGCCTGTGAAGCGATAAGCGGTTTTCGCTACGTCAATGGCTATCCCGGGGAAGCTCCTGTGAGGCCTAATCTTAGCCTCGGTGATACCATTTCCGGGTTGCATGCGGTGTTAGGTATTTTGATGGCACTGCGCGCCAGAGATCGTGGTGATGGCGGTCAGGTTGTCGACGTGGCACTGTATGAGTCGATGTTTAATTTGCTTGAGGCGGTAGTGCCTGAGTATGACGGTGCAGCCGTTGTTCGCGAACCAGCTGGCACTACCGTAACAGGCATTGTGCCGACTAATACATACCAGTGCGCCGATGGAAAATTTTTGGTCATCGGCGGCAACGGCGATTCAATTTATGCGCGTTTAATGGCCGCCGTCGGACGTCCTGAGATGGGCACAGATGAGAAATATGCCAGCAATGCCAAGCGCGTTGTTCACGAAGCGGAAATTGATCAGGTACTCAAGGCTTGGTGCGCCAGTCAGACCTTGGCCGATGCCATGCAGATTCTCGAGGACCACCGTGTTCCCTGTGGGCCGGTCTACAGTGTTGTCGATATGATGGAGGACAGCCATTTTAAGGCGCGCGGATTATTTGAGCAGGTCGAGATAAACGGTGAGCCACTGAAAATTCCAGCGATGCTGCCGAAGCTAGCTAATACTCCTGGGGAGACTCAGTGGCCTGGCCCTGAAATTGGCAGCCACACCGACGAGATACTGCAAGGGCTGGGTTTAGACAGTGCCCAGATCACGCATTTAAAGACCACAGGAATTGTAACCGATAGCAAGTGATCGTCAGTTGCAGTGGAGAACACGTTTTTAACGTGTCTTAAAAGAGGAAAATTCAATGAGTATTGGTTCATTTCATCCGCCCCGTCGCATGCTGATGGGGCCAGGTCCCTCCGACGTTAGCGAGCGCGTGTTGGCAGCCATGGCGAGGCCCACGGTCGGCCACCTCGATCCGACGTTTATCACTATGATGGATGAAGTCAAAAGCCTTTTGCAGTATGTTTTTCAAACTCGTAATGAGCTGACCTTTGCCGTGTCGGCACCGGGTTCGGCGGGCATGGAATGCTGCTTTGCCAATCTGGTGGAGCCAGGTGATAAGGTTATTGTCTGTCAGAACGGTGTCTTTGGCGGACGCATGAAAGAGAATGTCGAACGCTGTGGCGGCGTTGCGGTGATGGTTCAGGATGACTGGGGTTGCGCGGTGGACGCGCAAAAACTTGAAGAGGCTCTGCTGCAACATCCAGATGCCGTGCTAGTCGCTTTTGTTCACGCTGAAACCTCTACCGGCGCGCAATCCGATGCCAAAACACTGGTTGAACTGGCGCATCAACACGACTGTCTGGCGATTGTCGACGCAGTGACCTCACTGGCTGGAACGCCATTAAAAGTGGATGAGTGGCAGATTGATGCGATCTACTCAGGGTCACAAAAATGTCTCTCGGCATCGCCAGGATTGTCGCCGGTCAGTTTTAGTCCTCGCGCCGCTGAAAAGATTGGCAATCGTCAAACTAAGGTGCAGAGCTGGTTCCTTGATCTCAATCTGGTGATGGGCTATTGGGGAGGTGAGGGCAAGCGCGCCTATCATCACACTGCTCCGGTCAACTGTCTCTATGGACTGCACGAGTCGCTGGTAATGGTTCAGGAAGAAGGGCTCGAAAATGCCTGGGCTCGACACGACAAAAACCACCGTACATTGCGTAAGGGTCTTGAGCAGTTGGGTATTTCATTTCTCGTCGCAGAGCAAGATCGTCTGCCGCAACTCAACACTGTGTTTATTCCTGAGGGCGTCGATGACGCTGCCGTGCGCACTCAGTTGCTCAACGAGTACAATCTTGAGATTGGCGCCGGATTGGGTGCACTGGCGGGTAAGGTCTGGCGTATTGGTCTGATGGGACATGCCAGCAAGCAGTCGAATATCGATCACTGCCTCTCATCCCTGAGGGCAGTTGTTTAACTTAAATTGTCTCCGGAGCGGTCTGCTCAATGCTATTTAGTGGGCGGCATTAAATCCATTAGCGCTAATACTGTTGCGTGGACACCCCGTGTCACAGAAGGTTGCGGATCTATTTTGAACAGCGGGCTGTGATGGGAGGGAATCGCCGGACCGCCCTCTAGCGCTGCCTTGTAATCTGCTGCACTGGTGCCACCGACGGAAAAGTAGACGCTGGGGATTGCCGGCTCAGTGGTAAAGTAGGGGAAGTCCTCCGCGCCCATGCCTTTGGAAGCGATGGAGAGCACCTGATCGTCGCCGAGGCCTGCTTGCCAAACTGACTTTAGGCGCCTTGCTAACGGCGCATTATTAAGTGTGGGCGGTGTTGATGAGGGCGAGTAAATCACCTCTGGCAATTTGTCTTCCGGTAGACCCGCCGCGCGACCGAGGTTTTCTGCGATGCGTTTAATGCCCTTGAGCAGGGTTTCGCGGGTTTCCAAATTGGTGTTGCGCACCGTTAACTGCAGCACCGCTCGATCGGAAATAATATTGTGCTTGGTGCCGCCATGAAATGATCCAACGGTGACTACACCGGGCTCGCGCGGTGCGAGTTCTCGCGATACCAGCGTTTGCAGTGCGACTACAATCTGGCTACCCAACAGTATTGGATCCTTGCCCGCATGGGGTGATGCTCCGTGTGCTCCGACACCGTGAACAATAATGTCGACACTGTCGGAACCAGCATAGGGTGAGCCCTCCTGAACATTGATGATGCCTGCGGGGAGGCCAGCACCAACATGGAAGGCCAGCGCGTAATCGGGCTGACCAAAGCGCTGCCAGAGATTGTCATCCATCATCGCTTTGGCGCCGCGAATGCGCTCCTCGGCGGGTTGGCCGATCAACATCAGCGTGCCCGACCATTGATCTTTGCGCTCAGACATTTGTCGTGCAGTGCCAATCAGGCTGGTGATATGCACATCGTGACCACAGGCGTGCATCACGGCCACCTTAGTGCCGGTGATGGGATCAATCTGGGTCGCTGTCGAGGCGTAGTCGAGCCCGGATTTCTCTTTTACTGGCAGCCCATCCATATCGCCACGCATCATCACCAGAGGACCGTCACCATTTTCTAAAATTGCCACCACGCCGGTACCGCCGACACCTTCGGTCACCTGAAAACCGCTGCTGCGCAGTTCCTCGGCCAATCGTTTGGCGGTTTTAAATTCAGTCAGACTGAGTTCCGGGTTGCGATGAAAATGGGTGAACAGCGCACCGAGGCGATCGCTGTAATCTTGTTCAATTGAACGAGCAAGCTCATCGCTGGCTGGTGCAGCACTGGCTTGCCAGCTCAGGGTGCCAAGAGTTAAACATGAAAAAAATGCAATTTTCCGCAGATTAAAATGGTTCATAATAAGTCCCGAGATTTTCGTGAGTAAAATTTAGCCCCTAAAATTTAGCCCCTAAAATTTAGTCTGTTGGACTAGTGTAAATTAATTCTGCGACAACCCTGCCTACCTGCTGCAAACTGTCGGCACTGCAGTGCTCGATAGTATCATCACTGGTGTGCCAAGATGCAGGGAAGGGCCAGTGAATAAGGTTTACTACTTTGAGCCCAGCATTCAAAAACGGCACGTGATCATCGTCAACAAAACTACCATTGCGATCGACAAATACTGCTGCGCCCTGTTGTTCGGCAATCTGCCAGACCCTGTTTTGCAAATCTGCTGCGCCTTTGCGCGAGAAACCTTCGCGCGGAATAACCAGATCGCGGTCGCAGACCATATCCACCACAACACCAGCGGAGGGGCGGTAAAAGCGGTTCATGCGGACAAATTCGCTGGCGCCGATAGAGAAGGGCAGTTGATCTATATTGCCCATATCTTCGAGATCAAGGAAGATTAAATCGACCGTGACAGGGGCGCGCTTACTGCTTAGTAGTCGCGCAATTTCGAGTAATACAGCGACACCCGAAGCGCCATCGTTGGCGCCAATAACTGGTTGAGAGCGATTTGCTGCAACATCGTCACGGTCGGCTATCGGCCGCGTATCCCAGTGTGCCGCGAGCATAATCCGAGGCCCATTTTTTGATGTTGGGTCATTTTGCGCTTGGGCATAAAAACTGGCCCAGAGATTGTTGCCCGATAAGCCAAAGCGCTGAAAGGGCTGCACCACCAGTTTGTCGGCCTCAGGCTGCAAATGCTGCTTAATATAATTCAGTGTCTGCTGCTTGGCAGCATGATCTGAAATACGCGGCCCAAAACTGATTTGTTGAGCAATATGTTGCAGGGTCAGTTGACCATCAAACTGGTCGTCTGGCTGGGGCGCTGCTAGAGCTGAACAAGCCATCCATGTCGATGCCATGCTGAGACATGTCACCCAGCGCAAGAGGGTTGACCGCAGGGTCAACTGCTTCTTTGCCTGGAGCATCAGCTTAGCCAGCGGCTTGGGTCGATTCATCGGTTAGTGGCAGTTTAATCTGATAAAAGCCATAGAGGATGGCGATCAGCGGACAGCAGAGATTAAAGAACGCATAGGGCGCGTAGTAAAAAGTGCTGACGCCAAGAGTTGCCGACATATAGGCGCCACAGGTGTTCCACGGAATCAGCACCGAGGTCAGGGTGCCGGAGTCTTCCAGTGTTCGTGACAGGTTGATCAAGCGTAATTTGCGGCGTTTATAGGAGTCGGCAAACATCTGTCCAGGAATAACGATCGACAGATACTGATCGGCGGCGAGAACATTAGTGCCGATGCAGGTTGCCACCGTGGTCGTGACCAGTCCGCCAGCAGATTTTACTCTGCTAAGTGCCGCTTCAACTAAGCGTTCGAGCAGGCCGGTGCGCGCCATGGCGCCGCCAAACGCCATGGCATTGATCACCAGTCCAACCGTCATCAACATATTTTGCATGCCCCCTTTAGACAGCAGCGCATCCATGGACTCATTGCCGCTCACCGAACTGAAGCCTAAAAACATAGCCGAGAACAGGCCTTTAAAAATCGCCGCGGCACTATTCAAACTCGGATCTGCCGCTAGGGTAATCACCGCATCCCACTGGAATAAAACCGCAAAGACACATCCGGCGAGGGCACCACAAATTAGCGTCGAGAGGGCTGGCTGGCGTCGCACGGCCATAAATAACAGCAAAACCAGAGGGCCCAGCATCAGCGGGTTAACCATAAAGGCTTGCTGCATCGCTGCCTGTAGAATCTCGATATCATCCACTTTGACATTAATATTGCTGCCCATACCAAGGATAAAAAACAGGGTTAAGGCAATCACAAAGCTGGGGATAGTGGTCCACAGCATATGTTGAATATGATCAAACAGATCGCTGTTGGTGACGGCGGCGGCGAGATTGGTGGTATCTGATAGTGGCGACAATTTGTCACCAAAATAAGCGCCAGAGATAATTGCCCCAGCGCTGATTGGCAGCGACAGATCCAGTGCCGCGGCGATGCCCATAAAACCGATACCCAGTGTTCCGGCCACCGTCCATGAGCTGCCGATGCTAAATCCAACCAACGCGCAGACTAGGCAGCAGGTCATGTAAAAGTAGTCGGGAGACATCAGTTCGACGCCGTAATAGATCATGCTCGGCACGGTGCCGGCGAGTATCCAGCTGCCGATCAGCGCGCCGACCATCAACAGAATCAGGATGGCGTGCAGCGACACCGTAATGGTGTCGATCATGCCCTGTTCAATTTCTTTCCAACTCAACCCATTTTTAATACCGATTAAAGCGGCCACTGCAGCGGCGAAAAACAGCGCTACCTGATTGGGGCCAAAGGAGTCGAGGCCAAAAACATAGACCGTGCCAGCGAGCATGGCGATTAACAGAACGACGGGAATAAGCGCATCGACAAGGCTGGGTTTTACCAACGGTCTATTCATAAAACTCTCATTTTGTTGTTATTTTTATCGCCGCAGATAATAGCGTTAAGACAGCCGCTGCGAAAGAGCGACCCTTGCGGTCGCGGATTAAGTGCCAGCGGGTAAAGTAACAGCACTGTCGTTATCTATCTACCTTTCTCGACAGCACGATATGACTGAGGGTTTTTTCGACCCCGTCAAGCGTCCCAATTCTATCGATACTCTGGTCGAGCGCCTCAGTGGTCGCCGCGGTCACCTTTGCCAGCAGATCATATTGGCCGCTGATGGTGCAGAGCATATCCAATTGCGGATCTTTTTGCAGTTGTCTGGTGATGTCGGCAGTCTTGCGAGCAAGCACCGAAATCATAATGTAAGCGCTGACCTGCTGTTGCTCGAAATGCGGATTTAGCTTGATGGTGTAGCCCTGAATAACGCCTCTATGCTCGAGTCGTTCCATGCGCTGTTGCACCGTAGCGCGACTGACGCCGAGCTTGTTGGCAATGTCAGAGACCGAGCGACGGCTGTTTTCACGCAGCAGATTCAATAACTGTTGATCGCTTTTCATAGCAAAATGCCGTTTTGTAATACAAAGTGAGTAGTAATATTAAACAAATGGATCAGTTTGGCAATACAAATTGGCATATTAGGGGCTTAATATTATCGCTCAACGGCCACAAACGGCCCGTTTCTCGGGAGCATTATGAATCAGCCAGCAGTCAATTCAGTACCAGCGTCTTTTAGCGATACATCACGTGCGCTGATCGACGATGATATCCGTCAACAGGTTAGCTCCAGCAGCGCCGAGGCGGCAGGCTACTCTGAGCCTCTGCTGGTCATGTCCGAGCAGCGTCTGCGTAATAACGTGCGTCGTTTTATGCAGGCGATGCCTCGCGTACGACCTCACTATGCGGTTAAAGCAAACTCCAATCCGGCTATTCTGGAGATCTTTCGTCAGGAGGGTACCTGCTTTGAGATTGCCTCATCAGCCGAGTTGGATGCGCTGCTTGCATTGGGTGTACCGGCAGAGGAGGTGTTTTATTCCAATC
>Ga0115557_1002993_pt1 | contig 11131 bp, 8 predicted proteins | sample COGITO_mtgs_1104_FD_87280 | JGI IMG/M metagenome (GOLD analysis project Ga0115557, IMG submission 87280) | Pelagic marine microbial communities from North Sea - COGITO_mtgs_110421 | ecosystem: Environmental > Aquatic > Marine > Epipelagic | place: Germany:Helgoland, sampling site Kabeltonne...
TCGACCGCGCCCTCGCGATAAACCCTGCCGATCCGGACGCCCTCCTCCACCGATCCAACCTGCACATGCTGAACAGGGACCTCGACGGCGCCTTCGCCGACCTGGAGCGTTGCCTCCAAAGCAGCCCGGACTTCCTTGCCGCGCGCCTACGGCTGGCAACCGTTTACATGCACCGGGGGGACGAGAAGGCTGCGACGGCGTGCCTGGACTCGGCGGCGAGCATCGCGCCGCACTCGTCCGACGTTCACAGCTACTGGGGGGAGCTGGCGTTCCAGAACGGGGAGATCGACGCGGCCATGGAAAAGTTCCAGAAGGCCATCGAATGCGAGCCCATGAACCCGACCCCCTACTGCAACATGGCCTTGACCAGGCTGCAGCTGGCGACGAACACCGGGGGGAACCCCGCGGAGGAGGCGCCCGGGATCATCGGGCTGTTCGAGAAGAGCGTGCAGGTGGACCCCATGAACACCGCGGCGTATCTCCATCTGGGACAGCTTAAGCTCTCCCTGGCCAAGGTGCCCAAGGACGTCGACGAGGTCATCGACCTTTACAACAAGGGGATAGTCAAGAGCAGGGGCACCGACGAGATATTGGACCTGCTGCAGGCACTCATCATGGCCAAGGCGCAGAAGAGAGCGGCAGAACTGCTAGGAATGGCCGTCTTTGACATGAAAATTGACTAAAATTGACTAACAAAAAAAAGACAACCAGCTTTTACAAATAACTACCTTTGACTAACAAAAACCACCTTTGTCTTTGACTCAAACGCCACTTTGAAAACGCAACCTTTGAAAACGCAACCTTTGAAAACGCAACCTTTGAAAACGCAACCTTTGACTAATAAACGACTTTAATGAACCGACCTTTATCTTTGCCACCCCACTCGAGGAACGTTTTAAAAGACACTCGTCCGTCAGCAAACAAGGCAAATATAAACAAGTATCAACCTCCATTTTATTATCCCTGGTTAGATGTGGCCTGATAGACCTGTTCAAATATCCTTTTGATCCCTTCATAACTTGGGTCGTCTTTCGCCTCATCATGGTTCAAGAACGTCTCCCAGCTCTGGCTCCATCTCAAGGTCGCCCAACTCTTCCAGGCGCCACCCTCGTTCTCCAAATCTTCGGAGATCCAACCCTCCCCTCCCCGGATAACATCGACAATATTTTCGCCCTCATAAAAAACACTTTCGTCGATATTGTCCCAGATCTTCCTACTAACCCCCTCGTTGCCCTCCCTGCTCCTGACCATGTGCATATACGCAAGTCCCAGGTTCTTAGCCAGAGCTGTAGACGTTCTGCTCATCTCATCCGTCACAGCTAGCAACTCCATGATCGCGGCCGATTCCAGAAGATACTTCAGCTTCCTCCCCTCCTCCACCCTGTCGATAGCGGCCTCTAGCATGTAGCTAGCTCTATCTAATAAGTGGTCATTAAACTCCCTCCTGATAGTCCACTCCCAAGTTGATTCGTCGTATTTTTCCTGCTCTGGAAGCCTGGGAAATAGCTCCTCCGACATGCGCTTCCAAATATCTCTGCTCTCCTTCACCCATTTGGAGAACTTCACATCTTCTCTCCTGACCAATTTGTTAACAAAACCCCAAGGAAGAGCCTCATAGGTCTCCAAGTAATCTGTCTCTTGGTAATTAAGCTTCCCACCGACGAAAATTCCCCCCCCAAAGCTTCCGTTGTTATAGTTCTCATCTGCAAGCTCCTTGAAAGTGAAGCCGCCTTCCTTCCAAGTCACGGTATTTGGCTTTGTGTAGTGCGTTCCCGGCCATTTGATGGCCGGGTAAAGATCCCTCTTGCTCTTCCACCATTCGAAAGACATCATGGAGAGGTTCATGCTGGTCACGTCGGGACGGTATCCCTCGCACTCTTGAATGTACCGGATGGACGTCCACTGCTGATCGTAGTTGATGAGCAGAAGGCTGTCGGGTGGTAGTGAGGAGAGGATGCCCCTGGCGTACGAGTCAAAATAAGTGTTGGAAGATTGATCGAGCAGAGCGTAATTCTTCCTGAAGCTGGTTCCGGCCAGGAGCACAGTTATAAGTACAGCAAACGACATTTTAATGCCCTTCGCTTTTTTGTGATTTGGGTTGATGACCAATCTCGCGACCTTGTCCGTGATGAGTCCACCCCCGACGCCGATGAAAATGAAGACAACAATATTCGGCTGCATCCAGAAGCGTTGATGAACACCAAAGAGGAGTGGGTTATGGAGAGGTAAGTTTGAGAGAGTGTGAAAGACGACAAGGTAGAAAAAAAAAGACGACGATAGAGTGAGAGAGAGATGTCGAACTTGTGCCGAGGCCGTCCTTGACAAAAATGTCGTCGCGAATACGCCGATGGAGAACAAAATCCACCCAAAATAGGGTACAGGAATGCCAGACTGGAAATCTTCAAAGTCTCTGAAGTACGCTTGAGTCCTCTCTTTCATTCCTTCACTACCCTTAGATTCGCCGGAATAGAGCTGAAAGGTACCGTAGTCCGCTCTGCGGAAGTGGTGGAGGAGGCCAGAAAGACTCGTCACATCGCCCCACGAACCCTTGTGGGGGTACCAAGTCGCCAAGAGGGGGAGTATAAAGTAGAGGGAAAGTCCGACGACATAAAAGCACCCGGCATTGACCAAGGAGGGGAAATTGGTCGCTTTAAGCAGTCGGCCTTTAATTATCATGGAGATAATTATCGGCACTTGGAATAGGATAGAGGTGTGCTGGTTGCACATAGCGAGGCCGCAGAGGAACGCGCCGGCGTAGAGGTTATGGCCAGTTTGAGAAACGATGTAGTTATGCGATGCCAGGAGGAGGAGGGAGGAGAGGAAGTTATTCAGTGCAAATACCTCAGAGGTCACATGGTATTGCCATACAAGTGGGGACAAAGAATAAAGGACCGATGCTGCTAAAGCGGCCGAGGAGTTGAGGGGACTTCCCTTGCCAAGGGGGACAGCATCTTGCGCAGTAGTAGACTGCGATTTCTTATTATTTTTCTTCTTATTTTTGAAGCTTGAGCCTTCTTCTTCCAGGGATGGGGACATCATCTCCAGCATCCTGGAAGCCAAATAAGCTATAACAGCACTGCTCCCCGCCCCCAGCGCAGCACTAAGCACATTTGTGTAATACGCCGTTACGGTCGTCCGAGACGTCAGCCTGTTGACGACCTCTCCGAACAATTTTGTCACATAAACAAGCACCGTGTAAAGCGGATAGCCTGGAGGGTGCGCAGTGCCAAGTTGGCACCCCTCAGCTACCAACTCCCCAGAATCCCCGCCCGCAATAGTGGGGCTGAGGGTCACAAGATAGATTTGAAAGCTTATACAGAAGGCCAGGAGAGGGACAGCCATCTTATTTTGTCTTTGATAACTTGTCATCATGAGAGAGGATACCACACCACGGGTTGGGCACACCACGGGTTGGGCAAAAAGATCTTAAGTCAAGTGTTTTGAAGTCAAGGGAAAGAATCTAATTGATCACGCGGGAAAGCGTGTGTTAGCGTGTGTTAGACGGAGTACTTTAAAAGCAGTTCGATTGTTCTAAGGGCACACAGAGTTTCATTTTCGCAATTTTTGAAAAAAAAAAAAAATAAATTTTTCGTAGATTTTGGGGTCATTCCGACATATAAATCAACGCTAACTGCATTACTCTTTCTTGCTTAATTCTCTCTTCCTTGAACCAACCACGTGTAAGGAACCAAAACCACTAACTGCACAGCAGGTTCTTCACAATCCTCTTAAAAATTTCCTTGTCGCTGCTACCATACTTGCTTTCTATTAATAACCAGGCTGAGTTATATTATATCTCTTGGTGAGCTCGCTGCCTGGCAGCTCTCAGCTTGGCCCTGTTGTTTTCATGCTTCTTCAAGGCCTTTTCCTTTCGACTCTCTTCACCCTTCTCTTTGAAAGCCCTTATTCTATCGGCCTCCCTCAGCTCAGCAGGCGACAAAATGTTTCCGTACTTTAACATGGCCCTCAGTGCCTCGACCCATTCTCTTGCAACATCAGAATTTGATGCTTCTAAATCAAGAGACCGCTCGCTTGCAATAACACTGAAACAATTTCGCTCGTTTTTTTTGTTGCCTGTCTGTTTAAACACCAAAGTTGTATGTCCTGGATTGACAGCGATGACACTGTTTAAGTCAATGGAGTCGCAAATTACATCTTCTTTCCCGACTTTTTGCCATATTACTCTCTGGCCGTCGTTGCTGACCTTCACAATTCTTGTGTTGTCTTTGTTCATCAGGTTAAACCTACCCATTGGATCATTGTGGTATTTGACAAACTTTGCACCTCTGTACAAGATTGCCTTGTATTTGTCCTCAAATTCTGCCTTGCTTAGGCAAGTAGATATTGCAGCCCTAATTGCTTCAACCCAATCCTCTCGGTCCTTTGCATTATCACACCTCAAATGCCAGTTCTCATTTCTAGTCTTGAGCTCGAAGGCGTACCCCTTGACAGATTTTCCGTTCTTGTCATCGTCTTTGAAAACCACTCCCTTACTCTCACCTATGTCAATGACTCCATGGGGTTGTATGAACTTCCCCTTGGAGAAAAATAGTCGACTTCCCTTGAGGATGAAATAACGCTCCCGCCACTCTCCGATCCACTCACTCTTCTTGAAAATGTTCCCCTCCTTCTGCGCATGGTTGGTGTCGTGGGAGAGCCCAGTATCTGGGTCGATCCATGGGTGTCTGAGGGAGAGCTCATCCTGAGATGGAGGGCTAATAATGGTAGAACTTGTCCGCCCGTTGCGGTTTGCGGAGGAGGAACCCTCGTTTCCCATTGTGTTTGTCTTAAAAAAATAATTTTAGGAGATTTTTAAGGGGAGTTATATTTACATGCTTGCGTTTTTTCCCCGCTGCTTGCGAAGCCTGATAAAAGTCTTCAGGGCTTGCAGTAACTTTTTTAATAACTCTACGCGTCGTCACAAATGGAACCTTCTCCACCAGCGTCGCCAAAGCAGCCGAACTCACCGGAGATCTCTCCCTCCGCCTCCATTCCTTTGATGCGCAAACTGCGCAAATCATCTGTAACTGTCTTCGACATGGTAGATCCTGACTCGATGACGCCTAGTGCGTCCAAAGGTTCTATCTCCTCCTTGAATGCCACAAATCCCTCCAATACCGACTTTGTCAACGCCTCCAATTCTGGGGCTGGAGTATCTGTGAGGAACCTCCGCCTTGATACTCTCGAGAACGCGGCCTTGAAAAAGACTCTGCAACTTCCACCTGATATGGGTCGAAACAAATCCGAGGCCGAAGAGGAAAGCGAAAATGAAGATGACGGGGACGAATCCATGCCATTGGATGATATCATTAGGAAGAGCAGTGGGCGTCATACTAATCCTCAACAGCTTTTTCATGGTGAGGAATTTAAGTCAAGCAGCCCAAGCTCGAGCCCAACCCCGAGCCCCACTCAGACGATGCGCTATGGGCGACAGGAAGGAAAAGACCAGCACGGTGATTCTGCTGTGAATGTGAGGAATATTCGGTTTGATACCGTCGAAAATGCCCAGCTAAAGGAGTCTCTGAAAGGTTTCGACTGCGATAGGCTCATGCTATGGGTAAAGGTACTGTATTTTGCCGCCGATTTGCCTCCCCTCTCTTCAGTCTCCTTGTCATTCAACATTGAAAGCAAATCCACATCCTCACGCCCACTGACGACTCAGTATCCAGTTTGCTCTGAAAATAAGGGAAAGATACTCACATACCACACCATATTGAGAGCAAGGGCCCCTCCTGCAGAAGAGATCGCAGACAGCAAAGTTATATTAACGGCGAGGAGCGAGACTAAGGAGGTGGGGAGAGGGGAACTTCAGTTCAGTGAACTTTTGAAGAACACGCCGTCGAATTATCGAGATCATTTGGTGGACGTAGAGGTACCTATTACTCTTCGAAACTCATTCGGTAAAGTTTGCGGACGAATCAACACTAAGATATTCTTTGTCAATGGAGCAGACTACCAAGATCTGGAATTGACCGGAGTGCTGAATGCTCTTGTAGAGGATGCCGATGATGCTCAGAGGCTTGCCGTTGAACAGTACGAAAAACTTATCAAGCAAAAAGAAAGGCGAAGAAGCACCCTGAATGCCGAAAAGCGGAAGAGGTCCACGGAAGGGGGAGCGTCACCGAACATGAACAGCAAGAAACAATTATCGCCTCGATCACATCAGTCTCATCAGTCTCATCAGTCTCAGTATCAGTCACTGTCTCCGTCGGAATCTCAAGAACATTCAAACATCCCCCCACTTTCCATACCCTCCCCAGCATCTCCAGCATACGACGAAAATACCCTCAGTTCCCTGAACTACTCGCCGTCTCCGAACAAACAATCACAAATCTCGCCTACAATCTCCAACAACGAAATGATGGCCACACTATCTCCATTTACGCAGCACCCAAACGATCTATCTGCAGAGGTGATGCCTAGCATTATGAAAGAGCTATCAAACACTGTCCGCATGCTCGCAGAGACTGCAAAGGGTCTGCAGGAGCAGCAGCAGGAGCAGATGCAGCAGCAACTAATCCTGCAGCAAAATCGAAAACAACAGTCAATAACCTCCCCAACAATATCACCATCAGCAATCATGACAGCGCCAGACTCTGAAGACCCATCGCCGCCAACGCCAACGAGAGCGCAATCTCCATTTCCTATTCACGGTGCTCTAGACTGGACAGTCGACGATGTTGCTTCCTGGCTGAAAAAAAGTGATTTCTCGGGCTACGTTAAACAATTCAAAAACGAAAGCATAGATGGCCTGCAGCTAGTGAGTTTGACTGACTCACAATTGGACAATTTGGGATTTTTAAATGCTAACCACAAGCAGCGTATCAAGCTCCACATTTCCAGGCTCAGAGGAATTTTCAAGGATGAAATTGAGCAGATCGAGAAGCTTATGGGAAAGGAAGAGGGGAATGCACTTCTTCCTTTGCATGACAAGGGAGTAGACTCGAACCATTCACGGCAGAGAATGATTGCAGCTTCTTCCGAGAGGACTAAGAAGAAATCGCCCGCCTCAAAAGCGCGGAGGAGGGACAAGGGAGTAGACTCGAACCATTCACGGCAGAGAATGATTGCAGCTTCTTCCGAGAAGACTATGAAGAAATCGCCTGCCTCAAAAGCGCGGAGTAGGAGTCCGAAAAAATTAAGAAAGCCCTCAGTCAAAGAGGAAGTGACAAGCGCAGCCGAAGAACCGACCAGAATAGCCCTGGTTAAAAAGAAAAGAAAAAAAAGGGGGGGGGGGAAGAGGAAATAGGCGCAAAAGGGATCACTGAAAACAAGGATGTAAATGTCGATGGACTTGATCAATTTGTCGAAGCCGGAGCGACGAACGAGAAGACATTATTTGAAGCCATTGAGTGCGATGATGACCCCTTCGTACAGAGCTTCCACAGAACAATGAGGACAATTTGGACCGAAGTTATAAATAAATGAGGATTGAGGAAAATAAATAGCTCATGGCCCAAATTGTTTTTGCAATGTCTACTTCTTAAACTTTTTTTCTACCTTGTCTTCTATCATCCACTAGTCAGTCCTTTAGCTTTGGGCAGTCAGCGTTTTAATTCCTTGCTTGATTGCTGGCATCGAAAAGGATAGTCTCAGCAGCGAGGCCATTTTTCTTCTTCACTATTATTATTACAAAGGCGTTTTTCAACTGTCTGCCTGATAGTGGGCTATCTGCTGGCAAATTCCATCAACTCCGACTGCAAGATCATTGGGAACAGAAAATGACAAGTTATATTGCAAAATGTACCAATTCTCGCCCTTCTTTACCATAACCCCACTCCCCTTTGAAATACACCCAAAGTCTTGCGAATCGAGGAGTTCGTCAAACGTCACAAATGTCTCACATGCGTGGTATATATTTCTCGTCCCCCCCCTTAGCGTGTATATCCAAGCTGGGGTACCGTCGAAATACTCCTTGTATGCCTCTAGAAACTCTTTTGAGGTCCATCGCTCGTGGGGATCAGTGCCTAAGAACACCCCATTTATTGCAAACTGACCAAAATAACCCTTCAAATTACCAGTAGCAGCCGAGAGGTGTAGCATCGTCAAGCAGGCTTCAGGACTCTGAGCCGTGCCCGTCTCCAGCACGCCCGACTTCACCATAGGAATAAGAATAAGGGCTAAGGTATTTAAAATTTTTTCAAAGGATTATCTTGGGAGGATGAAAGGATTTCACCCACGATGAGTTGAGTTAGACCACTAAAATTGTAACAGCCAGCCTGCAGCAGACTTCTTCTCAACGAGAGGGTCTTTGATTTGCTGCGAAATTGGGACCATCTTTCGATCACGGTAAGTAACACTTGAACGCTTATAAATTCTTGCCTTTGGCGGTGCATAGTTGTATAGGTGGCGATTCGTTCGAAATAAAGTCTGAAACGCGTCGTATAGGTGTGCTTGCCTCAGCCTCTTGGTGGCCCCAGGATTGTGTTCGTGAGGGCTTTGCTGCCTAGATATTGTATTATGCCATCGATGCTGCGGCTGAGGTGCAAGAAATGTACATATATTAGCCGTAGACTCGCGTATAAGGTCATCGATGTGATGTTGAGTTCATACAAGGCCCCCAATGGTCAGGCCATTATTTTGCGAACGTGGATGTCGAGGCCTTGGTGTCAAGTAATTGTGCGCTTATCGATGTATGGATGTGGGAGTAGATACATACTATCGTAATACCGTCCTTGACGCGAAATCACGGCCCTCACTGGCCATCTGGTTTATCCTCCCCCCTCCCTTGGTAGGGACTGTGACGAAAGCTCCTGGAGAAACCCCCGAACAGCTGTAAGAAAATCTCTTCACCTACTAACAAAAGTTTCTCCGGACGAACTCTCATTTCGCAGAACAGTGAGCTTAAATTTTTAGTAACTTTGAGTACTAGAGTGCACACACCTGCCCCTTACTTTATTTGTCATCATGCCTCTCTCTAAAGAACGCAAAGAAGAGTACTTCGGTAAGATGAAGGAGCTCATGGGCAGCTACACCAAGGCCTTTATTGTCGGAGTTGACAACGTTGGATCTGGGCAGTTGCAAAACACCAGGAAGGCCCTCCGCGGCACTGCTGAGATCCTCATGGGAAAGAACACCATGATGCGCAAGGTCATCCGTGAGTTTGTCGCTGAGAATCCTGACACGAAAATGGATTGCTTCGAGGGTCTTTGCCGTGGAAATGTTGGTTTCATCTTCACCAACGGTAACTTGGGAGACATCAGGAAGGTAGTCGACGAGAATGTCAGGCCTGCTCCTGCCAGGGTTGGAGCTATTGCTCCCATTGATGTCATCGTCCCCAAGGGTCCCACCGGATGCGACCCCGGACAGACCAACTTCTTCCAGACCCTTCAGATCGCCACCAAGATTACCAAGGGTCAGATTGAGATGACCAACGATACCCACCTCATCGTCGCCGGAGAAAAGGTTGGTGCTTCTCAGGCTGCTCTTCTTCAGAAGCTTAGCATTTGCCCCTTCACCTACGGTCTTGTCTTGAAGAGTGTCTATGACAACGGAAGTCTTTTCGATGCTAAGGTGTTGGATATCACTGATGATGTTCTTGCTGCCAAGTTCGGTGAGGCTGTCCAGTGCTTGGCCAAGCTCAGTCTTGTCCTCAACATCCCTACCCAGGCCAGTGTTCCCCACAGCATCGCCAACGCCTACAAGGCGTGCCTTGCTGTCACTGTTCAGCTCCCCACATTTACCTTCGAGAAGGCCGAGCCCTACAAGGCTTTGGTTGGCACAGCTGCCCCTGCTGCTGCTGAAGCTGAGGAGTAAATCCTTGCACAAGAGGAGAAAAAAAAAGACTTCATGGTTGAGAGGTGCTCGATGGATTTGTTTTTTCGATGCTAAATATTGCAAAAAAAGAATACCTTCGAACGTTTTTTGCCTGACCTATTTTTGTGATTTTGTATTTGTTTTTGTTTGTTGAATCGCATTTGTGAAGTGAGAAACTGGCTCTTTCAGGTCAAATACTAGCACATGCATTTTAGGGAACAATAATTTACTTGGTCTCCTCTTCTTCGTGAGACGTTAGCGTTCTGGTGATCTGATACTAAAAAAACGCGTCGTTCGTCTTGTCAAAAACCGCTTTTGTACGAGTCAAAACATATCATCAGAGTCCCCAAACCCCCCCTTATCGAAGCTGTCGTCATCAAAATCATCGTCGTCGTACGTTTCCATCCCGTCAGCGTCGATATTTTCAATACTAAAGGCGTTTTGTTCCCCAAGGGTACCTATCTCGAGTCCCCTCGCCTCCTCAGCGCAGAAATCATCCTCAAAACGTGAGATCTCCACCTCAGTGTAGAACAATCCCGGCACATCTGCCGGTGCCGTCCTCGGTCGTTCGCGCACTTCTGTCACGATCTGGGCGCTAAATTTGACGCGTTTGCCAAATCCATCACCACCATTGTCAGCTGTAGACGGCCTCTTGTTACTGTTGCTTATTGGGGGCAGGTTTCTGTTGTCATCGTCATTGTTGTTGTTGTCTTCATTATTATCATCTCCATCTTCTTCAAAATCGTCGTCATCGTCGTAGTCGTCGTAGTCATGGGACTCGTCAAGGGACTTAGTTGTCAGAGGTGAGGCAGTGCCCGTCGTCGTTTTCGTAGTCGTCGTAGTTGTCGCTGTTTGTTTATCTGGAGAGGAGGGAGAAGGGTCGTCAAAATTCTTTCTGTTATTATGGTCCTCGTCCTCATTCTCTTCTTCGAAATCGTCAAAGTCGTCATCGTCGCCGTAGGATAGGTCAAACGAATCATCCGCCGCTTTTTGCGAGGGAGACGCGGCTTTAGGGGACTTTTTTGACGGCGAGCGGACTTGCGCCGCCTTGGGAGACTTCTTCTTTGGTGAAGGGGATCTGGATTTCTTGGCAGGAGATTGCTTACTGCTTGGAGACGTAGAAGACTTGGACGCGGGAGACTTGGACGTGGGAGACTTGCACTTCTTGCCAGGAGAAGTGGGGGACTTGGGCTTTTTGGCGGGAGACTTTGACTTCTTGGGCGATGGTGATTTCTTTACAGCAGGTGAGGGGACTTTGATTGGCGACGGTGGTTTTACGTCAACATCACCTTCGAGATCTTCATCATCGAAATCATCATCGAACTCGTCCTCCCCGTAATCATCATCATCATCATCATCATCATCATCATCATCA
>Ga0115557_1002996_pt1 | contig 11125 bp, 12 predicted proteins | sample COGITO_mtgs_1104_FD_87280 | JGI IMG/M metagenome (GOLD analysis project Ga0115557, IMG submission 87280) | Pelagic marine microbial communities from North Sea - COGITO_mtgs_110421 | ecosystem: Environmental > Aquatic > Marine > Epipelagic | place: Germany:Helgoland, sampling site Kabeltonne...
CACCTGCCAAACACAGTATTGCCCATCTGCGTGAGCCCGTCTGGGAGCGCCACGCTCGTCAGGGAGGAGCAATCTCTAAACACAAAATTGCCCAGCTGCGTGAGTTTTTTACATCCCTTGAGATCGACGCGAAAGAGGGATTTACACCCATAGAGGGGAGCCCCTTTTCGATCGCCCCAAACAATATTCATATCCCCGATGATTGTGATATTGGGGTCCCTGATGATGAGAGTGATGGTTCCTTCACCAAGTGATGGGTCCTGCAATCGTTCGCGTAGGATTCCGGAGTGTAGCTCATTGTCAACAAGCTCGTCAATGACGATTTCTTGGGCTCCTGAATCAACAGACATGGGAGGGGGCGCAAGGAGTTCGTGTGTCAAGATCCAACGACGCAATCAATGTATTTCGTCGTTGCAAAAGAAGTGGGACGATGCAAGAATTAAAGTAAGGTCTGGAAAAATTCGGCTTTAAGCAGCATTCGGTTCGAATTAATTTGTCTGTGAGCAGTCTTTAATTAATTATTGTCTCGTAGTGCCGAAATAAAAAATTTCCACCTGACGACAATCCGAAGACGACAAACAAAAGCGGAAATATTTATTAACCTATTTTCACACTATGGAAGGTAAGTAAATACTTCTTATGTCTACGCACCGAACCGTTCCTGTATTTTTCTCTCTTCTTCTGCTGGAATTAAAACCTAACGTCGTCTTATACACTCCTAACACTGCTCTCCGCCATTTTCCCACCATTCTTATCGTCGCCCTATAAAAACTCGCTGTATGGTTTAATTTGCGTAAAATAATATCCACGCCACCAAAATATCATACCCTATAGCTGTCACACCGTTTCCATCGGGCGGAGCCCTATACCTGAGTTCCTTTGACGAGACCGTGGGCGGATGTCTTTCTGTATCGCACTCTCCCCTCCTCCCCAACCCTTCCTCCACCTCTGCCTCCACCGACGCCATCCCCCCAGCCTCAGATCCTACCGTCCTCCAGACGACCACTTCCCTCTCCTCCATTGCCGTCAGCCACGATTCCAAGCGTGTCGCCACTGGTGATACCGATGGGAATGTTTTGGTTTATGTCGTGGAGAAAGGGGGCGACGCGTTCGTTAAGGAGAGGGAGAAGGATTTTACCACAGAGAGTCAGGATCCGGTGAGTTTTATCTTGCGGCGTTGGCCGATATGGGACGAGCGACAAGTGAGGACACGATGATATTTCAAGTAGTAGTAGGCAGCAAAAATACTCTTCTCTTGACACAATTGACACAACCATCACTAACATAACCAACTCGTGGCATTCTCAATATTCTCGCGTGTAACCCCCTTCTGAATTGTCCCATTCAAACAACAACAAAACAACAAAACAACAAAACAACAAAACAACAAAACAACGAAACAAAACAGTTTGGTTTCATGCTCAACAATCCCAACTCTCACCTAGAATCCTTCAACGGCAGTCGCCTCCCATCCTCAATTAGCAGCTTGTCTTTCCAGCCATCTGCCTCATCTACGCCCGCGTACCACCTCTCAATAACCGGGCCAACCTTCCCCGGCCTCCGTGTCATCAGCGCCTCCTCCTCCTCATCCTGCATCGATTCTGGAGTCTTCCTCGAGAAGGAGTCGTCTTCCGCCCTACAGAACTCCCCTTCGATGTCGTCGTCATTCTCTCCCGGCGGCGAGTACCTGGCAGCGACGTCCACGGACGGACGCATCGCAGTTTTCGACACTAAAGGCGACGACCCTTCCCTCGACTGGGAACTCGTACACTCGGACCACACTCCCTCCGTGAAGATCCTCTCCCCCTCGACTTCGACGGCGATGAGCGTCACCGGCGTCGGAGCTGGCAGCGCAAGGCGAGTCACCTCGACCGTCTCCTGGTCGCCCAACTCCAAGGCCTTCGCCGTCAACGGCAGTCCGACTCTCATGATCCGAACCTCGTCCGACAACTTCAACGGGCGGATCCTCTCGTCTGGATCATCCGGCCACTGCGCTGAGGAGCACATCTCCGCCTCGTCGTGGTTCGACGACAGGCACGTGGTCACCGTCGGTTCCACAGCCGACGCCAACGTCTTCCTGTGGAATGTGGCCAACGTCAACGTCAGCGAGGACAATACCAATTCCCTCACGTGCGATTACGGTGTCCCCAAGGTCCTCAGACGCATCGCCTTGTCGCTCCCCTCCAGAATTCTCTCACAGCACCTCTCGCTTTGGACGACGCCGACTTCAGAGATCGTCCTATGGAATAAACACGACAACATCTTGGTGCATGACGCAAAGTCTTCCGTTGAAATCAAAGCGGGGGGATTCATTCGCTCTGAGGCCGAAGCCGCTTCCGCTTCCGCTTCTGCCGAAGAAGGAGAGGGAGAAGGAGAAGGAGAAAAAGAAAAGGTTGACGAGGAGGAACAACAGCAGGAAAAGAAAGTCGTCAAGGTCGGCAAGAGGCTGAAGAAGTCCTCCGGTTTGGACGACACCGACGACGATGACGACGACGCGTTTGAGAAGGAGAAGACGTCGGATCCCGCTCCCGCCGCTGCTGGTGACGACGTCCATAAGGACCGCACCGATGACGCTGCGATTGAGGACGCAGTCGCGAGGAGCCTTGACGATTCTCTCATGGAGGATGACGAGAAAGAGGCTGCTGAGAAGACAGGGGAAGAGAAGAAGGATGATGCCGAGAAAGAGGCTGACAAGGATGCCGTCGATGCCGTCGATGCCGTCGATGCCGTCGATGCCGTCATTGCTGATTCCGACATGGAATTGGAGGAGGAAGGCAATGACAACGCCATCGCCAACGCCAACGCCAAGTCTGTCGCTGTCGCTTCCCTCCCCCCCCAACAGAAACCTTTCATGCCCTCTTCTACTCCCATAACAATCCTCCCAACGGGAACCCTCGCCCCCCGAATCCTCTCTTGGAATCACGTGGGAACATGCACGACTCGCTCCGACGCCCGGGGACGATCAAACCTCATCGACATCACGTTCAAGGACTCTGCGACCCAAAGGGGAATTTCCTTCAAGAACTCGGAGTCCTTCATCCTCGGCAGTCTGGGGGAAGAGGGCGGAATATTCGCCACAGATCTCGCCGACGAAGACGAAGACGACGACATCAACAACGACGCCAACGACCCCGCGGTCAGCGACAACGTCCGTCGCCTCATCAAGAAAGACCGCACGCGAAACTCCACCGCCAACACGGGTTCCACCGTCTACTTCCACCGATACGCCACCTTGGGCGCCTCCGAGAAGAAGGATTGGTCCGTCACGCTGCCGTACGGCGAGAGATGCGTCGGCGCGTGCACGGGAACGGGGTGGGCGGCGTGTGTTACCAACAGGAGGTACCTCAGGACATTTACTAACTCTGGCGCGCAAGGCAGCATCACATGGTTGCCTGGTGACGCGGTGACCTGCTGCGGTCGCGGGGCCTTCTTGGCGGTCATTTACCACGTTGGGGAGCCCGATCGGAACGGGAACCAAAAGCTGGGATACACCCTCATTGATGTGCAGGGAAATCAGCAAGTCGACAAGGGTGAAATTGCCGCCATTCAGGGGAAGGCAATCTGGGCAGGTTTCAACGAAGAGTTCATCCTGACGGTCATGGACTCATCCGGTTTCGTCTCCGGCCTGTACTCTTCGTCTTGGGTCCCTCTTCTCGACACCCTTCCATTGAAGAAGAGCACCTCTGACGTCTTCTGGCCCGTGACAGCCATGGGTTCGAAATTCATCTGCGTCCCTCTCAAGGGTGGCAACGAGCACCCAGAAGTCCTCCGCCGTCCCGTGACGACCGCTCTGTCTCTCCGCATGCCCGTCGCACGACAGGGAACGCTCTCGCTATCCGCGCCCATGGAGGAGTGCTACGTCCGCACATCCCTCAACCTGCAGCAGAAAAACAAGCTCCTCGACTACGCCCCCGCAGACCTCGCCGATGCCATGCAGCAGCGGTACGAGGAGGCAACGCGCCATCTCGATAAGCTCACTGCGGCCATGCTGAAGGATTGCCTCGAAAACGGACGCGTCGATGCTGCAGTTGACATGTGCTCCAGGTTCCTCAATGAACAGTTCATTGACTTGGCACTCAGGATGGCAGATCAGTGCGGCTGGGGGCAGACTACCATTGACGCTTTCGTGCAGAGGGTAGAGGATATCAGGTATGATAACTTCGGCGGGGTGGGCGAGGAGGAGAACGTCGATGAGTTTGTTGGTGGAGAAGGAGAAGGAGAAGGAGAAGGAGAAGGAGAAGGAGAAGGAGAAGAACATGACATGCGCCCTCAGGAGGACAATGACAATATTGTTGAAGGGGAGGAGCCAAACCAGAACTCGGAGGAGGAGAACCTTTCACCATCCGCCTCGACATCTGGCGCCGCTAAGATCTCCCCGGAGATGTCCTCCGTCAACAAGAGGCCACTTTCTGACATTGGACCCCTTGCCAACAGCGCTGTCACTGATGACATGGAAGGCGAGTCAGATGGCCAAGGCGAAGGCGATGGCGATGGCGATGGCGATTATCCCCGTCCCGCGGAACACACGAATAAGAAAAAGAGGAAGAAAATGTCCAACAAATTCGCCAAGAACATTTCCACCCTTCCCTCCCAGGGTCCCGCATCTCCCAACGCCACTGCCTTGAAAGAGAAGAGAGCCGGTGCTCTCGACTACATCGTAAACTCGACCCCTGACAGGGCGATGATCAGACAATCGACTTTCAGCAAGAGCGCAAAGAAGAAAATTAAGGGGAGCAAACGCATCCTTTAAATCCTTTAATCCTTTAAATCGTGTGCCCCCCCCTGCTCAGTAATACCAGCAGGGGTACAGGGGCACAGGGGAACTGGGCAACTGGGCAGCTGGGCAGCTGGGCAACAGGGCACAGAGAGAGAGAGGAAGAAAGAGCGAGAGAGAAGATTGAACAGGGTGGTATTTTAACGCGCGAAGATGAAGAAGGAAAAGAAAGAAGGAGAAGAAGAGGGGGTGGCATGTGTATGTGGGAGACGTGGAGACGTGGAGCGTTGAGCGTTGAGCGTTTATCATTTAGCGTTGAGAAGCATTGGTTGAGCAGCGTTGAGCTGATGTATAATTAGTATAAAAGGGGAGCAGAAACCTTGACAAAAGCTGAAATCACTGACGATGCTCTGCCGTTTGAAGGCTCAACGCACACACACAGGCAAAAAGACTTTTTGTGCTTTTTCTATTCCTCAAATCGCTATTATACCTTTCTCATCCCTCGAGAATACAAACTTAAGGATGAAAGTCATTGCCCTCTCTCTGATAACCTCTGCTGTCGTCGCCTTTGTGCCAAGGATTCCGACACCCTTCCTAGGGAGACTTGCTACTTCTCCGACATCTCTTTCCGCATGGAAGGCGAGTGAGTCGTCAGAGGAGTTCCTAATTGCTCCCTCTATTCTGGCGGCGGACTTTGCTAACCTCGGAACTGAGGTCGATACCATGCTCAGTGCAGGGGCAGATGTTGTACACTTTGATGTGATGGACAATCACTATGGTGAGTCAGTAGTGGCCGCTCTTTCTCGCCCTTCGCGGGCTCCCCCTCTTTCCCGTCACCTGCACCTGCGCCCCGCCCACCACCCTACTCACAAACGAACAAATGTTTATTTTGAACAGTTCCGAATCTGACGATTGGTCCAATGGTCTGCTCTGCACTGCGCAAAAACGGCGTGACAAAGGACATCGACGTGCATTTGATGGTTGAACCCGTTGACGATATGATTGGCGCGTTTGCCGATGCTGGTGCGTCGTACATCACCTTTCACCCGGAGGCAAGCAACCACGTTGATAGGTCACTCAGCTTGATTAGGGAGAGAGGGTGCAAGGCAGGGCTGGTCTTCACCCCGAGCACGAGCTTGGATTATGCTAAGTACGTTCTCGACAAGTGCGATATCATATTGCTCATGAGCGGTAAGTGGGAGGATACATACGTGAATGTGAGAATTGTGTTCTGTTGTGTTTGTTTTCTGTCTGTTGTGTTTGTGTTCTGTTGTGTTTGTATGGTGTGTGGTGTGTGCTTGACCTAACATCTTCCCCACCTTATTATCGTAGTCAATCCTGGATTTGGTGGCCAGTCATTTATCGAGGGTACTCTCGATAAACTCAAGGAAGCCCGCAAGATGATTGATGATTCTGGATACGACATTCGTCTTGAAGTTGATGGTGGCGTCACCCCTGGTAATATCAAGGCAATCAGGGATGCTGGAGCTGACATGTTCGTGTCGGGAAGCGCTATCCTCAAGGAACCGAGGACAGAGGAGGCCTACAAGGCTACGATCGACTCAATGCGGAAGGAGCTCGCCTAATCGTTTTTTGCGTTTGGTATGAGTAGGAGCTAGTGTGATCTTTTTGTAGCTCAGAGTTGTTGAGAAAGTAATTTTAATTTTTTAGTTAGTGGGACGAAGGTTTTGTTTGCAGCGGGTAAATCTAACTACTCTTTAACTACTCTTTAATCATATTCAATCTACACCCAACATGTCTACATTATCAGCGTAGTATCGAAGGTCATCGACCATCTTCTTCTGGTACGGCCCTGCCCTGCAAACGGGACACAGCTGGATTTCATAAATGTTGAAATTTTCAAACGCTTCCACGCACTTTGTATGGAACGTGTGGGAGCAAGACAGGATCACACGCTTGTTGTCATTGTCCTTGTCGACATCGGAAAGGCAGATGGGACACTCGCAGTCGCCCCTTTCGTCCGCCTTGGACAAAATGGTGAGCCACTTTTTGATCGAAATAGGCCCCCCTTGCGTTTCCTCCTCCTCTGCTGGAGCACAAGTTTTCATCGTGGAAAGCGGGACAGACTGAGTACCCGGGTTAAATACCTCACGGCTCATCTGAAGACTACGGTTAAACTCGGCGAAAAGGCTGTCGATACTGTCTTCGTGAGCTTGAAGTGTGTCGAATAACTTGTCATTAAGGCTGCCAATTTCACCGGCATAGAAATCTCTCTTTCGCCCAGCATTGACACCATTGTTCGATTTGTAATGTAGCCTAAGTTTCGCTTTGAAGTCGCTTTTCACAATCCAGCGCCTTATCGCGCTTTGAACCACTACACAACTTTCCTGCCGCTTAATAAAAGAGCCAATTGAGGTTATCTTTTTCTGATAGCTGGCGTGCCGACAAACAGGACAGGTTCGTTCCTTGGTGCGCAGAAAGCGCTCAAATGATGCAATGCAAGATCGGTGAAAAGTGTGAGAGCAAGACAATATGACTTGCTCATCAAGTCCAAACGTTTCGTGACAGATAGCGCATGCCCCAGACGCATCTCCACGCTTGATCGCTTCATACTCAAGGTTGTCCCAGTCTGACTTGCTGAGTTTTTCTTTTGGCTTTGGCGCTAAACCACGGAGCTGTGCTAAAGTCTGGTTGATTGCAGTTGGTGCCATATTTGTTATAATCGTGTCAGGCTTTTCAAGCCCGCAGGCACGGCAACACAACTCTCCGCCTTCATTGATCAAGGTGCAATTGGTGCAAGTCCAATTTTGTGTTGAGCGACGCTGCATTTCTCGTTCGCGCTCAAGAGAGGAATTGGTTATTCTATTTCTAGGTACGCCCGTAGTTGAGCTGACGACTTGCGACGAGGCAGCGTCCCTAGCGTTAAGGTTGTTGCTTGCCCTGCTTGTGTCTCGATTTCTCCTTAGTTTCCTGGTATTTGGGTTGGTGCCAAATCCACCGCCCAAGTTCAAGCTTCGCATGAGCTGGTCCTGCAAGGCAGCAGAATTGATCGTGGCTGATGACGGTCCTTGGTGGGGATTCGTTTTCCCCCGATTGGGGCGAGACACCCTTCGGAAGTTGGACATTTGAATGGGATTTGAAAGTCCGAAGAGGAGTATTAGAAATGAGCCAGGATTAATTTGCGGTAGGATTAAGGTTGATGACGAAGGAGGGAGGTGATGTCGTGTGGTTTAAACATCCGGTGACTTATTTAGATGGACTGCTTGTCCTCGTCCCTCCTCTCAAATGATTTATTTGGAACAAATTGTTCTCCTAGCACACATTTTTGGCCTCCAACAGTTATAACCGCTCTCAAGGCGGTAAAGCGTCAAGTATCTCATCGGGAGTGCAGCTTTCAAACAAATAAACGACACACTGCTTGTTTTGGCACATTCTGTGCGTTCCCCACCAGCCGTAGTTTGTTTCCTCTCTTCTGACAGGGGGAGAACCTTTAAAAGGGAGGAATGTTCACTGCAATGACCCAAACGGCACCGTTTCGCGTTGCATTAACGCCCCCCGGAAGTTGCAAAATCACAGACCTCCAGATCCGTGCCTATGTCACACTGCCTTCATCAATGCGTGAACTCCTCTCCTCATTGACCCTCTCCGATAGCGCGCGCGATCGTGTCGATCGTATGAAATCGTTCACAAAAAAACAGCGCGAAATGATGCGGGAGCGGAGGATTAACGTGATAAAAAAGCTCAAAAGCAAATTTCCAAGGAGGAGTATAGATATCAAGGCTGCTGATCCTTCGTGGTACAACTCAGAGGGATTGCCGCTCTCTGCCAGGGACGACAGAGGCCGATTTATAATCCCGTGGGACGAGGGGGCATGCGACAAGAAATTCACAGACTTTCTGAAGTGGAGGTGGGAAAGGTTTTTCAAACGTGATCCAGAGCCTGAGGGGAGGGAAGAGATGCCAATGGTAGAATTTGTGGATTCGGAGGGCCTCCTGGGCGGTGTTGAGCTCACTTGGATCGGCCATTCGACTTGTTTCGTGAGAGTGGGGGGGGTGACAATTCTGACCGACCCCGTCTTAAGCCAGAGGTGCAGCCCAAGCCAGTATGTAGGAACTGAGCGGTTTGTCCCTCCTGCAGCCACCCTCGACGACCTACCTGATGTCGACGTTGTCTTGATCAGCCACGACCATTACGACCACCTAGATTACAACACGATATTAGCCCTTGGGAAGTCTTCACCGAGTACTTTATTTTATGTGCCCATGGGGACTAAACAGTTCCTTGTGGAAGACTGCAATATTGAGCCAGAGAGGGTGACAGAAATGGAGTGGTGGGAGGAGGCTTCCTTCCGAGACGGCGACGCAAAGATTGTATGCACTCCTGCGCAACACTGGTGCTCCCGAACTCCATGGGATCGGAATTCGCGGCTGTGGTGCTCTTGGGTGGTTGAGGCAAATGATGCCAAGGGGGGCATGGTGGGGATTGGGGATGCCAAGCAGATTGGAGATGCCAAGCAGATTGGGAAGAAAGACAGCGAAAAACCGCTCAAATTTTTCTTTGGTGGTGATTCCGGGCGACCAAAATACTTCCCATTGTTCAGCCTTATAGGGGACAAATATGGACCATTTGACCTTGCAGCACTACCAATTGGCGCCTACTCTCCGACTTGGTTCATGCAATCTGCTCACTGCAGTCCTTTGGAGGCAATAAAGATGCACGGTGAATTGGGGGCAAAACAGACTGTGGGAATACACTGGGGCACGTTCCCACTCGCCGACGAGGTATTTTATGAGCCGGCCCAATTGTTGAAGGCGGGCTGTGACCAGGCTGGCGTATCTTTTGATGAGGATTTTGTCCTGCTCCGCCACGGTGAAACTCTCCGTGCAGGGGAAAACAACGATACTACAAGAAAACTCGCTTCTCTTTTGTGAATTTCTGTGCGTTTTTTGTGCGGTGCGCGAGCGGTGTCTTTTTTCGTCTGTGGGTAATGTAATGAGAGCTGCTGTGAGCTGAGAGCTGAGAGCTGAGAGCTGAGGCTGAGAGCTGAGAGCTGAGAGGGGAACTGAAAAGTGGAATGAAATGAGGGAAATGAAAGAAGGAGACGATAAAAAATGTAGACAGACACATATGTTGCCCGAGTTAACGGCCACAGAACTGAATGCCGGAGCAAACAGGCACAAACTGTTTCGTAAAGTGTGACTGACAAGACGGCTTTTTTAGGCGTTAAAAACCCCTTCGTTCTTTTCTTTTCTTATATTGCTCCCAACCTAAATCCCTTCACGACCGTCAGCTCCTCGTTGAGCAAAGTCATCGCATCGTCCATTAGTAACTTATTTCCTCTTCACCAGCGTCGCACTCAACCAGTCCAAACCCTCATACAAACCATCTCCAGTAGTGGCACAGCACGCCTGGATGTACCACTGGCGGTAGCTTGGGCGGAGGCCATGCAGGCCGAGCTTGTCGGTCATTTCAGCTGCAGACATGGCATTGGGGAGGTCCTGTTTGTTGGCAAAAACAAGGAGGATGGCGTCACGGAGCTCATCCTCATTCAGCATTCGGTGCATCTCATCACGGGCAGCATCAACACGGTCGCGATCGTTACTGTCCACAACGAAGATGAGGCCCTGTGTGTTCTGGTAATAATGGCGCCAGAGAGGTCTGATCTTGTCCTGGCCTCCCACATCCCATACAGTGAAACTAATGTTCTTGTATTCCACCGTCTCAACATTGAAACCAATAGTGGGAATGGTGGTGACTACCTCTCCAAGCTTCAGTTTATATAAGATCGTAGTCTTTCCGGCGGCATCAAGACCGACCATCAGGATACGCATCTCCTTCTTCCCAAACATGCGCTCCCACACTCGTGAAATGTTAAGACCCATCTTTTGTTGTATTGATTCGTTTGTTGTTGCTGGGTAGTGGGGCGGGTTTTCTGATTTGTGATGGTGCTGAGAGAGAGCAGCAGAGGAGTTTGGGCTGTTAGTAGGGGAGGAGTAAAAGGAGTAAACGGACACAGGAAGAAGCTGATGGGGAGTGTGGCTACAGCAGCTTCGCCAGTTCAATTGCGAGGGATCTCTGCTGTTTCGCAAGACAAGCTCTCAGGGTGAGCACAAGTTGGAGGCAATAGCAAGAGGAAAACAGGCCACCTGCTCCGAAGAAACTTCCACCAAGTACACCTTGGAAGCCGAAAAAGGCCAATATAATCCCAGACCATGCCACAAACGGATAATGGGTGTTCGTCTGGTTACAGCCTGGTTTCTCATTGTGGTGGCAGAAGTTTCAAACAGCGAAAAAATTGAGGCCACAGGATCTTAAACCAACACGAACATCGCAGGAACAGAATTAAAAATAGAATTAGGCTTACCTTTAATCTAACATAAAATAGGGGGGGACTGAAGGTTGAGGGTCGCAGAGGGGGCGAAGTGCTATTTTCCGTGCCAAAAATTTCTC
>Ga0115557_1002998_pt1 | contig 11120 bp, 8 predicted proteins | sample COGITO_mtgs_1104_FD_87280 | JGI IMG/M metagenome (GOLD analysis project Ga0115557, IMG submission 87280) | Pelagic marine microbial communities from North Sea - COGITO_mtgs_110421 | ecosystem: Environmental > Aquatic > Marine > Epipelagic | place: Germany:Helgoland, sampling site Kabeltonne...
AGATCGATAAATTATTCAATTGCTTTTTGAAGTATTAAGAATACTCTAGTTTTGTGATAAAGCGAAAGCATAGGTGGAAATTAAATTACTACATAGAAATGAGATAGATGTTAACAAGTGGGATACTAGAGTAGCTCTAAGCAGTAATGGTTTGCCATATGCCTTGAGCAGCTATCTAGATCTTGTTACTGATAGCAATTGGAGTGCCTTAGTGAAAGGAGATTATGTATCGATATTTCCCTTGCCTTTTGAAATGAAGATGAGTTTAAAGATGTATTTGCAGCCACCCTTTACTCAACAACTTGGATTGATTTCTGAAGATAATAGTATGGAGTTGCTATCAGAATTTTTAGATGCTATTCCTAGAGATTTTGCAATGTTATTTCTAAAAGGGAATGAATGTAACAGAATAAGTAATCTTAATGAAGTAGTAGTAAGACAAAGATCAAATTACGTGTTAGATCTTAATCGAGACTATGAGTTTATTTTTTCAAATTTTTCTAAATCTCTCCGAAAGAGGATAAGAAAGAGTAAAGATTATTATGAGGTTATAGAATCAACTGATGTTGATATGTTAGTAGATTATTATCAAAATGAATTGCAGTCAATAGTTGGATTGAATGAGGATCAGTTTTTTAAAGCGAGAAGACTTTTTGATTATTTATTGATTTCTGGATTTGGCCATATTTATACTGCTAGTAGCGAGAATGAAATTGATGGAGTATTGTTAGTGCTGCAATATCAAAATCGAATGATCAATTTGTTTGGGGCCTCTAATAGTTCCGGTAAGCAGCATTTTGCGATGCATCTAATTTTGGATCACCTTATTGAGCAAAATGCGAATAGAAATATCATTTTTGATTTTGAAGGATCAGATATTAAAGGGGTCAAAGAATTTTATAAGAGTTTTGGTCCTGAGAGAAAAGTTTATCCGGAACTATATATCGATAATTCGCCTTTGTGGTTAACATTGGTTCAAAAAGTTAGACAATTTATTTCTTTTAAAAAATAGCACCTATTTTTATTATAAGAAGCTTTGAGAAACAATAAAACTTATGTTTTTGATCTTAATTCTTTGACGACAAAGATTAAGAGGATAATAGATAATGGAATAGTAATGATCACAAATGGTAAACCCGCTTCTAGTGGATCATTAGTAATTTGTGCAAATACGGTTGTAGCTACTTGAACTAATACAGTTGCTATCAAAAGTATGAATATACTTTTTGATAATTCTTTTTGAGTTTTCCAGATTAAAAAAAGAGGAATCAGCGACAGCCAAATAATATTATTTATTAGAAGTGGAAAGAGTTCTTCTGTCCAGTTAATTCCTGTTTTAGAATATTCTGTGAGCCAAAGTATATGATCTACATTGGTAAATATCAATAGACCTAGCATGCTGATTATGCAAAGGAGTAGTATGTCTCTTTTCATGATTTATTTTACGGATAGTTTGTGAATTAATTTTTCGATCATTTGTATTCCTTTGGTCATCTGATCTATTTCGATAAATTCATTTGCTCGATGGGCTTGAGCGATAGACCCAGGTCCACATATGATAGATTGGAATCCGCCTTCTGCAAACTGTCCTGCCTCTGCTGCGTAAGATACAGTACCCCAGCTATCATTCTCTACAAGGCTTAGAGTGAATGCTACTATATTGTCATGTTCGTTAGTATCCAATGGTGGTACTGGTGGATGATGTTGTTTTGTTATGATTTTGAAGTCAGGATATATCTTTCTTAATGTTGTTTCTCTAAATCGACAGTAAGTATCAAATTCGGCTATGATATCCACTGCTTGATCCATAGGGATAGTCCTTACATCCCAAAAGAAAGATGCTTGATCTGCAATGATATTAGGTGCGATACCACCTTGTATTTGTCCGATATGTAGGGAAGAGTGAGGAGGCTGAAATCTAGTATCTATACGACCAGCATCCACGAGTTGCTTCATTTTATCTTCTAGCCATAGAACTAGTCTAGCTGACTCATGTATAGCGCTTACTTCTTGCAGAATGCGACTACTATGACCTGCTGATCCATTGACATGAGTCTCGAGTACACAGATTCCTTTCTGTCCTATCATTGGTTGTAGCATTGTGGGCTCTCCGATAATCGCGTACTTTGGTTTTTCGTAATAATGTGCATTGATAGCACGCACCAAATCTGGTCCAGCAAGGCACCCTATTTCTTCATCATAAGAGAAAGCAAAGTATATTGGAGTTTCTAGATTGGCAGCGACCATCTTAGGTAATACGGCTAGGCAACAAGCTACAAATCCTTTCATATCACAAGATCCACGCGCATATAATTTTCCATCTTCGCCATCTGTCAATACAAATGGGTCAGTAGACCATTCTTGTCCTGCCACTGGGACTACGTCTGTATGGCCTGATAATACTACACCGCCATCAATTGCCGGTCCTATCCTGCAATGGAGTGAAGCTTTATTTCCTTCGTCATTGGGGACTAAGGATGTTTTAATACCATATGATTCTATATAATTTTGTATCCAAGTGATAATCGACAAATTGGATTCTCCACCTAACACAGGAAAGGATACAAGTTTTCGTAATATTTCGACCTCATTCATTTAATAAAGATAAGAAAGAGTACATGACAAAATGGAATTACAATAGCACTATACCGTTTGGAGATTGGATTATTACTTGAATAGTGTTTGGACTTACTATTATCTTTTAATTTTTCTGTCGCAGACACTCTTTTATAACCCTTAATTCGTCGTATGTTTGCAACCTTATTTTAAAAATATACATGGCAGATATATCAGACACAGTTCAGGACAAAAGGAGTGATAAGGAGCTCTATAGTTACCAAAAAGGTGCTATTGACAGGATATTTCTGGCTTTTGAAGAGGCTCCGGATGATTATCACCTACTGTATCAATTGCCTACCGGTGGTGGTAAAACGGTGATATTTTCAGAGATAGTACGCCAGTACCTTAAGACGCATAAGAAAAAAGTGCTGGTCATGACGCACCGTGTAGAACTTTGTAAGCAAACTTCCAATATGCTTACGGAGTTTGGGGTTAAAAATAAAGTGGTCAATAGTACCGCTAATCTAGATGATCAGAATGATTATATGTGTTTCGTAGCGATGGTGGAAACACTAAATAATCGCTTACTAGATGATGTACTTGATGTTAGTGGAGTAGGTCTTGTAATTATCGATGAGGCTCATTACAATTCATTTACTAAGATATTTAAATTTTTCTCAAAGTCATTTCTTTTAGGAGTCACTGCTACGCCGCTTAGTTCTAATACTAAGTTACCAATGAATGAGAACTATAATGAGCTCATTGCAGGAGAGACTATACAGGCATTAATTGAAAATGAATTTTTAGCCAAAGCAAATATGTATGCCTACAACGTAGGACTGACTTCGCTTACTATAGGTGCTAATGGTGATTATACAGTAAAATCTTCTGAAGACTTATATACTTCGACGGGTATGCTTACTAAGCTAATGCAAGCATACGATCAGCGAAGTAAAGGTAAAAAGACGCTTATATTTAATAATGGTATTAATACATCATTATACGTGTATGAATCTTTTAAACAAGCAGGTTTGCCAATTATGCATTTGGATAATACGGCAAGCAAAAAACAGCGTGCATATATATTAGATTGGTTTAAGCATACTCCAGGAGCGATTTTGTCTTCAGTAAGTATATTGACAACTGGTTTTGATGAAGCTACAGTAGAATCTATCATTTTGAATAGAGCAACGAAGTCATTGACATTGTATTATCAGATGATTGGTCGTGGCTCTCGTATTTTAAAAGATAAAAGTGAATTTGATGTTATCGATTTGGGAAATAATTTTCTCCGATTTGGACCTTGGGGCGCAGATTTAGATTGGCAAAAGATATTTAGAAATCCAGATACATTTCTTGACAATCTTCTGGAAGACGAAGAAATAGAAAGTTTCTTTAAGTATGAAATGCCTGAGAAGCTAAGAGCAAAGTTTAGCAAGTCAAAAGATGTCTATTTTGATGTAAAAGCAGCATATGTAGATGTTTTGAGATCGGATGCGCAATCAAAAGAAGTTTTGGCTAGATCTATGGATCAACACACACATATAATTATCGAAAATAGTGAAGATGTTTATGATGCTTTAGAACTTGTAGATTTACTTAATGAGGATATTAATTTTCGACTTAAACAATATACAAAATGTATAAGTAAGAGTACTTACAGCTTTTTGTCTTGGTTGAAAACTGATTATCGAACGAGATTGAAATCTCATTTACGTAAAAATTTTAATACTTTATTTGAAGATGTTCATGGTCATCCGCCAGTAGAGGAAGAGTAGGGTATTCATGGTGGGCTAATTTTTGAAAGATAGGAAAATATGTATTAATAGATTTTTGATCTATTATTTAATTATTGTAATATCATTGGCGTAATTAATTTTATAGCCATTTTTACACACACCTTCTATCATATAAACATATACACCTGGTATACAATCATTGCCTTGAAACTTGCCATTCCAAAACGGATCTCTTTCTTTTGTTTCATAAATTCTATTACCCCATCTATCAAAAATCATAAGCTTTTCGAAAGTTACAACTTCAGAAAATGGTTGAAATATGTCATTAATACCATCATCGTTAGGAGAAAATATATTCGGTATATAAGTCTTACAATTTTTAGTTCTACAAATTTCTTCAGACTCTAGTTCTATATGTAATGTATATTCATAATTACATTCGTTTTCTATTTCTACTAAAAATGTATAAGTGCCAGGGTTGGAAAATATTCCCAAATTATGCGTTATAGAATCTCCTTCGCATATTTTATACGACTCGTACACTTTCTCAGTTTCTAGTAGTATAAGGTTAGTATTTATTAAGCTGTCACATCCATATGACGTTGATAAAGTATCTACATAGATCCCTGGAAAAATATATAAACTCTCTCCTATATATAGTGTATCACCGTTACACAAATAAACCTCTTGATTAATCTCAGGATTATCGTAAAATTTTAAACTTGTATAGACTATACTGTCACATCCATATAATGTGGATAGAGTATCTACATAGATTCCTGGATTGCTATATATACTACCTCCTATTTGAACTGCGTCTCCAATACACAAATAAACCTCTTGATTAATCTCAGGATTATCGTAAAATTTTAAATCGGTATAAACTATACTATCACATCCATATGATGTTGATAAAGTATCTACATAGATTCCTGGATTGCTATATATACTACCTCCTACTTGAACTGCATCTCCATTACACAAATAAATTTCCTGATTAATCTCAGGGTTATCGTAGAATTTTAAATCGGTATATACGATACTGTCACATCCACTAATACTTTGTAAAATATCAATATAATTTCCAGCTAGCGTGTAATTGTTGCTTCCCACTAACAATGAGTCATCATTACACAAATAAATTTCTTGTGTTAATTCAACTAGATCCAAAACTTGTACATCCAATTTAACTATACTATCACATCCAGCAACGCTTTCCAAAGTATCAATATAAATACCTGTGTTAAAATAAAAATTATCTCCTACTGTTATCGAATCGCCAAAACATAATAATTCCGAATATTCAATATTTGGTAAATTCACTAATTCAACTTCTCCAAAACAATTAGCAGTTTGTCCACTATTGTCCATTACTTCAAAAGTATATGTTCCTTCATTTAGGTTATCGAATAAACTAATATTTTGAAATTGTCCACCATTAATCGAGAAACTATACTGAGGAATTCCACCCAAAGGAATTACATTGATAGAGCCATTAATTATATCAACACAATCAAAGGGCATAGATGAAGTCTCGCAGGATAGACATTCAATAATAGATGGATCAATTACGAAATATAGTGTACTATCAAATCCAGTAATAGGATTTGAAATTATCAATTCGTAGGCCCCTTCAGAAAGCATATCAAACACATTTGATTCTTGAAATAATTGTCCAGGAAAAAGTTCAAAGAGATAATTATTTGTACCATTTATAATATCAATAATCATGTATCCATCATTATTTCCAATACAACTGGGGCTAACTGTTTCTATTTCAATTTCTAAACAAGAGCCATTTAACTGACTTGGGTTTATACTTGTCCCAATACCCTGACCTTGAGGAGCCAAAATCATTGGCACTCCACATTCATCTACAATATCATTTATAGTATTGTTATCTAGTAAATCATTATATGTTAAGTCTTCATTGCCCTCAATTGCATCTGGACAAAAATCATTATCTGAATCTAAATCGAGGTAATCTGGTATTCCATCTTCGTCAAAATCATTATTACAAACTAAACCAAATATTTGGCCATTAATATAAGTGGGGCCGAATATCTCTTGGTTAATAGTAATTGTATTAGATGTGATGGTATTCCAAGTTACGTTATTTAACTGGGGATCTCCGGGTCGGATTATTAACTCTTCAAGTGTAGAATCTGTAAACCTTTTACCCAAGATAAGAATTTGACCATCAATACTAATTTTCAATCTAAAAATAGGATCTCCAAATTCTCCATTAATTTGCCAAATATTAGAATTGCCACTTTGACCATGCATAGTTCCGTCAGAGCCAAATATCATATCAGAATGACTTGGTGTAGAAGCATTTGCTTGGAATTGGAATTGATCAATAACTAGATCAACATCGTTAACACTTATTGCAAAGCTATTATCTAAAGCATATAAATCGATAAAAACTCCAGTAGTAGCTGGAGAAAAAACAAATGTAGTTGACAGACCATTAGAAGATTGAAAAGATTCTTCAATAAGTTCTTGACATTCGTACAAGTCCAAAATTCCATCATTATCTGCGTCAGAATCTAATCCATTTATTATACCATCTTGGTCACAATCACCGGATGGAGAAGGATCAGTACATTGCGCATGCAATTCGCTAAAAGCTAAACTAGATAATACGAATAAAGAAATGTAAAATTTTATCAGCATTAGATAAATAGATTTCAAAAATTATTTTTTGGTCTGCTGAAATTACGTTTTGAAGAAAAGCAAAACAAAAATATTGATCTCCGAAAATACAAATTATAACTTTAGAAATAAAAGATAAGCTACGATGTATAATCTTGGGGAATTGTATTGTGCATTAAACAAACCAATATTTCAAGTAGGGATATTTTAGAAAGTTTACTGTTTGTTTAGTATAAGTTAGGCGGTTTTAGTTTTGGTGAAGGTTACTTTCCAATACAAAACCGAGTAAAGATACTCTCCAATAAATCATCAGTATGTATCTCCCCAGTGATCTCACCTAGGAAATGTAACGCCTGCCTAATATCCATAGCTACAAAATCTCCAGTTATACCAGACTGCAAACCATGGAGCACAGCGGCAAGACTTTCGTAGGACTTATGTAAGGCATCATAATGACGCGTATTACTCACTATGGTCTGATCCATCAGTTCTGGATGATCTATGACTGTATGATATAGATGTTCCTTGAGCGCTTCTATATTCATCTTATTAAGAGCAGAAGTAGTGATGATGTTTTTGGCAGAGATGAGTCCTTCTTTATAATATTCCTCTGGCTTGGTGTATGGATTGAGATCCATTTTATTAAGAATAATTACAAAGCGTGTTCCTATAATTTTGAATGTATCTATATCACTCCAAACCATCTCAGGCGTCGTATCAGATATATCTACTACATGTAGTGCGACCGTACTCTTTTGTATCTCAGACATTGCCTTATCTACTCCAATAGATTCTATACTGTCTTGTGCTTTTCTAATACCTGCCGTATCTACAAAACGGAAGTTAATGCCATCAATATTTAGAGACTCTTCTATAGTGTCTCTAGTCGTACCGGCGATATCACTGACGATAGCTCTTTCTTCGTTGAGTAAGGCATTGAGCAGGGTAGACTTCCCTGCATTAGGTCTGCCCGCGATAACAGTGGCAACACCGTTTTTAATCACATTACCTAAGTGAAATGAATCTATCAACTTCTTGAGTACAACTTGTATCTTTTCTACCAGTTTTTCCAATCTTTCTCTATCTGCAAACTCTACGTCTTCTTCACCGAAATCAAGCTCCAGTTCTATCAAAGCTGCAAAATCTATTAGCTCTTGACGCAATTCCTTGATTTCATCAGAGAATCCTCCACGCATCTGCTTCATTGCGATGTCGTGACTACTTGCTGAGTCGGAGGCTATAAGGTCCGCTACTGCTTCGGCTTGGCTAAGATCCATCTGACCATTGAGAAATGCTCTAAGGGTAAATTCTCCACGATTGGCAGATCTAACACCCTTACGGAGGAATAAATGAATGATCTGCTCTATGATATAACTAGATCCATGACAGCTGATCTCCACTACATTTTCTTTAGTATACGACCTAGGTCTTCGAAATATAGTGACAAGCACTTCGTCTAACACCTTGCCTTCCTCATCTTTGATCTTTCCAAAATGTACAGTATAGCCCTCCACTTGAGATAGGTCTTTACCGTGAAATACTTTATCTACTACTTCAATAGCTTTAGGCCCAGATAGTCTGATGACACCAATAGCTCCAGCACCTGGTGGAGTAGATAGGGCAATGATAGTGTCGGTAAGGTCGTGTGTCATGATATATCTTATAGAACAGCAACAAAGGTAATGATGATTAGTTTGTGATGGGTTCTCTAGCGAATATTTATAAACTGGATCATAATTAGTCGAAAGATTTAATAATTGCCTCAGTCAATGGTTTTAATTGAAGACTAGATCCATGTAATAGCGAGTATATCACAATATATTGTTCAATTTTGTACACAAATAAAATAGCAAACAAAGAGAATATTAATTATGACTAGTCAATATGAATTTTCACTCCCCTCATTCTCCAGAGGCTATCATGTAATTACTGATTTGGTAATGAAGCAATTAGATGATCTTCCGGATGTCGGAATATTGAACTTATTCATCAAACATACTTCTGCAGCCGTCACCATTAATGAAAGTGCTGACCCTGATGTACTATCTGATTTCGAATCTATATTTAACCATATTATTCCAGAAAATTTGCCTTTTCTCAAGCATACTATGGTAGGAACTGATGATATGCCAGCACATATCAAGGCGGCTATCATTGGCTGTAGTATCCAGATTCCTATAACTAATGGTCGGCTCAACCTTGGTACATGGCAAGGAATCTACCTCTGTGAATTTCGAAATCTTGGCGGAGCTAGGAAGTTGGTGGCCACAGTGATTAGTTGACTATAATAATCAATTCTTAAAGTATAATCAGTAATTTACAATACAAAAATAAAGTCCCCTATGAAAACAGATTCATAGGGGACTTTTATACTTTATGGAATTCTAAGATTACTTCTGCAATCCAGGATCTCTTTCCAAAAACTCATTATACAACAATGTATGTCTACTCTCCATCGGTACATCTCTACCTGAAATATACAGATGACTGATAGTTGTTTTCGGCTCAAAAGGATCTCCATCTGATACGAATAGATTCGCTACCTTACCTTCATCGAGGCTACCTAACATATCGGCGACACCAAATATTTCAGCAGGTGTCAATGTCACAGCTCTTAGTGCTGCTTCTGTACCCATGCCATAAGCTGCAGCAAATCCTGCATTGAATGGTAGATTACGTACGTTTTCAGTCTCTCTAGTTCTGATCGCAACTTTCACCCCTGCTTCGAGCATTTTTCCTGGATTTTTGTAGATCACATCATATCTATCAGACGATCTTCCTGGAAGCCCAAGTACTGGTCCGCAGATAACTGGAAGTCTAGCTTCCGCGATTTTATCCGCTACTTTCCAACCATCTCGTACACCCATAAGTGCAGCGTCAATTCCTTTTTCTTTAATCCATTTTAAAGCTGAAAGAATATCGTTTTCTTTATTGACCTCTACCAAAAGTTTCGCTTCTCCTCTTACAACAGGTAAGAGCGCATCCATTTGTGGGTTGTAATCATTACGCTTTTGATTGCCAGCGGCTGCAGCACTATCTATTTTTGCATAGAGCATTGCTTTATCCCAGATGTCATTGATTTTTTTATTCGCTTTTTCTGCATCTTTCTTTATGTCTTCTTCAGAGCGACGATCCCATCTTCCTCTTTTACCAGAGCTTGGAAAATTCATAATTACACCTTGATATCCTGCAGACATTTGTTCAGGAGTATAACCAATAAGATTAATCAATGCTGAAGTACCTGGGAATACTCCACCTGCTGGCATAGCCAATACAGTGGTCACTCCATTGACTCTAGTCACTGGTATACTTACGGAATTAGGGTTTACGGCTGTGAGTGCTTTCATATGTGGTATGAAATCTCCCAACTCGTTATAATCATTAGTTAGTGATACCGCGCCGATCTCTGATAGACCGAGTCTTGTGCCACCATCGATCATGCCGGGATAGACGTGCTTTCCTGTACAATCAACAGTCGTAGCTGTAGTACTGGATAAGTTATTGCCAATTGCCATGATCTTACCATTTTTGATATGTAGATCAGCTACTTTATCACCGGCACTTACAGTATGTAGTGTGCCACCTTTGAGGATGACTTCAACTGTTTTTGCCTTTGTTACCATCTGTGCGTTGAGAGTAATACTAGCTACTAGCAAGAGGGCTATATATATTATTTTATTTTTCATTATATATTATTTGTAGTTAGTGATTAGTGTTGGTGAGAATGGTTGTGTGTCTCTCCTAAGAAAAGCTCAGTAAACACATCTTGCATGCACTTATCTTCGTGGCCTTCCATATCTTCCATAAATAAAGAAATAGATTCTTCGGGATTGATATCTATTCTCATATCATCAGGTTGAGTATTGATATCAAATCTCACTATTCCATCTATTATTGTCTTTTGGTTTATCGCATAAATAGATAATGGGTGATGACTAAATATAGCAATGTCACCATCTTTACCTACTTCTATTGATCCTACTCGATTATCTATTCCAAGTTGCTTTGCAGGGTTTATCGTTATTAGTCTTAGTGCTTCATTATCAGTAAGCCCACCATATTTTTGAGTTTTAGCTGCTTCATGATATAGATGTCGAATAAGTCCTGCATCATCAGAATTGATAGAAGTTACAACACCATTTTTAGTAAGGATGGCTGCATTGTATG
>Ga0115557_1002999_pt1 | contig 11120 bp, 4 predicted proteins | sample COGITO_mtgs_1104_FD_87280 | JGI IMG/M metagenome (GOLD analysis project Ga0115557, IMG submission 87280) | Pelagic marine microbial communities from North Sea - COGITO_mtgs_110421 | ecosystem: Environmental > Aquatic > Marine > Epipelagic | place: Germany:Helgoland, sampling site Kabeltonne...
AAAGGGGCGAACACGTACGGCGAAGCCAGACGAGGCAAAGGCCAGAATCAATCCCGTGTCGTTGGTGCGAGCAACTCTTCTACCAAGACGCCTTTGGAGATCGCGAGAGAGGAGGACAATTTGGAAGAGGAGTTGGGGTACCGCGTGCCCGGTTTGAACGGTTTAGAAGGTGCAGACGCGGAGGACGTGCAGTTGGGATGGTTGGTCAACGCCAGCGCGGTACGTTTTATTCGTATCTTATTCTTCTTCTTTGTCTGCTTCTTCGTACGTGAGCGCGATCGAGATACGAAAGCGCAGCCCGAGGGAAAATTCAAAAATTTTCAAACCTTTACCAAAAGAGGGCAGATTAGAGAGAGCGCTTTCGTCTCTCGCGTTTGATTTTTTACCACCACTCTCGGACGACAACACACGAGCGGGAGGAGTCTGCCGGTCTTCTCATCGTCTCAAAGTTGTCTTCGCGCTTTTCGTGTTCTTCTTCGTCGTTTACGCTCTTCTTGTTCTTCTTTTTTGTCTTCTCGGTTGTCGATATCGCGCGGACCCGAATAATCGCGACGACGAGTTAGCGCTGACGCGTGCACGCGCATTCTCTCTCTCTCTCTCTTATTTTATGACGCGTTCGTGTTATTACGACGCAACAGACGACGGTGGAGTGCAAACAAGCGCAAAAGCCGCACGCGGCGGTGAACTTGTACTTTTCCTGCCAAGACGGTTCCGTGTTCAAAGTGCAGAAGAAATACGCGCCGTATTTTATGCTCGCGACTTCGCCCGGGAGCGAGCACGAGGTGGAGGCGTACGTGAGAAGGAAACATAAAGAGCACGTGAAAGAGGTGGAGTTAGTGGACAAGGAAGATTTGGATTTGAAAAATCATCTGAGCGGGTTGAAGCAGACGTATTTGAAGATTTCGTTTTACACGCAGAGCGGCATGTACGAGTGTCGGAGAGAGTTGTTGCCAATCGTAGAGAAGAACAAGGCGAAATCGAACGCATCGGTGGCGTATCAGGCTTTGCACGAGCAGGATGCGTTAAATGCGCACGAAAATGGCGGTGGGAACGATGCTATGCAAACAGACGCGAGAGGGAAGAGGGTGTTTGAAAATTCGAAAAAGAAGACGTTCACGGATTACGAAGACGCGATGTTGGATATCAGAGAGTACGACGTGCCGTATCACATGAGGTATATGATTGATTCCGAGGTGAGGTGTGGACATTGGTACGACGTGAAAGTTGAAATTGGTGATGGAGATGTAATCATTACGCACAGGCCAGATTTGAAGAGAAGAGCGGAAGTGAGAGTGTGCGCGTTTGATATCGAGACGACGAAATTGCCTTTGAAGTTTCCCGACGCCGAGTTTGATCAAGTGTTTATGATTTCGTACATGTTGGACGGGCAAGGCTATTTGATTATCAATCGCGAAGTTGTCAGCGAAGATTGCGACGATTTTGAATACAATCCGAAACCGGAATATCCTGGGCCGTTTATCGTGTGGAACGAGCCGGACGAGAAGGCGCTATTGCGCAGATGGTTCGATCACATGCGCGACGCGCAACCGAACGTGTACGTGACGTATAACGGCGACTATTTCGATTTCCCTTTCATTGAAACGAGAGCGAAAAAACACGGGATGTCCATGTACCGAGAAATTGGCTTTCGAGGGTCGGATTCCGGGGAGACGAGGTCAAAGTTTGCTTTGCATTTGGACGCCTTTCACTGGGTGAAGAGAGATTCGTACTTACCGGCTGGGTCGCACGGTTTAAAAGCAGTCACGAAGAAGTTGTTGAAATTTAACCCCATCGAGGTCGACCCGGAAGATATGCTTCCATTTGCGCGCTCGCAACCGCAAACTATGGCGGCATATTCGGTATCCGATGCCGTGTCTACGTATTATTTGTACATGAAGTACGTTCATCCTTTCATCTTTTCGTTGGCGACAATCATTCCGCTTACGCCAGATGAAGTTTTACGAAAAGGGTCTGGGACGTTGTGCGAGTCTTTGCTCATGGTTGAAGCGTATCGGGGAAACATCGTGTGCCCGAACAAGCAAAGAGGTGCGGGCGAACAGCATTTCAACGGCCATCCGCTGGAAAGCGAGACGTACATTGGAGGCCACGTGGAGTGCTTGCAATCGGGCGTGTTTCGCTCGGACATTCCGGTCAAGTTCAAGCTGGAACCGAAAGGGTACCAAAAACTCATCGACGCCGTTGACGACGATTTGAGGTACGCGCTGAAGCACGAAGGTAAAGGAGCGACGGAAGATGACGTCGAAAACTACAAAGAGATTAGAGAAGGCATCGTGAAGAAGCTGGAGGAATTGCGCGATAACCCGAACTGCGAGGTGAATCCGCTGATTTATCACTTAGACGTCGCGGCGATGTACCCGAACATCATCTTGACCAATCGGTTGCAACCGATGGCGAACGTGAACGAAGATATTTGCGCGTCGTGTGATTTTAACCGTCCAGGTAAAACTTGCTTGAGAGAAATGGAGTGGACGTGGAGAGGCGAACACTACTCCGCGACGAGCTCGGATTACGCGCAAATCAAAGCGCAGTTGCAGATCGAAAGGTTTCCGCCGCTAATTCCGGGCGAACCGAAACGGTTTTGGAAGGATTTGAGCAGACAAGAGCAAGAAATCGCAAAGAAGACGCGCTTAAAGATGTACTCGCAAAAAGTGTACAGAAAAGTCATGGAGAAGCCCGTGGTCGAAACGAAAAAGAGTTCGATTTGCATGAAAGAGAACAGTTTTTACATCGATACCGTGCGAACTTTTCGCGATCGGAGATACGAGTATAAAGGGTTGAACAAACAATGGAAAGGAAGACTGTCCGCGGCGAAACAGGAAGGGAACCCTATCGAGACGAAAGAGGCGGCCGATATGGTGACGTTGTACGATTCCTTACAGCTCGCGCACAAGTGTATTTTGAATTCTTTTTACGGGTACGTCATGAGAAAAGGCGCGAGATGGTATTCTATGGAAATGGCTGGAGTTGTCACGCTCACTGGCGCGCGCATCATCCAAATGGCAAAGCAACTCGTCGATGACATTGGTATGCCGCTCGAGTTGGATACCGACGGTATCTGGTGCTGTCTTCCGGGTACGTTCCCGGAGGAATACACGTTCGAGCCGAACAGCGACGGGTCCGGAAAGATGAAGAAAAAATTGAAGGTTAGCTATCCGTGCGTCGTTCTCAACCGCATGACCGATTTGCAAACCAGAAACGATCAATATCAAACGCTCGTCGACCCAGAAAAGCAAATTTACAAGCAGTCTTCGGAGATGTCCATCGAGTTTGAAGTCGACGGTCCGTACAGGGCGATGATTTTACCGGCGTCGAAAGAAGAAGGCGTGCTGATTAAGAAGCGTTACGCGGTTTTCAATCACGACGGGTCTTTAGAGGAGTTGAAAGGCTTCGAATTGAAAAGAAGAGGCGAGTTGAAGTTGATCAAGGTGTTTCAATCCGAACTTTTTGAAGATTCCGGGAGTTCTCCATTTTTAGGAGGGCAGACGCTGGAAGAGGTGTACAAGAGAGTAGGCGACATCGCCAATCGACTTCTGGACATGCTCGACACGAAAGGAGAAGAAATTGACGACGAACAACTCATCGATTACATTTCGGAATCGAGCGTTATGAGTAAATCGTTGGCAGAATACGGCGATAGGAAGTCCACGTCGGTGACGACGGCGAGAAGACTCGCACAATTTCTCGAAGCCCCTGATCTCGTCAAGGATAAAGGTTTGGTGTGCAAATACATCATCTCGGCGAAACCTCACGGCGCGCCTACTTCGCAAAGAGCCATTCCGGTTTCCGTCTTTTCGAGCACACCTGCGGTCGCGAGGAAATATTTGCGCGAGTGGTTGAAAGATGCTCCTCCGGGAGAAGCTGGCGAAATGCCAGACTTGCGCGATATTCTCGATTGGGAGTATTACAAAGGTCGTTTGCGCGGCGCGGTGCAGAAAATTATCTCCCTTCCGGCAGCTTTGCAAAACGTCAAGAATCCGTGTCCCGGCGTGGTGCACCCGGATTGGTTAAATAAGCGCATTCGCGAACTCAAGGATAAGCGCAAGCAGATCAAACTCGATTCCATGACGGGCTTCAGCAGACAGACCAAGGATGAATACCTCGAGCAATTGAACTTTTCGGAAGACGAGGACGAAGAAGATACGAGAAACGAGGACAACGACAACGATGATGAACACGACATGGAAGACTTTGGCGCGGCTAGAATTACACCGGCGAGAGGCGCGCGCGTGCGCGTGTTCCAGAGACACCGCGACACTGGACACCATCACGGCGGGCCCAGAACGCCTCCGATTGGTAACATGAATTTGCCTGCACCGGATCCAAACAGCGATTACGCGTCGTGGCTCGAGCACGCCACGAAAGGCTGGCGCATAAAGCGCAAGGAAAAGCGCGAGCGAAAACATCGAGAAGATCTCGAAGATCAACGTCGCGAACGCGAGGGCCTTCCTCGTCAGAAGCGCCGTCACAGCGCAAACGACGATAGTTTCATCGGCCAAATGGACTTGTTTCTCGAGAACGTCGACGAGTCTTTGGCCACCTCTCCGTGGCAGATTGTCTCCATCGATGATTACTCGCGAGGCAACGCGCCTTCATCCTTGGAAGATGGCGGCGCCGAAGTCGAAGAACCTCCGGCGGGCGTTTTCCGCGTCTGGGTCGTCGCCGATGGCGCCATGCGTTCCGTTTTGCTCTCCGCGCCGAGAAAAGTGTACGTTGCCACGCACCATCCCGATCCCGAAGGTGATAGAGGTTTGAACGGGAAAAAGCGCGTCAACGTTGCGTTACCGCGAGCACAAAACACGAATAATTTCATGACGGCAGACGGCACGAGCACGTTGAATGTCTACGAAGTTGAGTTTGACGCTTCGAAATTGTCCGCGGTTCAATACGGCAGAGACGTCGCAGCGTTACTCGCGGATAAAAACGTAGTTGGCGTGTATGAACGAGACGTACCGTTAGAAGATTGGTCGATTCAAACCATCGGGTGCGTCGCTCGAGTGAAGAGAGAAGCCGCGAATGAAATATTAGACGATTTGAAAAAGACGCACAAAGAAGGGTTGAAGAAGAAAGTGCAACCTATGTTGGAAGTATCCGCGACGAGTTTGGACATGAAAACGACGACAGAAGTGAACTACTTGCCGTCTATGATGGACTTTACGGACGATCGCGCGCTTTCATCAAAGGGTTTGTTGCGCCACTGCTCGATTTATCACGCGGCGTTGGACGGCAAAGGCGTCTTTGCCGCACACTTTCCAAAGAGAGGCGGTAAAGGGACATCGAAAGGTTTGCTCATATTGCTCCAACCTGGAGGAAAATCGGTTCGCGAAGTTGACAGTGAATTCGTTTCGGAAATGTTTGAAGGCGAGAAAGGACGCGTCGACGGTAACGAGGAAATGGAAGAAGATCGAGATTCTGAAAAGTGCGAATGGCGCGTCATTTACGCCAGGACGTCTGCGGCGGCAGCGAAAAACCTCAACGACGCAGTCTCTGAGTTTGCAAACGCCTCGAACGGTCCAAGCGTCGTCTTGCTCGAAGCACCGCCTGTTGGTTACGGTATTCCTGAATTCGATGACGACGACGACGCTTTCGCTTCCTCTTGCGCCGGCATGAACAAGAACGCGAAAGCGGCGAAACGTTTTGAGAAAGTGCTCACCGCCTTAAAAGATTCGCCCATTCTAGTCGTCCCGTTCAACTCTGGCGACATCGAGTATCTCAGTGAAAAAGGCATCGCGTGGCAACGCGACGCTGCGCAGTTAGCTGCTATCCGTCTCGCGCACACCTCGAAACATTTGGAGAAGTCTATCCAAATCTCCCGCTACGCGCACATTCCTCTCTGTAATCTCGATTCGGACTGGTCCACGCACGTTTTAGATACATTCTTCGCGCGACGACTTCGCGATGAACATCAAGTTCTCTGGTCTGGGAAAAACGGCAAGCCAGACTACGGTGGTGGATCAATGGATGATCAGCTTAGTTCGACGTTGACTTTGGAATCGATGGAATCGCCAAGATGCGAACTTTCGAAATCCGGCGTTTACAGATCCGTCTGTTGCGAGCTGCGCGTCCATCACTTGGTGGTTTGCGCCATCGTGAATTCACACATCTTGAACGATCTCGAACAAGGCGCGTTGTTAGGTTTCGATGGAGGCAATGCTACCGTCGCCGACCGCGGTGGACACGACGCGTCGAACGCGTTTCGGACGTTGAGGAAGATGGTGGCAGAGATGCTCCGAGACGCGTCAGAACGAGGCAACGAAATCGCCGACGCCACTTTGGCACAGCTTCGACGCTGGATATTTTCTTCCAATTCGAGAATGCGAGAACCGGGTTTACAGCATTTGGTGGAGTTGTGTTCGAGAAAAGTGTTCACGTTACTCATATCAGAACTCAACCGATTAGGCGCGGATGTCGTTTTCGCGGATACGCGACGCGTCATCGTGTCGACGAAGAAGAATTCGTTGGCCTCGGCGTCGGCATTCATCACGGGTTTACGTAACGCGTTAGGTACGCGGGAGTTATTCAACTGGCTCGAACTCGAACCCACGAAGGTCTGGCACACGCTCTTATTTAGAGGACCGCACGATTTCGGGGGTTTGGCTGCAGACGAGACCGTCCTTCAGAAGTTGTTCTTGAACAACGGGGCTGGGGAGGCGCCGATGGAGACGGAAAACGTCCCGACGGATACACAACTCGATCCACATGCCGTCGAAGGGGACGAAGCATCGCTCGAAATGCACTGGAACATCGCCACTTTTCTTCCAGAGGCGTTGAGCGATCACTTCAAAGCGATCGCTGGCGACTTTATCGTCCTTCCGTGGAAACGCGAACGCGAACTCGGTCCCGACGGTCGCTTCGGTGTCGCGAAAGAGGACAAAGACGTGTCTGCTGCGCAGACGGATAGAATAAAGGCACAACTGGAAGCACCAGATGATTTGAGCGATTGGGAACTCAATGAGGACGATACCAAGAAAGAGAACGCGGACTCCGCCGCCGAGAGGAGGGCCGACGCCGACGATGGGAAGGAGAACGCAACTCCAGAGCAAACGAAAAAGGAGAGTAAATACCACGCGGACGACGCGAATAACCAAAATTTGGCTAGAAACAGACTCAAAATTGAGGAAGAGAAAGCGACATGGCTCTGCGCGCAAATAGATTCGCACTTTACGCCGAAAATTCTCCAAGTCGCGCGCGGATTTGAAAAGCACGCGTCGAGATCCACGCACGGCGCTACTCGTCTCGACAAGAGGTACTTGTTCCCGGAAAATTTGCCCGGCGCGCATTTACCAAATCACCTTCGAGGCAACGCGGCGTTAGCGTTCGTCAAAACAGTAATTGCCGTGCTTTCTCTCGATGACACGATCGAAGATGCGGTTGCCAGATGTCGCAAAAATGCACTCAAGTTACTCTCCGTTCCAGAGTTTGGTCCGGAAGCGACGTTTCGCGAACCGTGCATCTCTTTCGCGTTACGCGACGTCGTGTGCGAATGTTGCGGCGACGTTCGAGATTTAGATTTGTGCAGAGATCCAGATTTAGCCGATGGCGAGTGGCGCTGCGCGGAGTGCGAGAATCGATACGATCTCCAGTGGATTGAGATGAAACTCTGTGACGAAGTAAACGCGCGCGTTCGCAAAGCGCAGACGCAAGATTTGAAGTGCAAAAGATGCACGAGAATTAAAGTTGGTCACGTCCAGAACCGATGCCCGTGTGGTGGTTTGTTCGAAACCACTTCTAAGCCGGGCGCCTTGCGTGATGGTTTGCGCGTGTTTCGGAACGTCGCGAGATGGCACGAATTTGACGTTTTAGCTTCAGTCGTTCACTTCTGCGAAAATCAAACTTAAAAAAAGTAGAAATTAATACTCGAACACGGTAGGCACAAGAGGAGGTTTTTAATCATATTATATAAAGAAGTAAATGCATTAGTGTTCACAACATCAGTTTTCTGTACTGTACGTATGTAGTAGTATGTTTCTCAATGCCTTTCAATCTCGCTCAGAATGATTTGCGTACTCGGCGAGATTTTCCTCAACTTGTTAAACACCCAATACTTGAAACACACGTCCAAAAACACCGGTACGGTTGCCACAAACATTCTCGCAAACGTCTCAAACTTATGATAATCCCCTCCGTATCGAGTAATCATAAAAGCCAAAAATGCTTGCCACCCGTCACTCGAGTGATACCCGACCACCATATCCGCCCCGAGCATCAACGCAAACGCCTGAGTCGCCGAATCCAATCCGTTGAACTGCGCGCTCAACTCGGTCAACATTTTCGACACAAACTCCTTCTGATAGACTAAAACGCACGCCAAAATGCTCACGTACATCATACTCCCGATCCAATTACCAAGCGCTTTCGTCGACCTCGTTCTCTCTTTCATCTCCAACCGTTTCATCTCCTCCGCCACTAACTTCCTCTTCGTCTTCTCAAACTTTGCGGCGTCTTGTTCGTCTGGAAACTGCGCCAAATTTTCGTAATACAAACGCTTCTCGAACCGAGCGATGTCGTTACACACCGACTCCGTCTGCGTCTTCGTCAGCGACGAAGACGAATACGACCCGCTCATACTCGCACCACTGCTCGAATGCTTCGATACCTTCAACTCCAACCACGGATCCACAAACATCGCCTGCAAGGAACAACTCGCGAAATACGGAACGCCAAACGTAAACATCAAAACCTTCCCTAAACTCTTCGTCAGTTGTCCCCATATCTCCAACTGCGTCTTTTCAAACTCGTCGTCCTCGTCGTCATCTTCTTCCGTGGTTATGATGTTCGCATCCACGTCGAAAAATTGTTGAAACGCGTTGATCGAAGGGTTGTTCGTAATCTTTTGTCTGCTTTTCCGCCTTCGTTTTTCAGTCGTCCCGCCTTTGTTGTTGTTCTCCCCGCTGCCGCTGCTCGTCGCGTTGTTAAAACTAGTACTGCTATTCTCGTTGTCTAAAATCGCCGACACTGGCGCGAGGAGTGCGCGCCTTCCTCTGTCTCCTCTCCTTTTATTCGTCGTCGTTCTGTCTCGTTTCGATGAACTCATCATCATCGCGCAATTTAAGCGACGTGTCCTTCCCATTTTCTTGCTCATCAACTTCATCATCATCAGCCTCTTTTGATGTTGTTGTCGTTCTCCTCCTCCTCTCGACGTCGTCTTCATTCGCGCGGAGGAAGACACGGCAGAAGAAACAAAAGAGTAACTGCAACAAAACGACATATCTTTCTCTCTTTCTCTTTCTCTCTGTATCTCTCTCTCTGTTATCTTGTGTGTGTCCAATGTGGTTTTCCAATTGGTGATGTCTCGCGTGTGTTGTGTGTGTTGCGTGTTTATCCGAAGATACGAATGAATTGAAAAATGAAGCGAATGAATACACCGCGAGAGAACACTCTGCGAGAGAACGAAAATACACACAAAACAAACAAACAACACAGAAGAGAGAAAGAAAGAAAGAGCTTTTTGGTGCGTTTGGCCTCCCCTTGTCTTGACTTTTTTCTCCCCTAAATAAGAAACTCTTCTTACAGAACTCCTCCTCCTTTCTCGCGCGGATACGGTTCAGAGAGAGAGAGAGAGAGTATAAGGGAGAGACAGGGAGGAGGTGTTTTGAACAGGAGTGTTTTCATCGCACTCTTCGCACGCATACAAAAAATGGAAGACGAGGACGAGAGGATGATGATTTCATCGGACGAAGCGCAAGAACGCCGGAGAAAATATATCGCCGATATCCTCCCTTCGTCCTTATACCTCCCCTTATCGGACACGGGTGTGGTGAACTGCGTGTCCGGGGCAACGTCCGGAGCGATTGCGGCCGTAATTGTCTGTCCTTTGGACGTTTTGAAAACGAGATTGCAAGTGTCGACCTTGAGCGACTCGACGTATATGAGCACGATGGAGAGTTTGAAGAAAATCGCACGAAGCGAAGGGGTGAGAGGTTTGTATCGAGGACTAGGACCGACGGTGGCGGCGTTGTTACCGAACTGGGGGGTGTATTTTACCACGTACGGGTATTTGAAGCACGTGTTTCGAGAGCGGAGGAAGAGGAACGCGGATTTAAGAAATAGGCAACATAGGCGGGAGAGCGGGAGCGAAGCGACGAGTAGTAGCGAGAATAGCGATAGAGAGAGCAGCGCAAGCGGTAGTCACCACCACCACCACCAGCAGCAGCACGGGAACGACACGCTCGCGCACATAGTCTCTGCTGGAGGCGCGGGCGCGGCCACCATCCTCGCCACCAACCCGCTCTGGGTCGCCAAAACTAGACTCCAAGTGCAATACTCCGAAACGCTCTCCTCCTCTTTAGTCGGCCACGCGAGAGCGCCGTACAAAGGTACCCTCGACGCGTTACGAAGAATCGCGAGATGCGAAGGGATCCCAGGCCTTTACTCCGGCCTCGCCCCATCCCTCATGGGCATCTCCCACGTCGCCATCCAGTTCCCAATCTACGAGCGTTTAAAACACGAGTTGGCGCAATTCCGCACCCTCCGCTCCGCGGACGAGCTCACCGCGGCGGATTTAGCGCTCTCCTCTGGCGTCGCCAAAATCATCGCCAGCACGCTCACGTACCCGCACGAAGTCCTCCGATCGCACATGCACGTCAAAGGCTACGGCCCTTTCTCCGGTGCTCTCACCTTAGCCGCGGACATTTACCGAGAAGGCGGCGCCAAGGCGTTTTACCGAGGCGTCGGGACGAACTTGCTGAGAACCACCCCGGCGGCTGCCATCACCTTCACCAGCTTCGAGTTGATCAGTCGAGAGTTGAACGCAGTCGCGAAGATCATGGGTGATTCTTCTTCTTCTTCTTCTTCTTCTCGCGATGATGATGATCGATGATATGTACAAGTAGTATATATAGTCATAGGATGATACCAGTAGTTTTAATTTGCAAACAAACCCTAAACAACAAACAAAGAATTTTTCAAAAATCAATTTCTCGCAACACTTCTCGGAACGCGCGCAGTGTTCGCGCGAACACGAACGCACGAAAGAGCCGCGGAGAGAGAAAGAGAGAGAAAGAGAGAGTTTTCGTCGTTCTCCACGCTTTGTCGCTTCCTTTTCCCTTTTTTCTTCTTAACTTTATCATTAGTATTAGCATCATCATCATCTTTTCATCGCT
>Ga0115557_1003003_pt1 | contig 11115 bp, 9 predicted proteins | sample COGITO_mtgs_1104_FD_87280 | JGI IMG/M metagenome (GOLD analysis project Ga0115557, IMG submission 87280) | Pelagic marine microbial communities from North Sea - COGITO_mtgs_110421 | ecosystem: Environmental > Aquatic > Marine > Epipelagic | place: Germany:Helgoland, sampling site Kabeltonne...
ATTTTTACGGGTGGCAAGAAGCCTCAACTCTCGCACACGCATTGCCATGGCGAGGCTCTATCGGCTGAATTTCGATCATGAGACAGACCCGGATGTTCGGTATTCACTGGCTGTCGCCACAGCGCTGGAATACCAGGCGGCACTGCGCATCAACCCCTACCATTCCGGCGTCAGGCGCCAGTTCGCTGAATTTTTAGAGCAAAACCCAGAGCTTCTGGCGTTACCGGAAATCGAACTGACGCCTTTGCAACACTTTGAAATGGCAGTGGCCCTGCGGCCCATCGCCGTGGACGTGCAGTTGGCCTTTGTCGATTTTCTCGAACGTAATGGCCAGCCAGAAGCGGCCTATAAGGTGCTCACCGGCGATGCGCTGAAATGGGTCAATAAGCAGCAAGACTACTTTGTGAGTAACCGCGAACGGGTCTGCGCTCTGTTGATCCAGCGGGCCCAGGCGCGCCATGACCTGCCGGCGCTGGAAAAATTGGTGGCGACTGTGGACCCGCTGATTATTAATAAAGTGATGTGGGATTTACGTGCTGAAAAAACCGCGGTGACCAGTGCTTCGCCGAGTTTCTAGGCTCAGCGAAACCGCATGGATAAATCCACGGCCTGGCAGTGTTTGGTCAGCGCGCCAATGGAGACGAAATGGACGCCGGTCTCGGCAATGGCCACCAAGTCCGTCTCCGACTCGATGCCGCCGGAGGCCTCGAGTTTGATGGTGGCGGGCACCTGGCTGACGGCGTCGCGCATATCCGTCAGGGTAAAATTATCCAGCATGATCCAGTCAGGTTGAGCGACCAGCGCTTCCTGGAATTCCGACATATTTTCGACTTCGACTTCGACCTTGCATCCCGGATGTAGCTGGCGTGCCCGTTGAATGGCCCGAGTGATGGAGCCGCAAGCTTGAATATGATTTTCCTTGATGAGGAATGCGTCAAATAAACCGATCCGATGATTCAATCCACCACCGCAGGCTACCGCATACTTTTGAGCCAGCCTTAGACCTGGCAGGGTTTTACGGGTATCCAACAGCCGGGTTTGAGTGTGCTTGATCAGATCGCTGTAGTGCCGGGTTCGGGTTGCGGTGCCCGAGAGGGTCTGCAGGAAGTTCAGGGCCGTGCGCTCGCCAGTTAATATTTGGCGCGCGTGACCTGTCACGGTAAACAGTAATTGATTCGGGGCAAGCAGGTCACCATCGTCCACTCGCCAGTCCAGGGTCAGGCTCGGGTCTAGCTGACGAAATACTTCCGTGACCCAGGGTCGACCGCAGATTACAGCCTTCTCGCGGGTGATCACGGCGGCGTTGGCGGTGGTCTCAATATCAATTAATTCTGCGGTAATATCGCCGGTGCCACAGTCTTCAGCGAGTGCGCGGGCGACGGTGTCAACCAGGTCGGCGAATAAATCTTTGGTGGTATCCAGGTTTGGCATAATGATTATTCCAGGTATTGAGTCAGGGTCAGGGAATCGCCCCGCTGAATAAATTCGATTTGTTTCAGGGCACTCATGCCCAGCAAAATTTGTGAGGCTTGCATGGCCGGATTGATGCTAGCGCGCACATCAAACAGCGTAATAGCGCCAATGCTCAGTTCATCCAGTCGGGTTTCATAGACAGTGATGGGGCCATTGGCGGTCATGGCCAGCATAGGTCTGCCGCGGCTGATGTTCAATGATCCTGCTATTATCTCAGGGATAACCACGTCAGTGGCACCGGTATCCAGTAAAAACTCTGCTGGCTGGCGATTGATCGTGCCCGTTACCAGATAATGGCCAGCACGATTACGCGCCAGTTCCACCTGATGCTGGGCTTGGCTGCTGTGGCTGACGGGTAGCTGATTCGGGTTGCGCTGCCGGTCTTCGACGTCGGCAAAAAACATGGTCAGCAAGCCCATACCGACGGCGCAGGCCAGGATCATCATGCCACGTCCTAATGTGTGTGTTTCCATCAATTGCCTGCGAATCAGTCAGTGTTAGCAGTGCAGGGGAGATTAACACATTACCGGGGTTCAGCGCCCGTGAGATGCCCGACTGTGTTAGAATATTTGCCATTATAAAGTAGGGCAAACAGAGCCTATGGAAATCGATCATGGCTGGCTAGATGCTGCCGAACCGCAGCCAAGCCCAAATTGCGATACGCGTCCGAGCGCTGAGATCAGCTTGATTGTCGTGCACGGTATCAGTCTGCCCGCCGGTCACTTCGGCAGCGCCTATGTGCCGGATTTATTTCTCAATCGGTTGGATGTTTGCGCCCATCCCGATTTCGCAGATTTGGTGGGGGTTTGTGTTTCCAGTCATCTGTTGATTCGTCGAGACGGCCAGTTAATCCAATTTGTGCCCTTTCACGAGCGGGCCTGGCACGCGGGTGAGTCGAGTTTTAGAGGCAGACCGGGGTGCAATGATTTTTCGGTGGGTATCGAACTGGAAGGCACTGATCACTCGGGTTACGACCTGAAGCAATATCAGCAACTGGCCGCTGTGTGTCGATTGCTGCTGGCAACCTGGCAGATTCCCGCGGATCATATTGTTGGCCACAGCGATATTGCGCCGGGCCGTAAAACCGATCCAGGACCCCAGTTCGACTGGGCTGAATTTCGTACCATGCTAGCGGCGGATCCCAGCGCTTTTGATTCTGTTCGTTAGCGGTTGAATGGGGCCTTGTATGAGCAGGTTTATGAGCACTTTTAGATAACACTTCATATTCTCATTACTATTAACTTTTATCAGCGTTACAGTGAGTCTCTACAGTAGAGGTCAAGTATGAATTTCCTGGTGGTTTTAACCGTAGTGCTGGCCTATAAGAGCTGGCCGGGCAGACGCCTGCTGCGTGATAAAATTCCTTTTGCGGCTTATCAAAATTGGTTTTTGTCGCGCTCTCTTGCGCCCAATGCCCAGTACCTATTGTGTGTGGGGCTGCCCGTTGCTTTGGTGTTCGGCCTCGGCGTCATGCTGGCATCGGGGATATGGCACATCCTTTGGTTGTTGCTAGCACTGGTGGTACTCGGCTATTCCATTGGCAGCAACAACCTCATCCAGCGAGTCGCAAATCAAACTAAGTGGTTGCATGGACTGTCACGGGCTGAGCCAATGACGCAAGTGATTGTGGCGCAAAATCATTATATAGCCAGGACCACCTATGGGGTATTTCAGAGTATTTATCCCGTGCTTTTCTGGTTTCTATTGATGGGTCCCGCTGGTGCATTAGCCTACGGTTTGAGCCGTACCTATCTGAAAAATCTAGAGCGTGATGACCCGCAACGTCAACTTGTTGAAACGGTGATGTATTGGATGGAGTGGTTGCCGGCACGCCTGACTGGTTTTATTTTTGCGTTGCTGGGTAACTTCGGTCGCTGCTTTGAAGCCTGGATCGCTGGGTTGTTCGACACGGGTCAGTCTCAATCTCACTTGTTGAGGTCGCTGCTTGGATTGGCTATTGCTGAAGCAGATTACCAATCGGTACAAACACTGCCAGAATTTGTGGCGCTTGCCGAGCATGATATGCAAAGCTCTCGCGACTTATTAGAGCGCACGCTGTTCGGCTGGCTGGGTCTGGCCGCTATTTTGGCGATCATCGGTTGGTAACTCACGGCTCAAAATATTGCACGGCAGGGCTTGGCCTGCTTTTATCCGTCGCGTTGATATTGTGGATGCCCGCCACGGCGGCTGCGACGCAGATCAACGTCAAGGATGATACGGGCCTCTGGGTCCATTTGCCGCGCCCGGCTCAACGAATTGTCAGCCTGTCGCCGCATCTGACCGAGATGCTGTTTGAGTTGGGCGCTGGCGATCTAATTGTGGGCACCGTCAGCCACTCGGATTTTCCTGCCAGGGCCCAGCGGATTCCCAGAATTGGCGATGCCTTTTCTGTGAACGTAGAAGCCGTAGTGGAGCTGGCGCCAGATATTATTATCGCTTGGCAAACCGGGGGTGCTAATCGGGCATTGCAAAAACTCAGGAGCCTGGGCTATCCGATCTATATTAATGAAGCCCCAAGCCTTGAGTCGATTGCTGCCTCGGCGCGCAAGATAGCCCGTCTTGTTGGTCAGGAACGCCGCGGTGGCGAACTTGCGGATGAGTTTTTGACACGATTGGCGGGGTTGCGCCAAACGCCAGATAGAGCCCGCGTGTTCTTTCAAATTTCAGACGAGAACCTGTATACGGTCAATCGTACTCATCTGATCGGTCAGGCGTTGTCTTTGTGCGGGGGCGCGAATATATTTGCTGAAGTCTCGACCCAGGTTCCACTGGTGAGCCAAGAGTCGGTCCTCAGCGCTAATCCTGCCGTCATATTCTATACCCGCTTGCCAGGCGATAGAGACGGTGTCTGGGTCGATCGTTGGTCTTCGATGTTGGTTGACGCAAGCCTGATTGCCATCGATCCAAACGTCATTTCTCGCCCCAGTTTACGCATGTTAGACGGCGTCGAGTTGATCTGTAACGGTATCGTTGGGAATTAGTGGTTCAGTTGGCGTTGGACTAACTGTAAGATGTTTTGATAATCAGCTGATCTTGATTGGCATCAGTGTCAGCGTCAGGAGAAAATCATGGCCACGGACACAATATTGAACGACGAAGATCCGTTAGAAACTCAGGAATGGGTTGAAGCGATTCTCTCGGTACTCGAGACTCAAGGCGCTGATCGTGCCCAGTATTTGTTGCAGCGCTTGTCGAGCAAGATTACAGAAACTGGCGGCCAGTTGCCCTACGCCATCAATACCCCCTATCGCAATACCATTCCTGTTGCTAATGAAGCGCGCATGCCTGGCGACTTGTTTATGGAGCGGGGTATACGCTCACTCATTCGTTGGAACGCTATGGCGATGGTGATGCGAGCCAACTTGGGAGATAGCACTTTAGGTGGTCACATCTCCAGTTTTCAATCGAGCGCGACCCTGTACGATGTGGGTTTTAACTATTTTTTCCGTGCCAGAAATGCAGACCACAAGGGTGACCTGTTGTATATCCAGGGTCACAGTGCACCAGGCATTTATGCCAGGTCATACCTTGAGGGTCGCTTGAATGAGGAGCAGCTGGATAAATTTCGCCAGGAAGTTGATGGCGATGGCTTGTCGTCGTACCCGCATCCTTGGTTGATGCCGGAGTACTGGCAATTTCCCACAGTTTCCATGGGCTTGGGTCCTCTACAGGCGATCTATCAGGCCCATGTTATGAAATACCTGAGCCAACGAGGCTTGTCTGATGCGGGTGACCGCAAGGTCTGGTGTTTTGTTGGTGATGGTGAGATGGACGAGCCAGAATCACAAGGCGCCATTGCTCTGGCGGGCCGGGAAAATCTCGACAATTTGATTTTTGTGATCAATTGCAATCTCCAGCGCCTTGATGGCCCAGTGCGCGGCAATGGCAAAATCATTCAAGAGCTCGAGGGGGTTTTTCGCGGCGCCGGCTGGAATGTTATTAAGGTGGTGTGGGGACGTCTCTGGGACCCGCTGTTGAAAAAAGATAAGTCGGGCCTGCTGCAGCAGCGAATGGACGAGGCTGTGGATGGCGAGTACCAAAATTATAAGAGCCACGACGGTGCTTATACCCGCGAGCATTTTTTCGGTAAATACCCCGAGTTGCTGAAAATGGTCGAAGATATGACCGATGAAGATATCTATCGCCTGAATCGTGGTGGCCATGATCCCTATAAGGTGTTCGCGGCTTACGCGGCTGCTACCAAACACAAGGGTCAACCTACGGTGATTCTTGCCAAGACCGTCAAGGGTTACGGCTTAGGCCTCGCCGGTGAAGCGCAAAATATTTCGCATTCAGTCAAAAAATTGGATATTGAAGCGCTGAAGAAATTTAGAGATCGCTTTGATATTCCCCTGCCCGACGCTGAGTTGGAGAAGGTTCCCTACTATCGACCACCTGCTGACAGCGCTGAGATGCGCTATCTTCGCGGTCGTCGAGAGGCCCTTGGCGGCTCATTGCCAAGCCGCAACCCAGAATTCGAAGCATTGGAAGTGCCAGGTTTGAGTTCGCTCGAGGCGGTGACGAAGGGTACCGGCAAGCGTGAAATTTCAACTACGATGGCCTTTGTTCGGATTCTCTCGAGTTTGATCAAGGACAAGCACATCGGCCAGCGGATTGTGCCAATCGTGCCTGATGAAGCCCGAACATTTGGCATGGAAGGGATGTTTCGCCAACTGGGAATCTATTCGTCGGTGGGCCAACTGTATGAGCCCACTGACACCGGTCAGGTGATGTATTACCGTGAGACGAAAGATGGTCAGGTGATGGAGGAGGGGATCAATGAAGGCGGCGCCTTCGCTGCCTGGTTGGCAGCGGCAACATCCTATACCAATAATGACTGTCCGCTGGTGCCGTTCTATGTCTTTTATTCCATGTTCGGCTTTCAGCGAGTAGGAGACTTGTGTTGGGCAGCAGGAGATCTGCAGGCTCGAGGTTTTCTGATCGGTGCAACCTCCGGACGAACAACTCTGAACGGCGAAGGTTTGCAGCATCAGGATGGGCACAGTCATATTTTGGCGGGCACGGTACCTAATTGTGTCACGTACGACCCGACCTATGCTTATGAGCTGGCCGTGATTATTCAGCATGGTTTGGAAGAGATGTATGTTAAAAAATTGGCCAAGTACTATTACATTACTGTGATGAATGAGAACTATGCCCAGCCTACCATGCCCGCAGGATGTGAGGAGGGCATTATCAAGGGTCTGTATCGACTGCAGGGTAATATTAAAAAGACCAGCAAGAAGGCGGTACAGCTACTCGGATCAGGTACGATCCTCAGGGAGGTCATTGCCGCCGCCGAGCTACTCAAGCAGGAATTCGATATTGATTCAGATGTTTGGAGTGCAACCAGCTTCAATGAGCTGCGACGCGAAGGCCTGGCAACGGCGCGTTGGAATATGCTGCATCCAGAAGAGCAGCCACGCATCAGTTATGTGGAGCAGTGTTTGGGTGGGGCCAAAGGGCCAGTTATCGCATCGACGGATTATGTGAAGAGTTACGCCGATCAGATCCGTGAGTTCGTTCCTGCCCACTATTCGGTGCTGGGTACCGACGGTTTTGGGCGGAGCGATTCCCGAGAGCGGCTTCGGCACTTCTTTGAGGTCGACCGGTATTTTGTTGTAATTGCCGCCTTGAGCGCGCTGGTCAATGAAAATTTGCTGCCATCCTCGGTCGTGAGTGATGCCATCAAAAAATTCAATATCAACCCAGAAAAACCTAACCCGGCTGTTTCATAGGAACTCCAAGACATGACGATTCAAGTGACAGTTCCTGATGTAGGGGAGGCCGGTGAGGTCGAAGTCATTGAGGTGCTGGTGGCAGTGGGTGATATCGTCCGTAAAGATGATTCGCTGGTGGTGCTTGAGTCAGACAAAGCCAGTATGGAGATTCCATCACCCTATGCGGGCAAAGTGGTCACCATCGCCGTGAAGGAAGGTGACTCAGTCGAAGAAGGGTCGCTTATCGTTGAGCTGGATGTTGAAACGGCTACCGATGTCGACGCGAGTGCAGCGACAAGTGCTGCGACGAATGTGAAGGCTGCGGCCGAAACGCCCAGTAAAAGTTTATCGGTCGAGCCGCCAGCGCCCGTGACATCACCGGCAGCAGCAAAGGCCAAGAGTGCTGAAACAACTGCTGACATTGCAGCTGATGTACCATCTGAAGTACCACCTGAAGTACCACCTGAAGTACCACCTGAAGTACCAACTAAAGTACCAACTAAAGTACCGGCAACAACCCCAGACAGCGGCGAGTCGCTGGAGCAGTTAGTGGTCGTGCCTGATGTAGGTGATGCCGGCGAGGTCACGGTGACTGAGTTGCTGGTCAAGTTAGGGGATGTGGTTGCCGCGGATGATTCTATTCTCGTGCTTGAATCTGATAAGGCCAGTATGGAAATTCCGTCGCCCTTTGCCGGTGAAGTGGTTGAGATACTGGTTGTAGACGGCTCTGTGGTGAGTGAGGGTGACCCCCTGATCAAACTTCGGACCACGCAGCATGTGCTTGCCGCCACAGTTCAGTCAGGTGACGAGCAGGCGGCAGTGCCCGTCGGTGCTGCCACTGACGCTGGCAAAGTTGCTGGAAAAGATGTTGAAAAGGTTGTTGAAAAGGTTGTTGAAAAGGCGGCTGAACCGGCTGGCGAGAAGCTTGTCAGGCACGCCGCTATTGTTCCAGCCGCTGAGGCGGTGAGTGACGAGAAAATACACGCCGGGCCCGCTGTTCGAAAACAGGCCCGAGAATATGGCGTGAACCTGGCCCAATTGACCGGTACCGGACAGAAGGGTCGAAGACTCAAGGAAGACGTTCAGGCGTACGTCAAGGAGCAGCTTCAGTCTCGAACAGGCGTTCAAGCTAAATCTGAAATCATGACCACTGGTAGTGGCATACCTCCGATACCTCTGATTGATTTTAGTAAGTTCGGTGAGATCGAACTGCGACCCTTATCTAGAGTCCGACGGAGTAGCGCCCGTAACCTGCATCGCAGTTGGTTGAATGTAGCCCATGTCACCCAGTTTGATGCAGCGGATATCACTGACCTTGAGGTCTTCCGTAAAGCGCAAAACCTGGAGCTAGCCGGAGCCGGTGACAAGCTGACGCCATTGGCGTTTCTGATCAAGGCATGTGTCCACGCACTGATCAAGTACCCGCAGTTTAATTCTTCGATCGATCCGGACTATCAACACCTGACCCTGAAGAAATATTACAACATTGGTATTGCTGTGGAGACCCCCGATGGCTTGGTGGTGCCGGTTGTAGTAGACGCGGACAAGAAGGGGGTGGTTGAGTTGGCGCGAGAGTCGGCGCGCCTGGCCGGCCAGGCGCGAGACAAGAAGCTGCCCTTGGATGCCATGCAAGGCGCAACATTTACCATCTCCAGTCTCGGTGGTATCGGCGGAACCGCATTTACGCCTATCGTCAATGCACCTGAGGTGGCGATTTTGGGCGTTTCTCGTTCATCAATGGAGCCGGTTTGGGACGGTCAAGCATTTGTGCCGCGGATGCTGTTGCCCCTTTCGCTATCGTATGATCATCGGGCGATCGATGGCGCTGAAGCGGCCAGATTCACCCATTATCTGACCCAGGTGTTAGGCGATATGCGCCGACTGATCCTCTAGGATTGAGGCTGTCTGGGTGATGCTGACAGCCTGGCTTAAGCCTGTTCAGATGAGATCTTTCTGCCAGAGCACTTCATTGACACCTTGGCTTTTTGCCGTGTAGCGCGCGGCAACAAACAGGTAGTCTGACAGCCGATTTAGATATTTCAGACCTTCTTCGTTGATGGTCGTATCAAGCGCGAGCGTGACGATGTCGCGTTCAGCCCGACGACAGATACTCCGAGCCATATGAAAGGTTGCGATCAAGCGTGAACCACCTGGGAGTATGAAATTCTCCAATGGTGCGAGGTCGGCATTCAGTTCGTCTAAGCGAATCTCAATGTCCGTCACATGCTTGGCTGCGATAATGCGAAAATCTGGAATCGACAACTCGCCGCCTAGGTCGAAGATTCGGTGTTGGCTGTAACGCAAAAATTCACCAATCGGCTGAATCCCCGCATGTTGTTGGTCAATAATCTCTTCAATCAACAAGCCAAGGATGCTGTTAAGTTCGTCGACGCTGCCCATCGCTTGTACGCGCGGTGCATTCTTTTTAACTCGATTGCCGTCGCCCAGCCCTGTTTCACCAAGATCTCCTGTGCGCGTATAAATTTTGCTGAGGCGTTTCCCCATGGGTTGTTTTCTCCTTTAGGGTGTCAGGTGTTTAACTAGTATTTTGTCAGACTCGAAAGCGTTGTCTAAATTCTGTTGAGCGGTGCGGATAATGACCTGAACGTTTGGTGGCCCAGAGTGGGCCTCGCTGGCACAAATGCTCATGCCGATGTTGGCGGGTAAATAACCCACGGGCGTATTATAACTTTTCAGGTTCACCCCATCGTAAATGCGTTGGTAAGACTGTGCGCTGCATTGCTCGATAGACGGTTGGATCAGCACGAGCGCAAATCGACCTGGCTCGAAATAAGTGACAATATCCATAGGTCTGACGAGTTGCTGAATTTTTTTGGATACGGCAATAATTAACTGATCGGCCATTTTTTGGTCATATTGAGCGATGACGTCCGGGTAGTTTTCAACGCTGACCATCAAAAAGCAGACCGCGCCACCCCGGGATTCAATCTGTCGAACGCTATCACTGAGGGTCTGCTCAGCAAGGCGACGATTGCCCAGTCCCGTGAGAGGATCAATCAACTGATTTTGCTCCAAGACAGTACAACGGGTCTGCAAATCTCGTGTCTCGGTCGTCAGATTATTGATTGTAGATGCGGCCCTGGCGCCAGCCTTAATTTGCTGGGCCAGCATACGCAGTTGTTCTGGTTGGTCATCAACCGGGATAAAAGCATCAACACAAGCTTCAAGACCATTCAGTACCGCTGCGTTTGGATGTTTACCGACGATAATGAGATAGCTAAAATGCTGCCGGTCCGCATTGATCTCTTGAATAGCCTCCGCGATTTCAATGTCGCTCATGTCGTCGAGGGGGCTTTGGATGATGATGACGTGGGCTGGGTTTTCTTCCAGGCCCTGGAGTGCCTTTACTGCGCCCTTGTAGACCTGTTTGGCGCTACAGTCAGTGAGAGCATCCGCAAACAGATGCTCGTCTGATTCGCGATTGAGGATAATGGCCACTGGTTGTTTTAACATGGTTGCGACCGCTCGAATCTATTCTGATATGCTGGAATGTAGGAGCGGTCATTGTAGATAACTTGGAGGTAAATAGACATGCCATCTTTTGACGCTGTATCGGAAGTGGATTTACAGGAAGTGAATAACGCGGTGGATCAAGCCAATCGTGAGCTTTCGACTCGATTCGACTTCAAGGGTGTTAATGCTAGATTTGAGCGTAAGGACAACGAGGTGACCATGACTGCCGAGGCTGATATTCAGTTAGAGCAGATGTTGGACATACTCCGTTCCAAACTGATCGCTCGGAAGGTAGATGTTAAGGTGCTGGAGGTGAAGGATCGAACGGCAAGAGGCAAATTGCTGCATCAGGTTGTCTTGGTCAGGCAGGGCATCGACATTGACCTTGCTCGAAAAATAGTCAAGCTGATCAAAGATCGAAAAATGAAGGTGCAAGCGGCTATCCAGG
>Ga0115557_1003004_pt1 | contig 11114 bp, 10 predicted proteins | sample COGITO_mtgs_1104_FD_87280 | JGI IMG/M metagenome (GOLD analysis project Ga0115557, IMG submission 87280) | Pelagic marine microbial communities from North Sea - COGITO_mtgs_110421 | ecosystem: Environmental > Aquatic > Marine > Epipelagic | place: Germany:Helgoland, sampling site Kabeltonne...
CACAATGTCCCCTTCGTTGTTCTTAAGAGCCTTAATAGCCTTGGCCCTGGTGGTGCCGGCCTGGCTAATGACAAGCTCGACATCCTTCTCCTCGATTCCCTCCAGATCCTCATCCCCCCCGGCTTCCTCGCCACCAGCGGGAGCGGTCTGAGGCGCGTCGAACGCGGGCCCACCCTCCGGGTTCCTGAACTGGCTTGCGGCCTGCTGCTGCCGCTGCGCGGAGAGGTCCTCGGTCTTGGCCTCCCCGAAGATGACGTACGTCCCAGACGCCGGGGACTTGTACACCTCGGGACCCTGGATCACGAAGAGGATGTTCTTGTTCTTCCTCATGGTGCAGCGGTTTATGGAGGGGACCTGGCGCATGCCGAGCTTCTGAATGGCCTTGCGGGCCTTCTTCTCGGCGCGGTTCTGCTTGCCGCCGGCGGCGACACCAGCATCGCCATCGCCGGTGTCGACGACTCCTTCTCCGGTGTTCTCGACGAGGTCGGGGCAGTCCAAGTCGTCGGAGTCGGAGTTAAGTATCTCGGGGGGATCTTCGGCAGACATATTTTGCGTTGTTTGGGGAGATTGGCAAGCTGTTTTTTCTTCTGTGGTGTTGCTCGAAACTACCCCGGGAAAAAAAACAAAAACCCAGCAATTTCTCCACTCAAGATTAATTTTTTACGTCAAAACTCTTCGTTTTCCACTTATACATTATATTAAGGGCCCCTCGACTCCCAATTAACTCTCAATTCACGCGAGCCTGTCTATAACTCCTCCTCCAAAACTGGATTTGCTCATTTTCAGCCCCCCGGCTGCATCATGCGGTTAACAATGTTTCGAACTTTTCTGTTCGTCCACCTGTTGTCTTCCAGCCATACGTCATCCTTACAAAGTCCCATCCCGCCGAACGGTGGGCCACCCACATTCGGAAATGCTGCTGTGTCTCAACAACTCCCCATCCTTCCTCTCATGCCCTTTTCCATATCAGAGCTGTTATTGCCTGGGCAGACACGCTCCCTCCACCTGTACGAAGCCCGTTTCCTTTCCATGCTTGAGCACGCACAAACTCATAGGTGAGACTGTGAGGAGAACGGTTTTTACAGCAAGCTGTGAACGAACACACTAACACAAAATCCATCGGTCCCCAGCAACAACCTCGTCTGCGTCGGCCTCGAATCCAACAATGGCCTTCTCGCCGTAAGCGTCCTCGCGTCTCTCAGCTCGGTCAAGCGCCTCGAAGTTGGCGTATCATGTGAGCTGAAAGCCCTTCAAACCCTAACCCTTCACAACCTCCTCCCCTATTCCGAAGACTACCCCTTCCTCCTAGCTAACTGCACGGCAAAACCTCTTAAAGGCGACGCACAACGATGCTTGGAATTGTATGAAAAGCTTACGACTATTTCCTCATCCGTAACTGAAATGTCTAACCGTCAGAACGTGCCGATATCGTCTAATATTGAGCTGAAAGTTGACCCCAGGGCGATTCCAGGTTCTATCAAGCCGGACGATTCGAAGAAAGCCGTCTCGTTAAAAGACAGATCAGAAAAGGCTAACCAAAATAGTGGCGTCGGCGATGACGTCAATGATTCTTCATTATCCCTGTATTCCTACTCCTCATACCTCGCTTTCGAAGGGTTTAGTCTGATGGACAAAATAAAGTGTCTATCCAACGATAGCTTAGAAGGGAGGTTGATGGACGGGTGCAGAATTTTGGGGGAGAAGGAAAACGAAATGAGAGCGAAATGCATGATAAAAAATCTGGCAGAAGAATGGGAGGAGAACCAACCTAAAGAGTTTTGAATTATGCTCGTGGGGGGAGAGAAGAGAACAGAAAAGTATAAACGCAAAAAGTGAAGTGAAAGCATTTTCTCGGGAACTTTCTATCTATCGTTCTTTTCTTCTTTTGCTTTCAAAGATTTTTCTACTTACTTTCGCGAATTACTTTCGCACAGCCATGGAAGTATTCTTCCAATCCCCTCCCTCCTTCCTACCCCCACGCACCAGCGGGATTATTTTCGTGCGCAGCACATCCAAATCCAGTGTACTACCGAGGACTATGCTAACGTAATGGGATGGATTGGTATGGTCGTAATCATTCTGGTTGCTAGAAATCGAAAGGGTTTTTCCCCCCCAGTGTGTGTGTGTGGTTGGTGTACGAATGGGAATGCACAGTTAGCGTTTGGGAACAAAGAATTATCATCGACATCGAACGAGACGCACCTGAATTCGCTCAAGGGGTGACCGATCTTGAACTTCAAAGTTTTCCCCACCACACTGACGTTCTTGAGATCAGCGTAGAACATGACCATGTTGATTTCTTTTGGCTCATATGGATGGTGGAAAACATAGGTGCACCGATCATTAAAAAAATTGACCGGACTGGGGAACTTACAGGTTAGCTTTCCAACCGTGAAGTTTTGAGCCCCGGCTGCAAGAAGCGCTTTTTGCAAAGGTTTATTGTTGTTTTTGTGGTTGTCGCCATCGAGGTTGTGAGTTTTCTTGATCTGGGAAGTCAGATCACTTGCGCTATTCCCTATGGCTGCTAATTGCTCGCTAAGGCTAGGTCGCTTGTTCGTTTTCTTTTTCTTCTGTACGCCCGCGCTGACAGGAGGTGGTACTTGGGTGGGGGCCGGCTTCGGTGTTGGCCGGGTGTAAGATGGAATTTTCAAGGGCTCAGGTTTCAGTTTAGGAGGAGGAAGGCTGGCATTTTCTTTCATCAATGCTATGGCACTAGACGTACTCTTCTTCTTTTTCACGCCGGCCCCTGTCGGTACTTTTCCAGAGTAAAATGAAAGAGCCGACGATCGTGTTGGATTGTTTGAACTCTTCATGGAAGAGAGTAAAATGTAATGGGAATGGGAACTGAAATAGCTCAAATCACGCGAATTTCCCAATATCGTTACGTTACGTATTGAATGAACAGGTAAAGTCTAATCACTGACAGCTCTGGAAACTGTATGTTTATTCTTCCCAAAAAATATTGCAAATGCAAAATTATTAATCTTCGAAAATCGAAAAAGTGCATCATGTTGGAAGCAAAATCACAAGCCCTAAGCAAAATCACAAGCCCTATTAATTGCATTAAAGAAAGAATATCGGGGAACGATGGACTTATGTAATGATCGGAACATCGACCGTCGCCGTCAAACCTGTTCCCTTTTCTACATTTTATTCAAAATCAGTGCATCTCCCTTTCTGGTGCCAATCACCATGCCTGGTGGGTTCAGGGTAGCGCCCTCCCCTCAAAGGCCCTCCCCACTCAACGTCCCCGAAAGATGTCTCTACGAACATTTCCTCATATTCGTTGTCATCGTCGTCGTCCTCCTCGTTAACTCTGTCTTCGGCATCCAAGAGCTCCTTTTTTGATAGGTCAGAGGCTTTTGTCATCTCAGTTATTGTCGGTTTTATCGGGGTGACCGAACTGTCACTTTCCGTCGTCTTTAATGTTGTAAGATTACGCATGCTAGAAAGCTGCTGACTAGCGCATAGAAGGCGGCGGGCCGATGGTAACACGCGGAAAACCCCCTTTGATGAAAGCATCCTTCACGAAAGGTGATGACTCAGGTGGAAATTGGGGGCAGGAGCTCAAGAATAGAACGATCTCCTTGTAGAAGTAAGAAGACACCAATCGCTGCACACACAGACACCGTTAAGAACTTTTAAATAATAAGAATAAGGGGGGGCCGATGTCGTGTCAGTGGTGAATTCCGGACAAAATCTAGAGTTGTCGTATAGCCTTCTTCTGTCGATTTAAGCGCAAATTAGTGTACTTGAGAAGCTTGAATATGACACAAAAGACCGGTAGAAGAAAATGTCAATCGAAGAAATGATATAAACGATTTTGATTTCTCCAGAAACCACGCCCACCAAACCAAAGAACCACTCCCACAGCATCAGCATTGTCCGAACAGAATAATAATAATACCGAAAGTTCAACCCACTCACTATTTATCTGACACAAGAGCTGATTATCTAAAACAATTTTCTTCTCCATCATCCTCATATAGATGGATGCACTACAAGAGATAGGCGACCCCGCAGGTCATTCTGATGCTACCTACTGGGATGAGTTCTTTGATAAAGTCACGCAAACGAATGCCTTTGAATGGTACGCTGATACAGCCGATTTTGTCGACGTTCTGACTGAGACACAAACAAAAGCCCACCCTGCCAAACCTTTGAGTGATGCTTATTTTCTCCATGGAGGTACAGGGAACTCTGACTTGATATTTGATCTCTTTAATCGACATGCCATCTCGCGTAGCGTAGCTGTAGATATATCTTCCGTTGCCATTAGCGAGATGGCAACCAAATCTGATGAATTTCGCAATAATTCTGAAAGCAAGGACACTTTTGATTGCAAATTCGTGGTGGGTGATGTTTTGCTGCCAATAGAAACACCTACGAGCGAGAGGTTTGACGGATACATAGATAAGGGGTTGTTTGACGCAATGATGAACAAGTACGACGACGATTGCAAATTAAAATCCTCCAAGCTCTTCAAATCTGCAGAAGGGTGTGTGACAAGCAGTGGAGGATTCTACTTGATGGTGTCACTCGCTGAGGAGCATATAATTAGGTTGCTTGTTGATATTTTGGACGACGAAGAGAGGTGAGTATCCTACTTATAGATTCTTCGTCCTTCCGTTATAAATTTCTCTTGCAATTAACCTGCTCTTCCTTCTCATCACAGCGCCTGGAAAAGTGTCGATGTGTACGAGTTGAATCCTCGTGTCACGAGCAACAAGAGCAGCAAGTTACGCCCTTTTTGTTTCGTTTTGCGCGTGAACTCTTCTCGTTACTTCCGGTTTCACCACTTTGACCATTCTGAACCATTAGCATCATCGGACGAGATAACCTTTGATGAGATGAACAACTTAATATGCTCTTCACGCGCTAGTTATAGTGACGTGAGCAGCACAGAAGAAAAAAACCCTGCTAAAGACGACTCCAACCCCTGCATGTGTCTCGCAACGTTAGAAATCAAACCATACGACACTGAATTTGATTTGCACGATTTTGCGACATCCAAGCTTGAGAAAGAGGGGTATTTAACTGCCGAAGATGGGCTGACTAGCGCCGTTCAGTTCCGAGATTTTGAAATTGTGCCAGTTGCTTTTGGGATATGCAAAATCGTGATCAAAGTGGTGACGAGCTTTGAGGATCTAGAGCTCATCAGCGAGCTTATATGTGAGCGGGAGGAAGACGACATTAGCAGTGTAGATGTGGTGGAGTCTTTTCAGATGCAAGAAACATCGACAATTTTGGAAAGGAACATAAAACAGAAAGCTTGAGGACCCAGCGAAAAAAAAGGAGGACAAAAAGGCACAGCACTAGAGCATTTGCCCGTAAAACTTTTTCATTATTTCGCAATTGTTACAAAGTAGTACAGATGCTCCCCAACGAGGTCTGTCACCTAACCCCTCCTTAACCGTGTTTCATGTTGTGTATCCAGTTGTCAAACCTTCGACTAACAGTCCTCAAAGATTTTGCAATTTCCTGCCTGAATTTTTTGTCGGCAGCTTCATCCGTGAGTTCTTTGCTAAGCATATCCCTTAAGTAGCCAACATCATTCTTGTTGAGTAGTTCAGGCATAGCCGCGGGTGTCACTAGGATGAAAAGGTTCATCAAGAGTGCCCCCCTTTGCCTCAAAATGTTGTATGCCTGACAGCACATTTTCTCAAACTCGGGGAAGCCGATCCTGGGCTCCTTCTTCTTCATGAGGGAATCGGGGAAGCCAAACGTCGTTTCCCTGTTACCCATAACGTACGCCATCTCCGGCGTGAATACAAAGGGCGCTCTTTCTCGGTTATATCCAAATTTGCTCTTGAAGTTGCCCAAGAAATGTCCGAAATCGATGTGAAAAAGATGGCCACTATTTGTGATCATGATGTTGTCAGCGTGCCGATCCCCGATTCCTAGAACATACGTAGCAACGCAATAGCCCGCACACGTGTGGACAAAGTTCTGAACGGCCTTAAGGTAGTAATCATCCTTATTTTGGTCTTTCAGGTACTGATCGATGGGGGTGTCCTTCCATGCCCCTAGATTCTTGCCACCATATTTCACCTGAATGTTGGCAGTGGTGTCGCTATTCTTGACAACCTCGATCATTCCCAAGTCATGTCCCGTTGCACAGCAACCATAGGGGATCATCCGCAAGTCCAGACCGCTCTTGTGCCAGAAGCTATCCATGATACGCAGGAGTTGAAGCGTCATCAAGTCCTGCCTCAAATCGTCACCTGCTTTAAATATTGCAAGGTAGGGCTCCCCGTTGGGGTCGCTGTTCTCAAAGACCAACCAAATTGGCATTTTTTTGCTACTCATAACTTTGCATTTTTCGCTCCTCAGACCCTTGCACTCGATTCTCGGACTTAGGCAAATCTGGAACTTGCTCGGGAATGTTTTCAGAACCTTCTTGAGCTCGTCTTGGGCGAACTTGTTCCGCAGGGGTTTGGGCTGCTTTTTCACGTTTTCTGCAACCACCTGGATGGTATCGTTCACAACACACTGCTTTTTCAGGATATTGCGATGGGGACCGCAGTTTGCAATGTAGGTCTTCAGCAGGCAGCCGTACCGCGGACAGATGTCCGCGTTGTGCATCTCGCTTCGCAAGAGCCAATAAAAATTATGCCCAATTTTATAGGGGGCCTGCAACGCTCGACGAATGATCATTCTGCTAAGAGGAGAGTCATGGTAGGGTTCATACTTCAGAACCTGCACCATCTGAAGCAAGAACTGGTCGAAAAACCAGTCTTTCAGCCCGTTCAGCTGTCGTACAATGTATTCTCGAACGACAGGATCACTATAACCGATATCCAGCATCTCTAGGTACTATGCAAACCAAGAATAGATGTCGAGGATGATAGAAATGTGTGTGATTGGGTAGGGTTAGCGTCATCTAATCAACGGTTTCCACCTAAAAGCAAATTACACTCACCTCAACTTCGCTGCCTTCCTCAAACCTTTTCCAAAGTGGAAGCAGCCTATGCGCCTCTTTCACAGCCGCGACGCTTCCCCAATTGACACTCTGCAGAAATTTTGGCAAAAGTGGTGCACGGGAGCTGCAATGCACCCGGTAGTTCCATATCATGAGTTTGTCGGTTAAGGTGAGCTTGTAGAGCGGATCTGCGTTTGCTATCCGGTCGATCTCCTTCATCTCGCTCTCAGAAGGCTTTGCTTGTATCTGTATGGTGGGTTTAGGTCCTGTTTTGGAAGATGGTTGCGGGTTTAGGATGTCGGTGAGAGTATTACTAATTCCATAAACTGGCGTGCTGTAGCTATCAAAGACGACATGAAGCGTGCCTCCGTCGTTGGCAGGATTCTCCCCAACGACCCCCGTCGCCACATTCACGAGGTGGGGCAACTCTTCACACTTTGGATGGGCAAGTTCTGGCTTTCGGGCTATCTGGAGCTTTTCGTGAGGCCACATCTTCAAGGCCATCTTGCCACTCAACAAGGTATTCTTGTAGTCCACCAAGTTCAAACTCACACCTGCCACGGGTACGATCTCATGCGTGACCTCTTGTTCTCCATACAGCATGAATCCCACTCTAGTCCCGTTAGGAAGTACTGCAACTTCATGTTTTGTGCTGCTGAGCCATGTCCCAGGAAAGCAGGGAGTTGTGCACATGCCAACGCTGCCGGTCTTCATGGCTGGGACATCCTGGCTATTCGGATTGCTTTTGTTCCCCCCTTCGGTCGGTCCTAGCAAAGCTCCGCAGTAATAAAGCCCAATTTCCAGGAAAACACTTTTCAGTTTCAATTCTTCGCCCGGACAGTCCTCTATACCCCTGACAAGCACCCTGAAGGGCCACTTAATATCTCCTTTGAAAATGCACTTTTTGCTCCTGTGCATCCTCTTCAGCTCCTTCTTGCGTTCTTCTTTGTCGCTGTGCCACCCGTCGTCATGCTCTAGTAACTTTGCTCTCTCCACTTCAAGCTCATCCTCCATGTTTTGAGAAAGTATCGGCCCCAAATCCATCTGGTCAGCAGGGCTCAACTTTACCAGTTCCAACTCTATCTTGCTCTTCTTCCTGAGGCATTCCAAAATGTAGTTGTGGACTCCAAGTTTGTAGTCATGGTGAAGCATGTAGTCGAGAAATCCACACACCTTGAGAACGTACCGTCCAGTTCCGCCCTCATCGATGGTATTTCCCCCGTTGCGTTTGCGAAAGTACTCAAACGTCTGATTCAAAACTTCTCCTATGGTGTCAGTCAAGAAAACTCTGAGCACAATCTTGCTCATAGCACTGGATAAATTTTTCGGGAGAAGAATGCTAATAATCTCCCTCTCCCCCTTCTCCACGGGCAGAAACAAGTCGACGTATTCGGGATATTTAAACTTAATGGCGTCCTCCTCTCCGATCGCGACCTTCCCCTCCTCTACGAATTTATGTAGACGCTCGGTGGTGGAGACGGCCTCCTCGCTGCGGAGGTGGTTAGCAGAAGGGACGAGGTTGAAACCCGCGAGTTGCTCCTGGGCCGTCGCGCCCTCATCGGTTTCCTTTGTTTCGGACATTGCCGCAGCTATCATATCCGCTGCCGAAACGGACTCAGACGTTGTAAAAGGATTTGTCCAGCTCTGGACAGCGCTGTGGGGCGATTGGTAGTAAACGGAGCCGCTGTCCGGATGTATCTGTACTGTGTAGTATTCTTGCAAGGGTTTCTGTTGCTCTTGGTTCTGAAGCTGCTGCTTGGATTGTGCTCCATGCTGTTTCGGTTGACTGGAGCTCCGGACCTTTTGGTTCTTACCGGAAAAAAAAGCCCCCTCGTTGGTCAGCCTTGGGCTAGCTAACACGTCAATTTCTCCTAGGCTCTTTTGCTGTTGTTGGCGACCCTCAAAGGTTTGCAGTGTGGAACGCCTTCGGACTTCGTCCCCAACCTCCTGACGGACTTTACGGCTGATGGCAGAGGAGATCTTTCCTTGAAGGAGAGTGGGAGGGCAGATGTAAGTCGTTTCATTCGTTTCAGAGTTGTGGTAAAAGGTCTTGCTGTCATCTTGGTACTCTGTCCAGGCCATGGTTGATTGTGTAATGGGGGAATGAAGGAAGATCCAGGGCAGGTGGATTCGTTTGGGGGAGGTCTAGCGGGAAGAAGATCTCTAAAGTGCGTTTCTCCGACTATACGCGGCTCCTGGGGCTGTTTAAATTCTACTAAGGCGCGATCCTTAGGAGAAGAAAGCAGGTGTTGGGACCCAAGTTCGGGAGAGAGAAAAGGAGAGAAGGTCGAAAGGAAAACACTCTCAGCTGAATAATTCATCTTGATCACAAAATTTACGCCTGCAGCGGTAAAAAGCGGCCGATTACCCTTATACAAGTCGTTGATACTCTACTGAACAAATTAATCAAATAGCATTAATCCAAGTAACTCCACAGGAACCCTTCCACAACTCACACTTCAAATTTGCCATGACTTCACCCCTTCCATTCCTCGTGCTATTATTCCTCCAGACAGACTCCGTTTATGTAGACGACGGTTACTTCGACCCTGCTATTATTCGGCCTGAACATCTATCTTCAAATCGCTATGCCCAGACTCCAACATCTGGCATGGTCCGAGGTGCCATTGTCTCTCAGGAGGAGCAGTTCCGAAGGAGGCTCGAGGACTATGATACCGACGGGGCAGAGGGGAACGGAGTAGAACAGTTGGATAATTGCGGGAGCGAGACAGATACAGGTGAGGACTTTCTCCCCTCCCCGTATACTTACTTTTTAATCCAAGCTCTTCCAACATAACAAAATTTTCTAACGAACGTTCCTCGAAATCCAATGTTTTGACAGACGAGTTTGGCAATCTGTACGACCCCCCGAAGCCTCCGTGCTGCATGTCTTGCTTCAAATTGAAAAAATGTGACGTGCTGAACAACATGCTTCTGGAAGATAAGTACGGGAAGGCCCAGCAAGGATCAGGCGGCAGTTGTGTCAATCTTGAGGACAGGTGAGGGATGTTTGTTTGTTTTTTGTGCACAGGGGCGATGATCTCTTCTCACACATGATACCACGCAGGGCAAGCCGGCTTGATGTTTTTGGGCCAGGAAAAACCTTTAGAGACACATTTGAGTGTAGGGAGATGGTCTATGACTATACCTGCCTTTGGTGGGGCTCAGACAACGAGGTGTACAGAAATCGTTGCAAAGAATACTCTTTCAATCTCATCAACGGCGAAAAGATCGAAACCACAAAAAGACCTTGCTTAAGCTACTGCACACAAGTGGCTGAGAGCTGCGCCAATAGGCCCGACTGGATGAGGGTTTGCGATAAAATTTATTGTAACGATGAGGCTGGGAGTGGGTTGGATGAAGACTGCACCATGGGACCGAGCGATTCTGGGACGGTCATGTGCGACTATCATTTCCGACAGAGTACTTATAGCTCGGCGAATAGGTCAGCCGCCCTCGGCCAAAGTATTCTGGCAGTTATAATGATTATAATGATGATTTCTTTTGTCGACTATTCTTGGCCAGTCTGGCTCTTCCTTACTTTTTCTTGCTTCATGCCATTCGGAAAAGATACCTTCCTTCACAATGTTAATTTAAATCAACGCTAACATTTCTTCCAAAGATGGGTCTCATGATCGCGTAAATAGCGGTCCTTCCTGTAGCTGTCGTTCCCAACTACGCACGACATCCTGGATTGATGCGCATCCTCATAAATTGCCTCTTGAGCGAGCAAGAATTTTTCGTTTTTGTCACTGTGTGTAGAGGATAGAACAGCAATGTCCCGGAGGTAATCGAACTGAGCACTGCCAAGATAGTGCGTGTCCTCGACCCTCCCCCCCCTGCTCCCCCCTGATTCGAAATCAACTTTTGCAGACTTGATCCTTCCCTCAAGATCAGGGAGAAGGTCGGAAAAAATCGTCTCGGCGATGCACTCACTCTGCCCCTCCATGAAAGGGAACGGGACAACGCTATGTGGTATCCCCACAAAAGAAATTCTTGGATCCCGGGCGTAAAAAAGCTGCTTATAGAGAGGAGACATTCTGCGGCGTTCCTTAAAAACAATTTCTCCAAAATCGCTGCTATCGAGAAAGGGAAAGTCCATCAAAAACCCCGTGCAAAATATTACCGTGGAAACGTCCGAGACAGCCAGTTTATTGCCATCGTCCGAACCATTTTCTCTCTCGAAAACAAA
>Ga0115557_1003009_pt1 | contig 11098 bp, 4 predicted proteins | sample COGITO_mtgs_1104_FD_87280 | JGI IMG/M metagenome (GOLD analysis project Ga0115557, IMG submission 87280) | Pelagic marine microbial communities from North Sea - COGITO_mtgs_110421 | ecosystem: Environmental > Aquatic > Marine > Epipelagic | place: Germany:Helgoland, sampling site Kabeltonne...
TTCCGCTAATGCGCTGGCTGGCTCCTCTTCCACTGCTGCCACCGCCGCCAACAACGCTGTCTCTGATAAGTCGCCTCTCAGAACTTCCACGAACGACGCCAACAACAACAACAACGACAACAACAACAACAACAACAACAACAACAACGACAACAACAACGCCGTGACAAACTCTGCTGACACCAACACCAACACCAACAGCAACGCCAAGTCCCTCAAAGCAGCCCCCTCCCCCCCCTCCCTCTCGCTGAAGTGGAGCACCCTGACGAACGTCGAGTACCTCACCGACGGAGGCAATACTTGGATTCACTCGGCCGTCTTCAACGGGACCCCAGTGGTGGTGAAAACCCTCAAGCCCGAATGCCAAGATGTCGCCATTGCCATCAACGAAATCGAGGCGGAGTTAGAAATTCACTCCGCCTTAGTCCACGACAACATCGTGGGCTTCGTCGGGGCCGGCACCACCTCAAAGGGGATGAGGTTTCTGGTGCTCGAGCGTCTGGACGGGGGGACGCTCGCTCAAGTGCTCGGATACGACACGAGAATTCGGGACAGGCGTAAGCGTTTCTGGAAGCGACGGCAGATGAGCTACGTGGAGGTTTTGACCCACTCGCGGTGCCTGGCCGACGCCATGTCCTACTTGCAGTCGCGTGCCAAGAAGGACACCATGATTCTGCACAGGGACCTCAAGCCTGACAACATCGCCTTCACCTTGGCGGGGGAGTTGAAGCTGATGGACTTTGGGCTAGCCAAGGAGCTCCCCAACGTCACCATCGACTGTGACGACGTCTACAGCATGAGCGGAGAGACTGGGAGCCTGCGTTACATGGCCCCCGAAGTCGCGGACAACCGACCGTACAACCACAAGGCGGACGTCTACAGTTTCGGGATTATTCTCTGGGAAATGGTCGCATACAAGAAGCCCTACGAAGGCTACAGCAGGGAGGGATTTTACAAGAAAGTCGTCAAGAATGGGGAGCGGCCACCGATTTCCAAGAAGTGGCCCAAGGAGCTCAGCAAGCTAATACAGGAATGCGTGCACTCCGACATCGATAAGCGCCCCAACTTTGAGCAGATTGTGCAGGCGCTGTCCAACTTGCTGGACTGCTCCGGGGCGGGCAAAAAGAGCAAAGGCATCATCGGCAGCCTTGTAGATAGGCATTCTACGTGGTTTTGAGGTCTTGAGGTCTTGAGGTTTTGAGGTTTTGATTTAAGGAAGATGATGGATGACAAGATGATGATAATAAGTTATGATACGATGATGAGCGAGAGAAAATACATTATTAGTAGCAAACGCAGCATTTTAACAGGCAATTACAACATTCTAAATTATTACTCAATACTCTCGTCGTAGTGAACACCACCACCGCCATCCCCCCCCCCGTCGTAACTCTCCTCATAGCTCCCCTCTTCCCCCCAGAACTCGTCGCTCCCGTCCAGCGACTCGCCGTTGAACGGGATCAGCGATGTATCAATTCCCATCCCTCCCTCGTACTCCAGCTTCGGCGGCCCACTCGGCGGCGGGATTCTCAGCGCTATGGTCCGATCAACACCCCTCCAGAGAATTCGGAAAACTTCCGGTTTATCCCAAGTTGTGTTTCCAGTGTCGTTATCAAGCCAATAATGGGCGTTGTTGTAGTCGTCGAACTGCTTTACGAACCTTACACTGACGAGTCTTCGCACGTTCCGCCTCGTCATCACGCCACGGACCCTAGTCTGTACCTTGATAGCGGCAAAGACTTCCGCCCTCTCGCTCTTGCTAAGGTGCATTCCGTCCTTGATCCAGCAGTTGACTTCCCTGACGCAGTGTTCTTCGCAGAGAGTCTCGATAAAGGGCTCGAATACATTTTTGAGAACTTCCTCAGCCTTTCGGTCGATCATGTTCTTGATCTTGGCATCGACAATTTCATCCACGGCAATGTCAATGAGCTCATCGCTCAAATTGCTCTCCAAATTCTTCATGAACAAATTGGACATGTTGTTGATCGCGGCTATATTTGCCATTTCCTTTGCGAGTTCTTTCGCCTCCTCCTCCTTTGCATGCTGGTCGATAGCTTCGGTAATCATGTTTTCAATCTCGAGCTCGAAGAAGGCCTCCCCGCCCAGCAGTGTCAGGCGCTTGTGTTCCTCCGCCACTGCCGCCATGCTCTTCAGCTGCTTTTTTATGTCACCAGCCTCTGCGAGTGCTTTCTGCCGTCGTTCCGCCAGATACTCTCCCACCATTCTCTCCCTCCTCTTGTCCTTCAACTTTTTCACGTGGACATGGTATTCCTCTCCGAGGTTGCTGTTGCAAAAGTTTTCCCAGCACTTTTCCTTCAAAAACATTAAGCCCTCAAAACACGCCTCGTCGAAAATGTTGGCTCGCAGGGTTGTTTCTTTCACCTTTTGTCCCAAAGTTGCAAGCTTCCCAAAAATTCCCTTTTTCCTCTTTTCTTCGAGCTCATCCTTCTGGTCCTCCTGAATTTCAATCTTCATCAGCTCGACCCCGAGCTTCTCTCTGAGCTTTTCACCAATGGCCGCTACCTGCGTGGCGCTGGAGTCCAAGTGATTGTTGTAAATATCGACCGCGACGTCCCTAAAATCCTCACTTTTGCTGTTCGTTTTCTTCCACTTCTGTACATGCTGTAGGAAGTTGATGGTGAATTTCTCCTTCCCGACGCCGTAGGTGCGATCAATGAAGTACTCGAAAAGTTCACTGCCTTTCTCACTCTTGACGCAAAGGTCGATGGGGGCCCATATGGGGCACGCCTGCAAGTAGTGCTCTTCAAAGACGAACGTCTGGGGGTTTGCAAAATCCGCCGACTGATACTTGGGAGGGTTTTTGGACTCAAAATCGTGCCGCATTTGCAGGCGAGCCTCGTCACAGGCAATATTTAGGAGTCGCGCTTTCGCCATTTCTTCCGCGTCCTTCGAAGTGATTTTATCGTTGTTGCTTCCCTCTTTATTATTGTTGTACTCCTCCATAATTTCCTTGCTCAATTCCTTCACCTCCCTCTTGCCCTTCCTAGTTTTCAACTGCACTGTCTTGACCTTGCGAATTCCACTCTCAATCTTGTCAAAATGCTCCGAAAATTCTTGCAGCCGTCTTTCCTCATCCGTCACAGCATCCTTGAGATAATCGTCCATCTTCTTGCGGTAATTCTCATCAACAAGTGCGCTGAGCGCAACTCCGACGAAGTTCAGACTCTTTTTGGTCCTTACAAGGCGTCTCATCACACCCATAAATTTCAGTATTCCGGCGTACTCGACCCTGGCAATCCAGCCGCGGTACATGCTCTGGATAGCCGTCATCCCTCGGAGGACCATTTTTTGCTCCTTGATAAAGTAGGTGTACTCAAGCCAAGTGCCGAAGGCCGGGTTGCCGATGGCTCGCCGCATCATCGTCATGATTCGCTTCTTCTTCTCCACGAACGAGTACCAAGCATTAAATACAGCGAATTCTCTCCGATGAATAAATCTGTTCAGCGCTTTCTTGGCAATTTCTTCCCTCTCCTTCTTGATTTGCTGCACCAGCTCTTTCCAGGCGGTGTAGTGCGCCCGCTGATCGCCGATGAGAATTCCTTCAAGCAACTTCTTGGCGCGCTTCATTTTGGCCACCCAACTCTTCCAAGGATTTAAACAGCGCAACATCTTCGCATACCGTCCATGATGCATCCTCATCTTCACAATGGGTCGCCAACGTTTCCTGACCCAAATTCCCCTCCACAGTGACCCCATCCTAGTGCTGCAGATGTCCATCCACATCCTCTTGGGAGGCCATTTTGCCCACCACATGCGCTGGAATTGTCGGGCCCCGAACGTACACCGGTCGTGGTAGGTTTTTCCCGGCGTCGCATGCGATTGAAAATCGGCCTCATCAAATGGACCATATCTGACCGCGTAGTCGTAGTACGTGCAATAGTCCGCGAGGCGATTTCGAGCTTCTAGATAGCGCCAGGAGAGGCGCTGCACGGTTTCTTCCATCATCATGGTGTTCCTCTCGAATTCTTGAAGCTCTGCCTCGGCCCGAACCTTCTGACGAATATACCAATCGCCCCGAGTTGCAACAGGAGTTCGGTTCATCACATCCCAGTCAACCTTAAAAGTCGGCCATACCGTCTCCTTCGTAACGTAAACGCCGCGCGTGTCGGACTTGGCAAACACATCGAAGGGACTCGATTTCCCCAGCACGGTGTCAATGGGTACAGATATTTTCGTTTTGATTTTTTTACTGTCAGCCGCTAAGACCACCTTGAGCAGGGACTGAGCTTCTCGCATCTCCGCGCGGCAAACATCCGTCACGGCCATTTTAACAACTGGCATCGGTATTCTGGCTGACATCTGGGTATCGTTAAAGATCCAACTACATTGTTTCTGTAGATGCCGCTTTTCTTGTTTTAGCAGTTTTTCCATTCCGCGAAGCTCCTCAACTTCATCTCTACGAAGGAGCACGTACTCTTTTGACTTTTTCTCCCACCTTGACTCTTCCAGTCGTGGGCTTTTTTGCCGTTTAAAATTATTTTTCCTTGTGGCAACAATTGGTGGGGCCTTCACGGGCTACATTGCCACCGAGAACGCAGAAAAAAAAGTCAGTAGCTGTAACTGAGGCCACACTGGTGGCTGATGACGCGCAATTGAAACGGGACTCCTGCCTGTAACATTTTAAATAGGCTTTACTTTACTCACCTGTTCAACTCTAAACATAGTGTTGGCCTGAAGATCGCGGTATGCTCGCTTCAAAACTGAGATCTTGTCGTGACCGAGGATACCAAAATCACCGCTCTGAGCAAACTCCGCGTCCGGAAGGACACCTGACTTGTCTCCATCCACGTATTTCTTTTTGAAGGGCTGCAGGTATTTTGCATTCTCTTCATAAGCATGGAGAGCCGCTTTGGCATCACGGGCGAACCAAACGCTGTGGAGCGGGTCCTTCGGTCTCGGGAAGGAGCCAATGGGATTCACTACCGCAGGATTGTTAAGAGTGGTGCGGCGGCCAGCATAAGACTGTGCCATAATTGTTTCCATTGCAGAAGGCTGTTGGTGTTGGGGATAGGAAGGTCGTGGGGAGGTTGGAGTGGAGTGAGACTCCATGATCTACCTTCAATACAATTTCGGAGCAATCACGTATCAGATATTCATATTTTAAAAGCGCTATTGAATAAGGTGCTATGATAATTGTTTCGCAGTGGAGAAGAGTCTCGGTTCGGGGTTCGGGGTTCGGGGACAAAATGCAAATGGAATCACTACTTGGGCGGGCTGAAACTTTTCCAAACACAGTAAGAGAGAGACCAACACTTTTCTCATCATATAGGGTGACGATCGGAAAGTCTATATACGCAATTTATCACCATCACACTCCCAAGGAAGAATATCTTTCTTGGAAACCCTGGTAACACATCCCATCTTGTTGTCTTCCCCTCTTGGACATCTTTGCCATGGATACACCATTACCGGTCACAGCGATTGGCCTTGCCCCCCCTCCAACGACATTCTCAACTTCCCCCCCCCCTCCCCCCTCCAATCCTGATCCACGCCGGGAGAAGCGTGGCCTGCTGAAGAAGCTGGAGAATAGGATGGGCATACGTTCCTGGGCCACCAAGTTCGTCATTGCCGATGAGGTGAAGCTTAGATATTTTCAGAGCGCTCACCCTCCGATAACCGAGGTGCCGAGGAAGACGCTAAAGACTAGTCAGCTTATTTTCGGTAAGATGCCAGTGGCATCGAAATATTTCCGCCCTCATACCTTTCAGGTCGAAGACAGCTTCAATCAGTACGTGGCAACGTTCGCATGCGAGAGCGACGAGGAGCGAGACGACTGGCTTAATTTTCTATCTTCGCTTGGGAGGATGCGGAGGCTGAATACACTGATTGAGCAGGAAATTGAGCAGATCAAGTGCGAAACTTCCTATGAGGAGGGGAGCGAGGAGACGGAAGCACAGCCTTCTCCACCCCAAAATGCATCCCCCTCCTCTCTCCTTCCTACTAACAACGTATCGGCAGGAGCATCTCAACAGCAATTGCCGAAAAAGACCGATTTTATTACTCGAGTGTACGATCTGTTCGTTCACGAAGATGTGGGAAAAGTCGAGACGGATGACCTGGGCGTTCTCCTTCTCCACCTGGGGAAACAAGACAATGACCAATACGTGAAGCAAGTAGAAAAAATTGTCGATCCGGATTCTGAAGGCTTTGTGAGCAAGACCCTTTTCGTGAAGTGGTATCTTAATCTTCCACCTTCGCGGTCGAGTAGCCCTGCTCTTGTGGACAACGCTGTGAAACGCTCTTCGTCAAATCAGACTCCCTCCCCCACTAATCCTGTCAGGTCTACGTACCAGCCTACAAAATTCAAGGCCTCATCCCCGAGTCCCGAGGAGCTTGTCGACTACGAGGCTCAGCGCCTTCATTTGTCGGAGCAGAAGAAGCTCAAGCTGCAGCAGACAGCCAAGAAAGCTGAGCGCAGGAAGCTCCAGCGCTCCAACTCCGCGCTGTTGAAGATTGACGTGTCCGCAACGGCAAACATACTGGCGACGAACAAACACACCAATCCCCCGAATCCCTTGATAATGAAGACGCTAGCATCTATCGTCAACATTTTCGTGGAGGAGAAGAGCAAGGAAGAAGAGCCAGGCGGATCGACGGAAGACAACAGCTTGTGGATGCTCATTCCGCCTATTGTCAAGTCTCTTGCGTGTTCGAAGGTCTTGCTCGACAAGCCGAACGAGTACCATCCCCTCGCATTGAGGTTGCTGCGTTACTGCATTACCAAGCACGAGCATGTCAAGACAATGTTCGAGGAGGGGAATCGCGGCGATACCACTTACGAAAATTGCTTCAGTTTTTTCTTGGCTGTTTGCTTGGAGCAGCCCACGGAAAATAGGTACCTCAGTTGCCGCGTCCAATCCGCGAAACTACTTCTCCACGCGGCAACATTTACCCCTCCCGAGCCGAACATCCCGGAGTACAATATCCGCTCTGTGGTTACAGTGGCGACTTCTGCCAGCAACAACAACTTGAGATGCTGTTGCTTGGAGATCTTACGTTTGCTGCTTCCAACTCACACCAAGGCAGTTGCAAGGTGCAATGGAGTCAAGGGGGTAATGGACGCGATTTTGGACCCTTCAATTCGGCACATGTCCGCTCCTTTGATACTGTCCGTCTTGCACACTTACAGCAGCCCGGTGACAAGAAAACATCTTCGGCCACACCGCATTGACCTGTTGTCGATTTTATCCGCCTTTACTGATTTGGATGCGGTGAACAACGCGGAGCGGAGCCAGAGGTGGGACACGAGCCGCGGGGCGGTGGAAATCACAATGAAGAGTTTCTCAGGGATTCTGTTGTTAGCGTCTGATGCCTCGGGCCTTCCATCCTTGATGAGGCTCATCGAAGACGGGACCGCAGAAAAAGGAGTCCAAATTGCGGTTCTGGACGTGGTGAGGGCGATCTTGAAGCCTTGTCTACAATTGCCGTCCGTGGGGGGCAGAAGTGGGTGGGAGGGAAACAACCGCAACCCGGGGAACCGACGAGCCACCCTGACGTCACCTACGGGGGACAACCGCAGCGACAAGAACCTCAGTAGCATAAACATCTTGGACAACTACGCGGTTATCTTGTTCAGCGCTTTTGCGAACTGCGGATTGGTCACTTCACTCACCAACTTGTCTATCCAGCCGAACGAAGAGATTTCAAGCGCCGCCCTTGCTCTCCTATCCGATTTCGTCAAGGTGTGCACGAAACTATTTCCCGAAAAGTTTTGCAACGAATTGCTGCTAATGCCGAACTTGACGAAGAAGGCGAATCTTTTGAGCGAACAGGGAAGCAAGGCTTCCACCGTTTTGAACAAAATCGCATTTGCTCTGGGAGAATCGAAGAAGGAGGTCGAGTACGATCTGAAGAAGCTCGGTGGCGTTCTTGGGTTTCTGCGGTCTTCGAATGCGTCGATAGCTATCGCAAGAGAGGTAAACCATAACGCGACAAGGCGGGAGAGGACAATGAACGACCTCAAGTTGGCGATGGTGTCGCTCAATCAGGAGACGGGACTGGACAAAATTATGCTCGAGACCCAGCTGAAAAAGTCCGTGGTGCTCAAGGACAAGGAGCCATTCAACTGGGACTGGATGATCATTAAGGAAATACTGGAAGACTCTCTTGGGAACACGGGGATTCTAACGGAGTTGCTAAAGGACAAGTTTGTGAGGAGGTTGGGGGGATTTTTCAGGTGTGACAGCGGAGAGAAGGGGTACTTTGCGCATCTGCAGTGGGAGCCCGAGAACATCAAGTTCATTCACTGTGCATCGAAATTCTACCAGGTTCTCTTGAGCGAAGAGGTTGGGCTCAAGTTCTTGAAGGAAGACAGGAGGGGAAAGATTTTCGAGGAGGTAACGAAGGAGCTGGGGACGACCATAGGATACATTAAGTCATTTCAGTCCTCGAACCCGACGAAGCCTTCCAAGCTCTTCAATCGAATAACGATCCAGAGGACGATGACGCGCGAGTACTTTGCGATTCTGGGGAAGATATACGCGGTGGGAAAGTCGTTCCTGGACAAGCTGGGGATTTTTGAGTTGATCAAGACATTGTCTTCGTACCCGCAGTTGGACTATTTGAGCAGAGTCATTTTGTCGAACCTGGACTACGGCGGCGAGGGGGGCAGTAGCAGCCAGCAGCTACTGAAACTAAGCGCAAACAGCGTCTGCAGCAACAGTCTGCGGATGCACATTATCAATATTTTGAGGGTCATAATGATGAGCCGCACGAAGGACTTCGAGTGGGGAATAGAGATTTTGGCCACTCACTTGAACTACGACGAGGAGGTTCGGCTGAGCGCTCTTAGCGTATTGCACGAGGCTGCCAACTATCCCCCGTACTTGGACGTGATCGTGAGATTGGCTCAGGACTGCGAGACGTTATTTCCCAAGTTTGCGTGCCACTGCGACGTCGGCCTGAAATTCCTTTCGAGCATCGAGTGGATGGATTCCGCGATCGTCGAATGGAGACAAGAGGGCATGGTTCGGTACGTGCGTACTGTCGAAGACAAACTGGCGAGAGAGTTCCACAGGCAGCTCGAGAAGCCGACCTTTATACCCCTTGACTGCAAGTTCCTCGGCGGAGGGGGGGGCAGCAAATTGGACCTGGAAAGCTTGCTGCGGCTGCCGTGGAATATCGATGTGGTCAGTAATGAGGACACCAAAGCCGGAGAGGGAAATGGTGACGAATTGACGCTCGACACTTTCGTGGATTGCGTGTACGCAGAGCGAGTAGGAGAGGAGGAGGGATTGGTAAGGGACGAGAACAAGGTCGTGATAAGGGGAATCTATGTGAATGAGGTCGGTTTGCCGAGCGGGTACCCTTGCGACCACAAGAATTTCTTCCACAGCACGTTGTTGCTCGGGGCCTGCCCGGTGAGGAAGAATGGATTCATTTCTTCGCCGCTCTCCAAGTGGAACCAGGATCAGAGCAGTGAGTGGGACATCAGTGACGAAAGGGGAAGCCTGGTGATTAGTCCCCACATGCAGCACAAGACCTTTGGCGGTTTGGGCGAGGGAGGGGGGAGCGGGGGGAGGGCCGCACCGAGGGCGAGCGTTTGGCACGGGGTAGGTGCAGCGGCAGGAGGGGCGATGTTTGGGGGCAACGACAACGACAAGAACAACCACGATTTTTTTGATAGCTGCGACTGGAGTAGCTGTAGCTTAGGAAGAGAATGTGGATCTACTTTGGACGAGTTCAACAGGATAGACGATCCCAATGGCGTGACATTTAAAATCGTGGTCAAGAACGAGCCTGTGGTATATCACTTCAGTAAGGTTCTTCCCAACAGCGACGAGGGGGGGGTAAAGTACGGTAGTAACATCGTCTTCTTGACCAAGGTGGAGTACACGATCGGGTTGTGCCCCGAACAGTCGAAACTGGATCTACCCACGCACTTGTTCGGGGAGCTTGCCAAGACAGATGACGGGGTGGACCTTTTGGTCAAGCACAACGTGGTTAGGGAGCTTCGGGCAAACGTCATGAAAGAGCAGAACTTGAGCGCAGAAAACATTCAGTACAGTGACGTGATGAGGGGCAGTCTGTGGGGACTGGCATTTATCGCTGCGTCCGCGCCGGGCCTAGAATTGATTGATCGTATATACCCCGAGTTTGTAAGCTGGTGCGCTAGGCAGGCCTACGAATCGCCAGACTTTAGCTTGAGGGGAACGTGCGCCTTGTTGCTAGGATTGATTAGCGCGAGCGAGGAAGGCAGGGGGATCATAAATAATTTAGAGGGTTGCAACTGGGACGTCTTGGACGACGACAATAAAAATGTGTGCGGGGTCTGTGTTCCCTCAAACCTAAAATCGTTCTTCAGGGTAGCGGAAGTGGGGGAGGAAGAGGGTAGGAGGGGGGGAAAACCGGCGGAGATATCGTGCTTGAAGCGCGTTGGCGCTGGCGTTAGCGTCGGGGGAGGCTCGGGAGGGGGGGAAAAGAGAGGTGGGACAGATGGAGCAGGAGGGGACATCAAATCCCAGTGCACGCTTGTTATCAACACCCTCAGTAAGTGCGTCGATAGCATCACGCAGAAGGAGGCAATGAGCACGCTACAGAAAATGAAGAACAACAGGGAGTTCGCTGCAGTCTGGAGCGAGCAGAAATTATTCAAGGACGTAGCCTGCGCAATGATGGAGGGTTACAGCATGGAGAGTGAAGTCCGAAAATTCATCATTTTCGAGCTCTTCGCTTGAGGGTGGTAGTGGTGGTTGGTGGTGTGGTGAAAAATCGTGGGCACACACGCGTGTGTGTAATAATAAATGCCATGTAGTATATTTTCTGCTAACCGAGCTGCGGGATGGTCCTATTACTAGGCATACTTAATGGATTACTTTCGAGATAATAACAGTAAAGTGCTGTTTTTGATTTTTTAAAACCTTAAATTAGGCATTATTTGGGAGCGCTTTACCAGGCATGTCTTTGTAATTACAAACCACTGCAATTATAAACCACCGCAAATATCCAAATTCCTGGGAGTTAGTTGTCGTAGAAAATCACACGACCACAGTTTATAACTTCGAGAGTGGTAAATCGATGTCCAACATCCATAGTTTTGGAGAATTACAATGAATCAACTCCCTCGATGACAGAAGAA
>Ga0115557_1003011_pt1 | contig 11098 bp, 7 predicted proteins | sample COGITO_mtgs_1104_FD_87280 | JGI IMG/M metagenome (GOLD analysis project Ga0115557, IMG submission 87280) | Pelagic marine microbial communities from North Sea - COGITO_mtgs_110421 | ecosystem: Environmental > Aquatic > Marine > Epipelagic | place: Germany:Helgoland, sampling site Kabeltonne...
GTCTCTCTCACTCTCTCTCTCTCTCTCTCTCTCTCTCTTTATACTCTTCTTCTGCGCTCACATGAATTCATGGAACGTGCGACTGATTACCTCGTCCTGGTGTGCTTTTGAGAGTTTGATGAACTTCACCGCATACCCGGACACTCGAATCGTTAAATTTGGATACTTTTCCGGATGAATCTGCGCATCCTTCAACGTTTCGCGCGACAAAACGTTCACGTTCAAGTGCATTGCTCCTTTCTCGAAGTATCCGGCCAAAAGCGAACCCAGATTTCCGGTGCGACTCGCGTCGTCTTTGCCCAAACTACCTTTGGTTATTGAAAAAGTATTCGAGATACCGTCCAAACACGCGCCGTACGGCACTTTCGCGACTGAATTAAGCGAGTTTAACGCACCGGTATTGTCGCGACCGTGCATAGGATTTGCGCCCGGAGCAAATGCTTCACCCAATCTTCGACCATCTGGCGTTGCCCCGGTGTTCGATCCGTACATGACGTTCGACGTGATGGTGAGAATCGACAGCGTATGCTTGGCGTTTTTGAACGCGGGCGTCTTGCGAAGCTTTTCGATGAATGTTTGCACAACCCACTTCGCGAGTTCATCCGCATCGTCCGAGTCGTTGCCGTACTTTGGAAAATCGCCTTTGATATCAAACGATGTAATTATCCCTTTCGTTTCCTTTTCATCGGAGAATATCGGACGAACTTTTGCGTATTTTATCGCCGAAAGTGAATCAACCAACACGGATAAGCCCGCGATGCCGAAAGCCATATTGTATTCAGGTTCAGAATCCATCAGAGCGTACAACAAGCTTTCGTACGCGTATTTTTCGTGCGAAAAATGAATGACGTTCATGGTTGACACGTATAACTCGGCGATCCAATCCATGTATGTCTCGAAACGTTTCTTCACGTCCTCGTAATCGAGATGGATAAAATTTTCGTCCGTTTGGGCTTTCTCGGCGAGCGAGTCAAACAGCTGCGCGAGTTCTACGGGCGCGATTTGTTTACCAGAGATTTCATCTTTACCGTCATTGAGAGCGTACAAGAGAATCTTGGGTAAGTTGCATCGAGCGCCGAAAAATTGGGCGTCTTTACCGAGTCGCATACCACTGACGCAGCACGAAACGGTCGTATCGCAACTCCAGTTTTCGCGAAGGAGTTTGTCGTTGATGTATTGAACGCTACTACTCGCGATCGAGATATCCGTCGCAAACTTCTTAAACGGCTCGGGTAAACACTCGTCAAATAGAACCGTCATGTTCGGTTCCGGCGCGGCGCCTAAATTTACAAGCGTTTGCAAGAAACGATAGGAAGTTTTGGTCACCATGTGCTTCTTCGAGCCGCTAGCGTCGACTAAAACGCCGGCGATGGCGTTTGTCGCCCAAATCGGGTCGCCCGCAAAAATCTCATCGTACGCCTTTGGGCGCAGGTGTCTAACCAATCTCAGCTTGAGCACCAAGTTATCGATGATTTCTTGCGCTTCGTCTTCGCTCGCGAGCACCCCGGTGCGTAAATCGCGCTCAAAGTAAATATCTAAAAACGCATCGACTCTTCCGAAAGATATCGCCGCTCCATCGTTCGATTTCACCACCGCCAAGTACGCGAAATAGATCGCCTGCGCCGCTTCTTTAGCCGTCGTCGCCGGTTTCGAGATATTTTTCCCGTATAGTTTCGCCAACCCGTCCAACGAATGCAAAGCTCTGATTTGCATCGAAATTTTATCCTTCTTCTCCATGTTCGCCTCGTTCGCGTTCGAGATATCCAACCTCGCCGCGTCTCTCTGCTTCTCCTCGATCAACCGGTCTACCCCGTACAACGCGACTCTTCGATAGTCTCCGATGAGGCGACCGCGTCCGTAGCTATCCGGCAAACCCGTCAGCGCGTGACTCGATCGTACCAACCTCATCTCAGGCGTGTACAAATCAAACACGCACTCGTTGTGCGTACGCACGTTTTGCTCAAACACCTTCTTCGTGAACGGATCCATGCGTTCGCCTTGCTCTGTCAACGCTTTCTCGACAATTCGAATGCCTCCTTTCATCTTCATCGTCCTTTCCAGCATTTTCGTCGTTTGCAGGCCGACGATGACGGAATCGAGCAAACAATCATCCGCGATGTACCCAACCCCGTGTGCTAAAATCGTCGAAGGCGTTTTCGAATCGCAACACAGAACGCCTCCAGACGCGATTTCTTTGTTTTGTTTCCTCTCCACTTCTTCTAACAAAGTTCTCGTTTTCTCTGTCGCCGAGGAAGGCACGAAAGTGCCGTCGAACGGGTCGTAGTTTTTCGCGATCCAATTCGCGACTCCGTCTCCGACGGGTACAGCATCAGGCGAAGTTGGGATCTCTCGAGGGAGCTTTTTCGTCGGATCGTCGAACCCCATTCCGCGCGCGCTTTTACAGGTTTTTAGTGAGGAATATTTTGTATCTTGAAATGCTTCTCAAAAATACACGAAGGAAACTACTGAGATATAAACAAATAATAATGGAAAGCACAACTTTGATGATGAAAGAAGAAGAAGACAAAGACGAAGAGGATAGTCTGTTGTTGTCGCCACCGACGACGCAAACTCAACAACTGCTGGCGTTGAAAGGCGGCGCGAAACATTCCAGAGGCAACGTTCCTTGTTCGCACGGTGAACACTTTTCTTGCCATCTCCCAGACATCGAAGATGTGACGTTAAAGAACGAGTGGGACGAGACGGAAACGAGCGTAGACTTCTCTCCGAAGAATTGGGGTTGGATTCATTCCATCGACAGCATGACGAGCGTGGACGGACCAGGGCTGAGAGCGATGATTTTTTTCCAAGGGTGTCAAAAGAGATGCGCGTTTTGTTGCAACCCAGATTCGTTGGAGGAAAACGTTGGAAAGAAGATGGCAACAGAAGAAGTTTTCTCTGCTTTGGAAACGAAAATGACGTACTATCGAAAATCAGGAGGCGGAATCACCATGTCAGGAGGGGAATGCATGTTACAGTATCGTTTTGTAGTAGCGTTGGCGCGAGAAGCGCGCGCGAGAGGTTTGACTTCCATCATCGATACCGCCGCCGCCGGAAACGATATGATTTGGGACTTTGTCTTGCCGCACATCGACATGGTGCTCTTGTGTTGTAAAAGTTCTCACCCCGTTCGATACGGAAAGATAACAGGACGTCCAGAAAACTTCGGCGTCATGCTCGCGTTTTTGGCGAAACTGGAAGAATATAAAGTGCCCACTTGGTTGAGATTTGTCTTGATGTCTTCTGATGACGAAAAATTTCAAGATATCGTTACCGACGGCGAAGAAGAGTTACTCGGCGTGGCTGCTCTCGCAAAGATGCACAAAAGGTGCGTCAAAGGAGTCGAGATCTTACCGTACCATAACTTTGGCGCGTTCAAGTACAAAGAGATGAATATAGCTTATAAGTTGGAGCAGATGAAACCGCCATCTGATGAGGTCATCAGACGCGCGAAAAGAGTCATCGAAGGCGAAGGCGTAAAGGTCCTCTTGTGAATTTCTTTCATTGATTATCATCAAATTTGTTAGATTAAGGTGTTTTCATTAAAAATGCTTTCTTCTTTTACATACACGCACACACACACACACGGGCACACGCGCGATTCGCACTACTACACGTACCTCTGCATCTCTGTTCACTCTTTCTTTGTATAGCTTCTCAATATTTATCTGTTTTTATCTTTTTCTTTTTGAAACTTAACGACCCATTCTCTTTCGCAAAAAGCTTGGGATGGCCGATCGCCCACCTTCCGGCTGCTGTTGCGGCGGCGCTTGCTGATTCCCCCATCCAGAGGGCTCTTGTTCTTGTCGCGGTTCTTCTCTTCGTTGTTGTTGTTGTTGTTGTTGTTGTCTTTGTTGCGGCGGCGGCATTTGTGGTGGCGGCGGCGCGGCGGCTCTCGGGACTCTTTGTTCGCCCGCGTTCGATTGCGAAAACGGCGAAAATCCCGTCGCAATCAACGTGATAGCAACCTCCCCGTCCGCTAATTGCATGGTCGGGTTCACCACCGCCCCAAAGATAATCAGCGCGGAGTCGTCGACTAAATCGTAAATCACCTCCGCCGCCTCGTTGACTTCGTGCAACGTCAAATCCTTCCCGCCGGAAATGTTCCACACAATGCCAGTCGCTCGATCGATGCCCAAATCCAACAACGGTGACGAAATCGCAGCCGCTGCCGCATCTCTCGCTCTGTTCTTACCAGTCGCTCGACCAATACCCATCAAAGACGACCCGGCATCCGCCATCACCGCTCTCACATCCGCAAAATCGACGTTGATCAAACCCGGTAACACGATGATATCACAAATACCTCTCACTCCTTGTCTCAAAATATCATCCGCCAACAAAAACGCATCTTGCAACGGTAACGCGCCGTCCACCGTGGACAACAATCGGTCGTTTGGAATCACAATCAACGTATCCACGTTCTGTCTCAACCTCTCCACCGCCTCCATCGCTTGATTATACCTCTGTCTCCCTTCAAACTTAAACGGCATGGTCACAATCCCAACCGTCAAAATCCCCGCCGTCTTCGCGACATTCGCAACCACCGGCGCCGCTCCAGACCCGGTACCACCACCCATCCCGGCCGTCACGAATACCATATCCGAACCTTGCAACGCGTCCTCGATCGACTTCCTCGACTCTTCCGCCGCTTTCTGTCCAATCTCCGGGTTCGACCCGGCGCCGAGACCTCTCGTCAACGTCTCGCCAATTTGAATCGTGTTCGATTTCGGAACCGTGGACGACGTCAACGCTTGCGCGTCCGTGTTCACCACCCAAAACTCCACGCCTTGGATATCCGTTTCCACCATTCTGTTCACCGCGTTCGAGCCGCCGCCGCCGACTCCGATGACCTATATTTTTTTAATAAGAGCAGCGAGAGAAACAGTGAGCAAAAGTTTTTCAGAATAATATTTTCCTTCTCTTTTTGCCGAAAAGCACAAAAGCGTACGCACGAAAAAGCGCTTATGCTGCCTACACAAAAAATCACGACGTTCGTCGGACTTTTGTCGTCCGACTGTTGTATATTTGCGAGAGGAGTAAAGAGAGAGAGACACGATCTCCCCCGAGAGAGAGAGGCACAAAAAAAAAGAACGATTTTGATCGAGAAAAACAGAAAAAACAAAACTTTTCCAATCGAATACGTTCGTGTACCTTGATGGAAGCGGCGTTGGACGGGACCAATTTCGGCGCCGCGGAAGCAGCAGGCGTCGTCGTCGACGCGGAATCGCCCTCGTTCTCCGCGCGCGGAGTGATGCTAATTCTTCTGTGAATACTAATCAGAGAATAAAAGAGAGAGAGAAAATTTGCACCATCAGTGAGTCTATTGGCGGGAAAACGAGAAGAGAAAGAAAAAGAGAAAATAGCAAACCTCGACAAAATCTTTTGTGCGTACCTTTTCGTCGTCTTTATGCCGCTGCTCTTTCGGTGAAAAGGACGACGTGAACGCACCGCGGTCGTCGATGCGCAGGAGGAGGAGGACACCAACGCGGATGTCATTTTGTGTGTGTGTGTGTGTGTGTGTATAATAAAACGCGCGCTTTAAAAGTGCTGGTGATGAGACGATGGATGAAAGAAAAGAGAGAGAGCGCAAAAACGCTTATTAGGGTTGAAGACCCTAAACGTTTTTCTCGGTTCCCTTCAGAAAAACGAAAGAAAAAAGCCGTTAGAGAAGAAGAAGAGGAAAAGACAATGTCGACGACGAGAACGACGCAGACGACGAGAACGACGACTCTCGATGACAATACGAACGAGAACAACAACAGCGAGGGTGAAAAAGATGATGAGAATAACAATGATGATGTTTTGTTCGAAGTGGACGCGATAAACTTGGAAATCACGAGGTGCGAGTTAGCGTTGTTGCGACACGAAAGATATGGAAAACGACGCGACGATGAACGAAGAAGACCAAAACAACGACGCTGGATGAACTCGAACGCGACGGTGTACCGAAAACCAAACGAGCGAGGAGAGAGAGAAGTGGTGCTGGACGAGAAGAAGTGCGCGTTTTCGGACGTACATCCTGTGAATAATAATGATATAAGACGACGACAAAGACCACGCGTTTTGGGGAACGAGATGACCACCAAAACCAACAGACACTCGCTGGAGGAGATACTGAGAAAAGCGGTGGAAGAGAAACAATCGACGTGTACGTTTCGTCCGGAAACGATCGCGAAAGCATTCACGGAGGAAGATGTGGAACGGAGAAAAGCGAGGCGGGAGCGGTTGCTCCAATCGAGATTGGATATCGTGCGCGCGAGAGAAGCGGCGAAGAGAGAGGCGGAGAAGGCGGCGTTTGAGAAGGAGTGCACGTTTCGACCGAAAATTTTAGGAATGAAGAATAAGAAAGAAGAAGTAAAAGATACGGATGATGTGGTGAGCGTGAGCGATCGGTTGTATGTGGAAGCGCGTGTGCGAGAGGAACGTTTACGAGAGCGTCGCGAACGCGAGGAAGAAGAAGTTCAAGAAGAGTTTCGACGCGCTTCAGCGAGGAAAGCGACGAGTTCTGCCTCTTCTCCTTCTCCAGGGATGCCAATGCACGAGCGATTGAAAGAGTTGTCCGAGAAACGAGAACGCGTGATGCGCGAGGCGGCAAAGAAAGCCGACGAGGCGTTTCGAGAGGCGCACACATTCAAGCCGTCAAAGATGCGAAGCACGAGTGAAAGATTAGCCGCGCTCGCGAATCGACGAAAGAAAGAGGACGATACGGGAACGCTGAAACCGAAAGCGACGAGAACAAGTGTTGATATCGAAAGCGAGGAAAGATACGAAAACGGCGGGAAATTCTTCATCTCTGCAAACTCGGAAAAAATTATGCGCAAAAACATTCAAAACGGTAAAATAGGCGAAGGCTTCCTGGAGCGACAATACGAATTCGCCTCGAGAATTCGCGCGAAGCGAGCGGATAAAAATGCGTTAGACGAACAACTGTTTGAAAACGAATGCACGTTTTCTCCAAAGATACACTCGTCGTCGACATCGTCAGAGAAATACCACCAACACTACTACGAGACGCAAAGTGAACGCGCCCGCCGACTGGCGATTACCGAGGCGCAAAACATGCACGAACGCACTGAAAATATGCGCCGAGAACGCGACGAACAATTCACGTTCGTACCAACAATAAACAATAAATCGAACTTCATAGCAAACGCGACGAATCTAGACGAACTCGCGAGTTCCAAATCTAGAGATTTGGAGAGAGAAGCCTCAAAGCGAGTACACGAAATGGAGACGTTGAAGGAGTGCACGTTTAGCCCGCACGTGAACCAGAAAACAGACGACGCGGATTTTCTTCTCGCCGTGAGTAAGAAATCCGGCAGTTACGGTAAATACGACGCAGATACAATCACGAACCGAGTGAAATCAGAAAAAGAAACGCGCGAGTATTACTTGGAACGAGCCAGACGCGAACACGCGTTTGAAGAGCGCAAGACGTGCACGTTTTCACCACAGATCAAAGCCGAAATCGGCATTACGAATCCGCACGTCCCCGCGGAAGAGATCGTCAAAGGCATCGATAAGTATTACGATAACGTCGAAAAAGCGACGAAAATGAAAGCTGAGAAAGAGAGCAGGAGGCAAAAAGTCTTCTTAGAAAACGTCTCGCAAATAGACGTGCGACATAAAATCACGAAACCGAAAGAGTTCAACTTTGCTCGAAACCAGACGCAAAGATTGAGAGAGAAGGCGGAAAAGTTGGAAAGGGAAAAAATGAAAAGAGAAATGAAAGAGTGCACGTTCCGACCGAAAATTAACGATTATTATCGTCCGACGAGAAAGAAGAATGGCTTGGTTGCGGCAACAATACCTTCTTAAGTACAACAAATGTAGTAATAACGTCAAGGAAACGCGGCGATGAGCGGCTTCAATTCTACTATTCTAGAGCTATTTTGACTATTGACTATTTTTTCCAACTTCCTAACGTTCTCCGAAGTGCTTCCGAGCGAATTTTTGGTCGTCTCCACGCACAACGCGGCGACTTTCGAGCCAAACGCAGCGGCGTCGACGTTTTCTTTGAAATTGAATTTGACCTTTGACGAGGAGGCGAGTTTGAATACCACACCGGCTACAAAAGCGTCTCCGGCGCCAACCACGGAGTAAGTGCTTGTGCCGTTCACTCTCTCCGCTTTCACGTGCGCGTATCTCGTCTTACCGCTCTCGCCACAGCTAGACGATACAATCGAGCCTAGTTCGCCGAGCGTCAAAAAGACAACCTTCACGCCGTGCGAGTGCAAAATTTGCAAATCTCCAGCTAACACGTTTAAAGCCTCCTGCGCTGAAGCGAACTTCAAATGTGGATTAAACGGACAAGGCGACGGTGGCGAGCCGGGCGCCAACGATCTTCTTAAAGCGTTTGCCATCTCGCGAAGCTCTTTCGCGTTCGGCGATGTCGCGTCCACCACGTTCACTATAGATGCAATCTTTACCGACTTAGTCACGCTCGTAGGTTCGAAAAATACATACTCGTTTTGTTCATCCTTACCACTCACGATGTTCCTTAGGGATTCCTCGGACAGATTCGCATCGCACACCACGAAGCGACTTTGGCCCTCGCCGATTCGAGACGACGACCGAACTCTCCCGATAGGTATCTCCACATCCGCCACGTCTGCCACGCACGCGAACAGCTCCCTCTCTCCATCCTGGTCGTCTAACAGAGCCACCACCGTGGACGTTCTCGAACTAGAATCCATCTTCACGTCTTTCACGTCCACGCGTAACTCCCGCTGTAACTGTTCGACCATTTTTCTCCCAACGTCATCCTCCCCTATTTGAGAGTGCATGTGGACACTCAACCTGTTCTTGTTCCTCCCCGCAGAAGAAGACATCCATATTGAAACTAAAGCGCCAACCGTTTCGCATATGTTCCTCCCAACGCCTCCTGGAGTGTGCACGCACGACCCTTTCACCGAAGTTCCTCTTTGCATTGCTGTCGCGTTCGTCTTTGTATTCCTTTCGCTTTGACATTGGATATCCATAACAATCGCTCCAAACACGTGTATCGCGGATGATTCTGACGACGAGGACGAATTCGATGATGAACTCGCCGCCGCGGTTAGATTCATAAACGCGCGAGAGAAATGCTCGATGCGTCGTCGTGAAGATAACGATGCAATATCATCATCGAGTCGCTCTCGTCGCATGATGGTGGGGTCGTAGGACTCTTTTTTGTGAAGGACTTTAGGGGTTGGAATAACTCAATGAATAAATACTGAATGGTATGTCTGTGTACATTAAAAGGTGTATCGGTCGTTACTAGGCATGCATGAGTGCGTGTTCTTGTTGCAATCGGTGTTTTCATAAGCAGAGAGAAGCATTAATAGTTTCTTATGCACGGGTCTCTGCATTGCATGTGGACGTCGTCAATCGCGCGTAAAGTCTCTTCGCTCAACGTAACGCGTCCCGGTTCGAAGGCGTCGATGTCCTCCTTCAACTGTTCCATGGTGGTCGCGCCGATGATGGTGCTTCCGACGTACTGACGCGTCGCGCACCAGGCCAAAGACATGGCAGTTAATGACACTCCGGCTTTTTCGGCAATCTCGGCGTATTTCTTCGTGGCGATTTGTGAAGCTTCGTTGATGTATCGATCTTGAAACGTAGGGAATTCGGTAAAGCGCGCTTTTTTCGGTTTCGCGCCGTTTAAATACTTGCCACTCAAAGCGCCACCAGCTAACGGCGTCCACGGCAACAAAGAAATATTGTGATGACTCGGCGCGCACGTCTCCGCTAACTCCGTCTCGTACGATCTGTGCAACAAACAAAACGAGTTTTGAATGCTCACCGGTCTCGGCACGCCGAGCTTATCGGCGACTCGCACGAATTCGCACACGCCGTAACTCGTTTCATTCGACAACCCGTAACTCTTAATCTTCCCGGCATCTAATAACTCTTTCAACGCTAACACCGTCTCCTCGAACGCGACCGGCGCAAACTTCCCGTCCCTCTCTTTCCTTCTGTCGTACTCGCACGACCCGAACAAAGGGATGTATCTATCCGGCCAGTGTAACTGGTAGACGTCTATGTAATCCGTTTTCAACCTTCGTAAAGAAGCATCGCACGCGCTCAAAATGCTCTCTCTGTCCAACCTCGTGCTCATCTTTTCCTTTCCAGCAGGCTCTGTCCTCATTTTCGGAATATCGCTCGCCTCTATAAACCCAGCCACTTTCGTCGCCACGATCAATTCTTTCCTCAACTCTTTATTCCGTTCGATCCATTTCCCGATGATTTTCTCCGTGTTCCCAGCCACCCACAACGCAGAGCTCGACGGCACCGGATACAACTCCGCCGTATCGATAAAGTTCACCCCGCGAACTTTTATCGCATACTCGAGCTGTTCGAACGCTTCTTCCTCGGTATTCTGCACGCCCCACGTCATCGTCCCGAGGCACACGTTCGTGACTTCGATGGAAGAATTCCCGAGCGTGATTCGCGGTAACGCGGTTTTCGGGATTTGCGTCTCCGTCGTTTTCGTCATGATGATTACGCAGTAGTGTGCGCTTCGTGAAACGCGCTTCACTTCTCTCTCTCGACGACGATGTGATGCGCTACTCGCAACAGCTCGTCGCTTTTTTCGCACGCGTGCGATGAGTGCGTTCTCTTCTGAAGAAGTGCTGCTCGTCGTGTTTCTATCAGAAACGAGACAAAGGCGGAGAAAGTGACGTCAAACCACCGCACGTTCCGCACAAATACGCGCACACCTAAAAGCGCTTTTAAACGCTCTTTGTTTCCCGCACCGAGAAGACGAGAGGACGATACACTCGAGATACACGTCTGCGCTTCCTCTTCCTGGTCTTCCTCTTCCTGGTATTTCTCCTCCTAGCGAGAACGAAGAAGAAGGAAAATCATCATCGTCGACGGAGATGACGGCGACGACCGAGATGGAAAAATCAAATCGAGAAACCGCCTCGCTGTTCTCCCGGGTGACGTTTACCTGGGTGAGACCGTTTCTGAAACGAGCGCACGAGAAAACAAGGTTGGAACACGAGGATTTAGTGCCATTGCCGGAAAACTTGTCGTGCGTGACAAACGCGGAACGGTTTGAGTTTGAGTTGAGAGATTGTTTAGAGAAGGAGGAACGAGAGGAAGGAACAAC
>Ga0115557_1003019_pt1 | contig 11084 bp, 10 predicted proteins | sample COGITO_mtgs_1104_FD_87280 | JGI IMG/M metagenome (GOLD analysis project Ga0115557, IMG submission 87280) | Pelagic marine microbial communities from North Sea - COGITO_mtgs_110421 | ecosystem: Environmental > Aquatic > Marine > Epipelagic | place: Germany:Helgoland, sampling site Kabeltonne...
CAAATTGCACACAGCAAATTGCACACAGCAAATTGCACACAGCAAATTGCACACAGCAAATTGCACACAGCAAATTGCACACAGCAAATTGCACACAGCAAATTGCACACAGCAAATTGCACACAGCAAATTGCGCCCCGAAGCCAAAGCACGCCCCGGGATGCTCCCCATTCTGCGCTCGTACCTGTCAGGTTTTATTACCTCAGCAAGCCTTCCAAGTCCCGGGGGCGGGCGGAAGAGCTCATTCAGGGTCTCGCTCCGGAGTTCCATCGGACTCTCTAGAAGATCGGCTACCTGCCTGTCCAAATACATTTCCTCGTACGTCCTATCACTGTCATTGTCATTGCCATTGCTGTCAATACCACCCCCATTTCCATTTCCTCTTCCTTCTTCATCCTCCTCATTCAGAGCAATATCACTTTGGAGCACCTTGACGGAATGAATCGGCTTATTTCGAGAGTATGAAGTATGAACTCTCCGAGACCACCGTCCAGGGACCAACAGGAAGCTCTGGGATCCAGCCAGGAGGAGCAAGACACGAATCAAATTCTTCATGGGGAGGCTCGATTTCTCTACCAATATTCAGTTTTTTACGAAATTAATCACCAATGAAGCTATAACAATGTTATAAGATCCAGTCAACCAATTATGAATCGATAATATTAGAAATTAAAGTCGAGTGTTTTCCTTCCCGAGCTGCAACAAAACTCAGCCCGTCAGCACCCCTTTCAACCACCTCAGCACCCCTTTGGAAAAATAGTGCTCCAAAAGATTTCTCAACGAGACCGAAAAGATCGCTCGGGATGGGGTGGTTTTTAACCTCCATTCTACTAACGTATACTGGGTTGACTTTCGCTTTCATCACTATCCCTCAATTCCCAACGTTTTCTCCCAAGCTTCACCAGCCGACCAGTCTGCTCTCACGTGACGAACTCACAGCTTCAGAAGAGAAGCTGCTCTTCGGTGGAGAGGACCAACAGAACGATTTTGATTTATTAATACGAGGGGGAGAGCAGCAAACCCTTTCCCAACTTGGCGTCCGGCGAGTTGCTGTCCCTTCGACGGCACCCCAGCATTCTTTTTCTCCAAATCCCCTCGACATAAGCAGCGATAAGCTCACCAATGATTTGATGCTGATGCGGTCGACGCTGACAAACTGCCCCATGATGTGGGGGGAGATTGGGAAGCTTGACCCTTCTCTGCCCGCTCTGTATGACAGAAATCACTGTGGTAAGGGAGTGGTGATTGACTGGAACTTTAAGCAGGTTGCAGGTGTTGTCAGTAACGTAGCGCAGGAGCTTAGAGACGAGTTCGGTGTGGAAAGGGGTGACCATGTCAGTTTGTTTGCCGAGAATAGTGCTTACTGGATTGTCTGTGATCATGGAATCCAGAGTTTGGGTGGTGCAAGTGCTGGTGAGTTCTCCTCTCTTCTATATATTCTTGACATTGCTGCCATTGCTGCCATTGCTGCCGTCCATTTCTCCTAATAACCAAAATTATCTTCTTCCAATTATCTTCTTCCAAAATAAAAATACTTGACAACAACAGTTCGTGGCGCGGACGCTCCACTCGAAGAGCTCCGATATATATATTCGCACTCGGACTCCAAGATGGCTATTCTGCAGGGGCCTACTCTTTTCGAGAAAATGGCAAAATCGGCGCCTTCGGACGGTCCCCCTCTAGGTCTTGAGAGCGACTTGCACGGGCCCGTGAAGTCTATCCTATTGATGCAGAACGAGAAAATGACGGACGAGGAAATTAGCGACATGGTCGCGAGGTACTATCCTGCGAATCCTCCGAAAGTAACGGTGCTTCCCTCACTACTCGCGTCCCCTCCCCCCTCCGCCCCCTCAGTTGATCTCTCCCTGGTGGCAAAAGAAGACCTTGCGACGATCGTGTATACAAGCGGAACGACGGGCCGGCCAAAAGGGGTTTGTTTGACGCATGCAAACTTGTTACATCAGGTATGTCTTCATCGGTGTTCACGTTTGCGTTTCTGCGCATACATGTGCATCCTCGCGTGTACATCCTCCTCTATTTCATTTCATCATCGCTAACCAACTCACCACTTACTTGCCACAACTTTAGCTAAACCACCGGCTCGCTCCATCGAGAGCATTCGACGACTCCGAGCCACTACCTCGCGACGTAATGCTGTCTCTGTTGCCTGTGTGGCACATCACCGAGCGGACGTTTGAGTTGTGGCAGCTGTCGCGCGGTTGCAATGTGGTATACAGTTCGATTCGCACATTCAAGAAGGATCTCGAGGTTCACCGACCCCACTGGATGGTACTTGTCCCTCGGGTGCTAGAGAAAGTCGCCAACGGTGTGCAGGCCAAGTTCAGCGAAGGAAGTAGCGTCAAACGCTCGATAGTGAACATTGCCACTTTTGCAAACTCTGCCAAAGCAGAGAGTGAGCGAGTTCTGCGCGGGTTGGTGAACTCTAGGGAAAAGCCATCTTTGGTGACGAAAATTGTCGCGCTGGTCACATCACTTGCAGTGTCACCCCTCTCTTCTATCGGCAACAAACTCGTGTACAGTAAGGTTCAGGCCGGTTTTGGGGGCCGGCAAAAATTGATTATCAGTGGGGGGAGTGCACTATCGGGGAAATTGGAGAAGTTCTACTCCACAGCGGGAGTTGACATTAGCGTGGGGTACGGGCTGACAGAGACTAGCCCATTGATTGCCTTCCGAAGAAGCGATGCGAACTTGAAAACCGGAGGCTGCGTGGGGAAGCCTTGCTACGACACGCATTTCAGAATTATTCACGAGGACAGTGGCGAGGAGGTCAGGGAGGGAGAGGTGGGGGTCGTCACCGTGCGAGGTCCGCAAGTGATGCGGGGGTACTACAAAAATCAAGAAGCGACGGACGCAGCCATAGACCGAAACGGGTTCTTCAATACGGGGGACCTTGGACGGATCAATCTTTCCACTGGGGATTTGATTTTGACGGGCCGCAGCAAAGATACCATCGTGCTCAACAACGGAGAGAATATTGAGCCGCTTCCTATCGAGGATGCCATTGCTAACATCGATCTCATCGACCAGGTAATGCTCGTCGGCGACGAGAGGAAGGCGTGCACAGCCGTCTGTGTTTTAAATTTGGCTGTGATGGCGGAGAAAGGTCTGATGGCAACAGGAGAATCTGAGCGATTGAATGCCTTGGTGGAGATTATGAACGATCCTAAATTCGACGGTACCAAAATTGCTAGCGCTCAGAAGGAGCTCATTGCTGTTGGAGAGAAAATTCGGCTAGAAGGCAAAATAGGGAAGGTTGTGAACGATTCGTTGAAGCAGTGCACGGGAGTTGAGGGGGGATTTCGGAAGTGGGAGAAGGTGGCCGAGAGCTACCTGCTGGTTGAGCCCTTCGCAATGAGTAATAGTTTGCTCACGCAGAGTTTCAAGATTAAGAGGAACAGCATTGCCGAACGTTATGGCGGCGAATTTTAGTTAGGATAAGAGGCATAATAATTGAGAAGTAGGTTCTGTACGAAAAAGTCTCATCATCCATTTAGATGGGTACTCCCTAGCCGAAAATCAACGCAGCAGCGGTACTGCCGCGCGGCTACACTCATACTACTCGCCTTACCAGCCCACAGAAAAGTCACATCATCCACCCCCTCATATTTGCAAACTTCATCCAAAATTCCATTTTTGGTCCTTGTAAGAGAGGGGAGCTCCCAATCTGCCGCGAAATCGTACCAGTGAACCTCCGCTCGTCCATTCTTCCTCAGCACCGGCACTATTGCATGCAGAAATTCCCGCCCGCCGATATCAGTGGGAGACAGGTCGCCGTCCGCAGCACCATCCTTCTCGACGTTCTTGGGACGGGGAGCAATCACCCGGTCAAACGTCTCGTTGGCTGCCGCCAAGTCTTGCAAAATTTCAAGTGCGTCTCCCTCCACGACCCGAACCTTCTCTGACGCCTTTTCATTCGCCGCCTTATTTCGCTCCAGTAACTTAACCCCTCTTCGAATGCACGTGCACGCCTCAGAATTCTTCTCCACACATGTCACACTGCTCGCCTCGGTCTTGGCTGCGATGAGTAGTGCTTCTAGACCAACGCCAGCAAATAGAACCAGTACCTTTTCGCCTCTCGCAACGGAGTTCATCAAGCGGGTGCGTTCCCCGACCATCCTAACGCTGAAGAATGTGGAGGACAGATTGACGATACATTTTATTCCATGCTCTGAATGAGTAGTTATGATGGGAGAGCGCACATCTCCCGCTATTATTGAGAGAGAGTCTTCTAATTTCCTCTCTTCTCCAGAGTAGGGACTTATCTGCGCGCACGCGACGCGACATCTCCGATTAATTTTCAGGAGCTTCTCTCCAATCTCCCTCAATTCAACAGGAGTCATCTCGCCCATCTCCTTCGATGGATGCAGGATTACAACGTCGCCTACTACATCATAATGTCGTGGAATGTTCCCTCCATTGGAATCGCCAGCGTCTTCTTCTGACGTAATTTCGCTCTCATCAAGCGAGTTCATGGCCTCAACCAGTCGATCCATCTTGGCCCAATTTCTCTCATGCTTCTTATTGACAATTGTCTTTAGCCAAGCCCGGTTGCCTGAGAACAAAGAATCGCCCTTATTATCTACGATTGGCATGTCAAGAGACTCGTCCCCCCAGATCGCAACCACCACAGACTTCTTTTTGCTCGAATTGGTCGAATTTGTTATGGCAGTGTTCTTGAAAACCGACTTGCAAGCAGTCACCAACGCATTTGCACTAGAGGGAGATGAGCAAGAAACGTGAAGGATCATCGGTTCATACCGTAACCACACGCTCTGATCGTATCGATCGTCGTCTTCGCCTTGGTCGTCGTCATTGCGCGGCTCAGCCTGCAGTCCGCTCAAACCCTCATCAACACCAATTTGCTGATAAGTGTCATTCGTAGAGCGCGGCTCATCCCATTCTCCTTCTACATACTTTGACGTTTCGATATTTTTCGTATCGAAATAAACCTCAGCATCATTTACTTTCTCGTGATTCACCCGAAAACGCCGGAACGGGTTTGTTGCTGAACTCCGCTTTGTGCCAACGCCCGTGTAGATGTATGACCGCCCACTGCAAGAGCTGAGCGTGAAAAAATTCGTTTTGTCATTGATCGTAGAACAAAGGGAAACTATACGGGGATCTATGCGGCCGGCAGAAGACAGATCAGGCTTGCTCAGCGTAAGTGATTTCTGCTTAGCAAATTCCAAGGATGTCATCGTGGCCAGTTGATTACTGAGGATAAGGGATAGAAGTCAGAAGATGGAAACAGGCGAGGAGCGGTCTCTCTGCCTCTCGAAAGTGGTTTCAGCTGACGCAATTGACGTGGTATGTGTTCAGAAGGGTTCTCTTATTTTTTCTCATCAAAAAATATTTTGGTCCCTCTAAACTTTAACCCTCAAATCTTTAGGGAAGCCACCTGCCAGTACCGTCCCGCTCCAGTTATATATCTCCCACCGCTGCGAATAAATTAACAGAAGACGTCTTCACCTGTCCTACTCCACCTTCACATCTTTGTCATCAAGGCCCCCTCTCGCCGTAACAGTACATATGATTCGCACTCTTCATTCCCATCGATCCCTGTTGAAGTGAACCATCTAAAAAGCACGTTTTCTTTCTAGCACAACCAGCGGAAATGCCCCCCCGCCGAGCTGGAGAAAGAACCAGCTGTCTAAACTAGAGAGAAAATTTCTCTCCAAGGAAGAGAATGTGTTGGACATCAATGATGATGAGGATGTCCAACCGATGTGGAGGAGCATGGAGTCGCGGGTAACGAAGAGGAGGTCAATGACGAAGGAGGAAGCGACTGTGAGCGGGAAAACAGGGCGGCGCAATATCAAAAAGACTGAGGAGGAGTACTGGCTGGAGGAGGGTGTTTATGACAAAAATGATGCTGACAATGATGCTGACAACAGCAAAAAATGAAAGACAAAAATGACAGAATTAGAAGATAGAAGAGAAAAAGAGCAGTAGTTTATATGCACAAACTTCAGACTACCGTCTGCGGTCTTTGCCCCCAAATCTCAACCATTGTCACAAAATTTTTCACATGAAATTCAAAATGAAACTCATGAAACTCAATTACCCAATCTTGGTCTTTCACCTAATCTTGGTCTTGGTGGGTTTTTCACCACCTTTTTCACCTAACCTTGGTGAACAGCATGGCCAACGTCGCCCCAATGACAACGCCAGTGGTGACTTCAAGCATGCCCTTCATCTTTCCCGAGTCTACCTTGTAGATCTGGGTAGTTCCCTTCCCGTCCTGCACCTTGAACTGTCCCCCACTGCCGAGGGAAGCGATTGACTGAGCGACGCGAGTGGCCATGGACATCTCTGCCTCGCGAATCCACTTCCTAGGGTCGTAGTATTTCTTGTTCGGCTTGTCCGCTCCGGTAGGATTGCCAATCTGGCTCTGCAGGAATTTCTTATTCTTGGCCTCAAAGTCACGGACTCCCTGCCAGTAGGCCCACTGAGTGTCAGTGTCGATGTTCATCTTCACAACACCGGCGGACACGGCAGTCTGGATTTCCTCCTGCGTGCTGCCGCTTCCTCCGTGCATGACCAAAAAGATGGGTTTGTCGAGGGAGCTGTTCAACTGCTTTTTGGCATACGCTTGGTGGGTGACCAGGCGTTCAGGGGATAGCACAACGTTTCCAGGCTTGTACACACCATGAACATTACCGAAGGCGGCCGCAATGGAGAAATCGGGGGAGATGGGGCTCAGAGCTTTGTATACAGCAAAGACTTGCTCCGGTGTTGTGTAAAGCTTCTCCGGGTCGACGTCCTCGTTGTTAACCCCGTCCTCTTCGCCACCGGTGATGCCAATCTCCATCTCAAGCCAGATCTTCATTGGGGCCATGCGCTTGAAGTACTCAACGCAGATGGCAATGTTCTCCTCGTCAGGCTCCTCCGAAAGGTCGAGCATGTGAGAGCTGAAAAGAGGCTCGCCGTTCGCCTCAAAGTACTCCTCATTAGCCTTGAGCATCGCATCGAACCAGGGGAGCAGCTTCTTGGCACAGTGATCAGAGTGCAACACCACAGGGATTCCATAGTAGCTCGCCACGGAGCGAACGTGCATCGCTAAGGCAACACTCCCGACAGCGGCGGCATCGGGATCCTTGACCGCCTTTCCGGCAAGGAATCCGCCTCCACCGTTCGAGACCTGAATGATCACAGGGGAGTTGTTGGCACGACCAGCTTCCATCACCGCATTGGCAGTGGAGCTTGAGGTGCAGTTAACGGCCGGAATTGCGTACCCATTCGCGCGGGCGTGTTCCATTAACTTCACCAGATTATCCCCGGTTACGACACCGGGGGGAATATCAAGAGACATTTTAAAGTTCTTGTCTTTGGAAGCTGAGCTGAGCTGACAAGACAAGACCAAGAGAGAGAGGGAAACGTTGAGTAGTGTTAGGCAAATAGAAAAGGTCTAAATCCCGAATTGATAGAATGAAAATGCTCCGCCGCATCGCAGGATGAACGAAAAAATACCCCAATGACAGGAAGAGAGCAGATCCATTGGTGATTTCTAGCATCGCGTCGCTGGTCGTAGAATAGATCTGGCAATATTCACGCATTCATATTCACGCATCGCCACAAAAAATGCTTAAAAAAGGGCGGAAAGCAAGTTTGAATAGTAGCTCACCTTAATCTGCTGTGCAGTGCCGGATGACCAGCAATTTTCCTGTCTTCCTGCAAAAGCGCTGTACGGCTCTTCCTTTTTCGTCGTACGAGCACAGAAGCTCTCAGCCAGCTCGATCCAGTAAACTGACTGCCTAGATCCTTGTTAGCCGTCTTCAAAATCGGTAAATTGAGAGGAACCGGTGGGTTGTAGATATTGGGAAGTGTGGCTCTCTGAAACACCCCCTCTCCCACCTGACCATGTATGCTGAGGCGATTTGATAACCTCGCAGTCCTCACGCTCGCCTTGATCTCCCCAGTGATAGGTCTCAACCCCCTATCTGCGGCTCACAAGGCAGGGAATCAAGGGAAACACATGAGCTCTTTCATCCCCCTTCCCATCACTGTGACGCCAGAGATCAGGTCTATGTACAACCAGGATGGGTTTCATGTCTTTCATTCTCAGCCGCTGCTCTCTCCTGGCGAAGTGAGCTCTCTCCACCAATCGATCGAGGACGTGCTGCGTCAGAAGTATGACAGCGGCACGCCCCCGACCAAACAAACCTTGAGGATCAAGAATCCCCGCAACACGAACGAGCTGGGCTTCAGCAACGGCAGCAAAGACAATGTGAAAGTGATCCAGATTATCAACGTTCACCACTCCTCGTCCGCGTTCAAGAAGGTGGTGCTCTCGCCCGTTCTTGGGGAGGTCGTTTGCCGCCTGGCTGGGTGGGACAAGTTTGGGGGGGCAAGGGTGGTGCAGGATCAGGTTTGGGCCAAGCCGCCGTATGCGAAGCCCTTGGTTTTTCACCGCGATTCTCCGTACTTTATGTTCGACAATGATGAGGTTGTAACAGTTTGGCTAGCCTTGGATCAAATGGACGAAGAAATTGGTCCCTTAGAATGTGAGTTATGAGTTATGAGTTATGAGTTATGAGTTATGAGTTATGAGCTATGAGTTATGAGTGGAAAGAAAGTGAATTATAATGATTTGAAATTCTGAGCACTAGGCTTCCACACTGAAACCAACCAAAACCAAAAGCACGGCCCAACTAACCAACCCTTCCCCTCGTAACAACAAAAAACAACACAAAATAACAAACACAAACTTCAACGTCAACAGATGCCATCGGCTCTCACAAATGGTCCAACTCCCGTATTGGTTCCGCCCAAGTTTTCTTTGACGACGATCACTTGGCCCTGATGAGGGATGCCCACTCCCAGGAGACATCACAGGACGCATCCACTCCCCCGCTCTCGATCTCCTCTGCCTCAGGCCTCCCTGCTGGCTGTATCGCCGTCCACAATGGTCTCACCTGGCACGGTTCCGGGAGGAACCAAAGCGGGTCTCGCTCCAGGAGAGGACTCGGGATTCACTTTGTCCCCGCCAATGCAAGGTGGAACGTCAAAGAAGCTAAGAAGAGCAAGGTTTGGGCGGATTATGTTGAGGGGATGGAGGGAGATTTTTGCGAGGTAGACGACGATCAAATGCCCGTGACATTTAGAGTAGGTGAGTTCCAAGTTTGCTTCCTTTGTTGTGGTGGGTGGGGTAGGAAACGGAAAATGAAAACGAACACACAAAGGGAACAAAAGAACAACAACAACGCTGAATCACCAAAAGCCGAAGTGACGATTACCCATTCTTTCCCCGTCGTATCGATACAAGAAGACAAACGAAAGGCTCTCGCACTAAGCCAGTTGCAACATAGAGTATTATCTGATCGGTTTTTACAAATATTTCGGAAAAAAATATTTGGGTGACCTCGCGTTGTTTGTTGTTTGTTGTTTGTTCTTTGTTCTTGTGTGCGTGGCATTTCATTCGCAAAGGAAGGCACGGAGGGAGACTTTGATATGTCCTCACCAAGCAGATTTGGCTAACTCAGCACCTTTTCTCTTTCACAGATCCAGGAATGTAGAATATTTTTTCAGTAAGTGCAAAGTAAAAAAACCCAAAAATACTTTGCACACTCTTTGTGTATTACTACTCCCATCCATATTTTCAATACATGCATTCTTACCACGTGACAAGTCCACCATCGAACAATCCAGCTATTGTGGTCGCTGTCCTGGAACTCCTGGTCTTTATCGAGGTGATGGAATCTCCTCTGGCATCCCTAACTTTTTCCTCCGCATATTTGACGCTTGAATCTCCTTCCTTCTCAACAGAGTCCCGCGCCGTTTCCAACGGGGAAGGAGACCGCCCTTTCGATCCCCGACCACTATTATCATACCCTCCTCGTCGAAGTATCCTATTCTCTTCCCGCAGTAATCTATTCTCCTCTCGTAGCAGCATGTTCTCTTCTCTTAAAAAAACAAGATTCTCCCCCCGATTTGACCCACTTGTAATCCCAGTCTCTCTGATAGCTTCGATGATATCACCCTTAGTCTTGACCCTTTGTTCTTCCACAGCCTGCAACCACCCCTTGAAAACACCTTCGAAATCTTCCACAAGACGACTTTCATCCTCCTCCTCCTCATGTCGAATGTCATCCCTTCGAATGTTATCCCTTCGAATGTTATCCCTTCGAATGTTATCCCTCAGATGACTTCCACGATAACCACCCCGAATACTCCGGTCCTTTGGATAATCGTCGTCATTTGTGTGTGTGACACGGTGCTCGACATCTTCCAGTCTCCTGGTGATCGCGTCGAGACGTGAGAATGTTTGTTGCATCTGAGCGGTTATGAAGTGTTCCGTCGGTGTCGAAGGCAAGGGGGAGTGGTGTTGTGGATATGCCGGATTTATTGTTGTCGCCGTTATTGGTGTTGGCGGTGAGGAGTGGTAGATATTCTGTGCATGATAGTGACGGTAGTGCCAATAATCGTGCGGTGATTGTAGTGACGTATCATTCTCCCCCGATGCCATAGCCCTCGCCGTTTTCTTCTTCCTCTGTGATGATCTCTGTTCCCTGTATTCTCTTAAATATTCCTTCCCCAGATTCACCATCTCACGTCTATGCACCTCTTCCCTATCACCACAATCACCCTCATCATTTCCCCCGACAACACCCCCACCATCACCCGCACCCTCACCCTCACCCTCACCCTCACCATCACCCTCACCATCACCATCACCCTCACCCTCACCCTCACCCTCACCGACCTTGCCATTCACACCATCCCCATCCAACCCGTCCCGTCCAAAACCAACACCGGAGTCATTCTTACTATCCCCTCCCCTTCCGGACAACTCCCCTTCACCAGATCCAACCGATCCAACTTGTTTTGGAGTTGTCTCCGGAGAGTGCGAATCCTCGTTGAGACCGTCTGGAGATGACATTGAATCCATAAATTAAACGGCTTTATTGGCATAATTTTAGACAGAACAGTTCACCACCCAAGCAAAATATCCGAATTCTTTTTCTTCTCCTTTTTTTTGGATTTTTCCTTGAATCAAAATTAGAAAATAAAAAGAGGTGGCCTTTTTCTGCTATCCGACGTTCAAACCCCCCTCAGACCCCGCC
>Ga0115557_1003021_pt1 | contig 11083 bp, 9 predicted proteins | sample COGITO_mtgs_1104_FD_87280 | JGI IMG/M metagenome (GOLD analysis project Ga0115557, IMG submission 87280) | Pelagic marine microbial communities from North Sea - COGITO_mtgs_110421 | ecosystem: Environmental > Aquatic > Marine > Epipelagic | place: Germany:Helgoland, sampling site Kabeltonne...
CTCTCTCTCTCTCTCTCTCTTCCTATTATCAATTACAGTACAAGAAAGCGCAAGCGTCGTTCTGGACCGCTGGTACGTTTTACTTCTTCTTCTCGTTCGTTCTTGTCTCTGTTCTTCTTTAGTTCTTCTTCTTCTTTGCTCTCGCTTTGGACATTTCAAAAATTAACCTTCTTCTTCTTTCCCTGAAACTCTCTCTTTCTCTCTCCGATTTCAACAGAGGAAGTCGATTTACAAGACGACATGAAGCACTGGGAAAAGCTCACCGCGGACGAGAAGCACTTCATCTCGCACGTGTTGGCGTTCTTTGCCGCTTCGGACGGGATCGTCTTGGAAAACTTGGGCGTTCGTTTCATGAAGGAGATCCAAATCCCGGAGGTACGTTTTTTGTTTTGTTTTTCCCCCCTCTTTCCGAGAGAGAAATGTGTGCATCCCCGCGCGAATTCGTATTCATATTCTCTGCGCGTTCTTCATCACGCGAACGTGATACTCACCGAAAACCACTCTTTTCACAGGCGCGAGCGTTCTATGGATTCCAAATTGCCATCGAGAACATTCATTCTGGTACGTTTATTCGATGATCGTTTTTAAACGCCGCGCGCTCCTCTCCTTCATGATTTTTTTTTCCGTTCCTCCTCTCTCTTTCTTTCGACACCTTTAAGAGGATGACGTCAAGGGGAAGAATAAAACTAACATATGCCGAAAATAAAAATTTTCTTTCATGAATTACAACAGAAATGTACTCTCTCCTCATCGATCAATACATCAAAGATCCGGTGGAGAAGACGAGATTGTTCAACGCGGTCGATACGATCCCGTGCGTGCAAAAGAAAGCCCAATGGGCGTTGAAATGGGTGCGTGATCTCGTTGCGCGTTTTGTATGTCGTTTACTTTTGCGCGAATAATGTGCGCACCCTCGTTTGAAACTTTTTCTTTGATCTGTGAATGGAAACTTACCCTTTTAAATTATAACGTATTAAACGAAACAGATTGACGGCTCTGAATCCTTCGCCGAACGTTTGGTCGCGTTCGCCTGCGTCGAAGGCATCTTCTTCTCCGGCTCTTTCTGCTCAATCTACTGGCTCAAGAAGAGAGGCATGATGCCGGGGCTCACCTTCTCCAACGAGTTGATCTCCAGAGACGAAGGTTTGCACAGAGATTTTGCGTGCTTGCTTTACACGATGTTGAACAACACGCCGGGCGAGGAGAAGTTGAGAAAGATTGTTACCGAGGCGGTTGAAATTGAGAAGGAGTTTGTGTGCGACGCGTTGCCGTGCGCGCTCGTCGGCATGAACGCCGACATGATGAGAGATTACATCGAGTACGTTGCCGATCACTTGCTCTCGCAGCTCGGCTTTGCGAAGGAGTACAACACCGCGAACCCGTTCGACTGGATGGAATTAATTTCTTTGCAAGGCAAGACGAACTTCTTTGAGAAACGTGTCGGCGAGTACCAAAAGTCTGGCGTCACCGGCGGGTCTGGCTCCATGTCTACCTTTGCGCTCGACGAAGACTTTTAATGTTATTATTCTTTAAGCAGCGGCAGCAGAACCAGCAGCAGCACAGCAAATTAGTTTGGGAGAGAGAGAGAGAGAGAGAGAGAGAGAGAGAGAGAGAGAGAGAGAAATTGTAAATGTACAAGGACGTGAAGAGAGGAGGAGGAAAAGAAGAAACGAGTTGGGAAGAGACGCGTGGAAGTGAAGAAGAAGAAAGAGGAGGAGGAAGAGACCAACTTATTTCAAAGAAGGAGAGAAAAGAGGTGAGGAGTTTTCCCGAAATTGAGACGGGGAAACGTGCGATTACATAAATACTACTATTATTAGCGCGCTGATAAATCCTACGTAGCGTTGTCAGTGAACCGAACAAACAAATACTTAAATTATTATTACTCGTACGAGTATTCGTATTTTAACTCTTTCAAAGCGGCTTTCTATGCTAAAACTACAAATTTCCTTAACTAAAAATCCAATCTCTAAAACTAAACTCTCATCATACCGTCGCTTTGTCACGATTACGTCTCGTAGTTCTATATCGCTTCACCGCGCGGAACTGTCGTCGAGCTACGCAATACAAAACCGTGAATATAGAGACGAGGAGTAGATATTTCCATGTGTCGATATCCTGGTCTCTCGCCCCGAACATCTGCGACCTCGCGTGGCCTTTCCTATTTATCTTATTACTCCCTCTCAGTCTTGCACCTGTTCGAAGTTGACCGGCGCCACGAAGCGACTGGTAGTCATGATTCGTGTTAACAGGAAGTACTGAATCCGAAGGAGAAGCCGATAATGCAAATGTTGTTTCTGCTTCTTCTTTTTTTCCTCCATCGCTCAGCGCCGTTCTCGACGAACCACTTCCATCTTCCTCTTTTCTTTCTCCGACTGCGGGATGCGCCCGCATCAAATGCGCAAAGCTCAACCCTGCTCCCGCCCACGACTCGACGACATCATCGTGCTTCTCCTTTGTGACTGGATTAAACATTGCGAAGCAATCGTCAAAGTGCGCCTGCGTGTCGCCATAAATTTCCCACGTAAACGCCGCTGGAACTTTCACCACATCAAACGCGTAATCCGTTACCGTCCCGTGCGCTAAATATCCGACGCCTTTCCCTCCGCTCCCAGTCACGCACCGTTTCCCGCAGTGCATTTGATTGATCTCCTCACCAATCTTTCTCGCAAACTCTGGATACTCTCCTTTCGGTTCCTCGTTCTTGTGATCGTACGGCGTAAAAATAGCCTCCATCCCCGAGTGCACGTTTACCCAAGCGTGCGGTTTCACGTCTTTAAACAATTTCTCCAAAACTTTCGACTCGGGTTCTGACATCGCGTAAGGGCCTGGAAACTCCTCGTTCGGATCGTAATCTTTCTCTTTGACGCCGAAATTTACCGGAAAATTTCTATTCACGTCCACACCTCGACCGTTCTTCCGTTCGCAAAACTTCTTTGACTCTTCCACCATCGCTCGGCCGTTGACGTTTTCAATCGGGATGATGGTAAACGTCGTTTGTTTTAACGATTCGAGGAAAGAGTGGCGGTCAGTCGTCGCTTTCTGCATAGAGAATGCACTGCTGGTGTTGCTACTGTTGTCTTCTTCTTCGTCGTCTTCTTCTTCTTTTGCCGCGGCCTCGACTAACGTCTCCATAAATCGAAACGCCGTATCCACCGTAATCAACTCTCTCCCGTGTTCTCCAAAGTCAAACATCAGTCTCGTTTTCTTCCTATTCTCAACCTCGTCAAACTTTCCGTCTAAATTAATCGTCACCACGGGGATGATCGCGGAATACGACTTCGCGTTCGCGTTCCCGCCAAATTCGGCGATTTTATCCCCGACGCCGTTCGCCGTCGATTTCTTCACGTATTTCACCCGTAACACGGATCGATAATCCGTTTCCAACTTTACTAACTTTTCTTTGATTGCGTTTTGGGTGAGATAATAGGAAAAATCGGGTTTCGCGCGCGTGTTTGGTTTCATCTTATAATTCTTTCTTTCACCACCACCACCACTTTGTTTTGAGAGAGATGCTGTTACTCTTCTCGATGTTCAACAACAACGCCCCGTGTCTCCTCTCTCGTTCTCATCATCCGAACCGTTTTAAAGAGTTCTTTTGTATTCTCTCTCTTCTTTTTTCTGATGATTTTTTCATGTCAAAGCAAGAAGTTGAATCGAAAAACATCACTCTGCAGCAGGAAAAAGTAAACAACATCATGTCTTCGACGACGCTTAAAAATGATGACGAGAAGAAGAAGAAGAAGCAGAAAGACGAATCCAAAAACGAAGAAGAAAAAGGAGGAACAATCATCCCATCTTCGGTTCGCGCGGACGGTTCGGTGCGTAAACCCATCCGCATCCGCGCGGGATACGTGAACCAATTTGAAGTCAAAAAGTACGTCTCTCCGGCGCTGAGACAAGAAGAAGTTAAAGAAGAAGAAGAAAAGAAGAAGGCTTCATCGAGTGCGAAGAGTAGTAGTAGTAGTAGTAATAATAATAATAATGAGAATAGCAGTAGTAATAGCGCGGTGATCTCTGCTACTTTGAATAACAACAACAACAATACGACGGCGGCGCAAAGGAAGAACGCGAAACGACGAGAGAAGAAACGACTGGAGCAACTGCAAGTGGAAGAGCAAAAGCAAGAGAAAACGATACCGACGAAGAAGGAAGAAGAAGAAGGAGCAAACGCAGAACAGGAGGAATACTTGACGACGGAAATCAAACAGTTACGAAAGCAATTGCAACAGTGCGAACGGATCGAACGGAAACGCATCGAGGACGAGTCGAAAGTTAGGCCGAGCGAGTGGGTGAAACTCGGCGAGTACGACGAAACCGTCGACGCTTTAGAGAAGCTGCAGAGAGATTTAGCGAACATGCAGTTTCCAGCTTCAGAGGAGAAAAAGGAGAAGAAGGAACGCAAAGAGTGAATAGTATCGTTTAGAACACCTTTTAATTGTATTTTGCTAATAACTCGCGCGCGCCCACTTCGTCTATTGACAATAAATCTCTTCTCTTTTTCTATGCATGTGTTTTACAACTCGCCGTCGTCGTCCCGACGCGTCGAAGCGCTCCTACCGTTGCTCCTCTTCATCTCCTCCGACTTCCTTCTCCAAATTTCCATCTCGTCCTCGTGGTTCAATCCTAACTTCTCGTGCAATTTCTGTCTCTTTCTATCCCTGTGTTCTAACTTCCTCTTCAAATGTGACTCGTCCGCGAGTAACTTTTTCTTGTGCTCGATATCTCGCACCGAACTCGCCGCTTTCCTGTTTTTCGGTTTCTCGTACCCGTAAAACACGTCTCGGACGATCGTTTTAAGACTATAATCCGCATTCGATAACGACAGAAGAGGATTAAACACGTTTCGGTGAAACGCTTTCCCCACGTAGAAGATAACGATCGCGTAACACGCGCATTTGATCGCTTTTTCAATCGCTCTCACGAGAAGCGACGGTGGCGGGTCGATGTTGAATTTTGAAGCTCTTCTTCTTCTTCGACTGCTACTGTCATCACTACTTCTCGGAGAGTGAGGCGGGGAAGTCGCCGCGAGCGTTGGTTTCTTTATTTCTTCTTGTTGTTGTTGTTGTTGTTGTTGCATCGCAGGCAGCGATGGCTCCTCTTCCGCGATAGAAGACATCATCTTTAACAAAGAAGAGAGGAATTCTTCTTGTGAGACATAACTCTTTTCTCTCGTGCCTTTTTCTGTTTGCTCTTTTCTTCTTCTTCTCATTTTTCAAGCAAATTTTTTACAATCTCTTCTTCCACTCTTTCCCGCGCTTCAAACACATTTGAAGAACTTTTAGACATCACAACACTTTGCGTGACTTTTCTTCAAACGCACACCACCACCTGTGATCGATCATCGCGTGATTGTTGTTGTTGTTGATAGTGTTGTTGTTGTTGTTGTTGTTCTCTTTTTGTAGCACATTATTAGTACACGCCGCACGACGACGCACGGAAGGAAAAAAGTCATCATCTGATCTCATCAGAGGAGGCAAAAATGCCGCGGCAACAAAAGATGACGAAGAGCACAACAACGAGAAGAAGAAGAAGACGAACAACAACAACAATATCATCATCAGGGTTGTTGGCATCGTTAAACAAGCCGATGAAAATAGCCGTAGCTCTTTTCCTTGTCGCGCTCGCGTCTCTCTCGTCGTCGTCGTCGTCGTCGTCGTCGTCATCATCAACACCATCATCATCATCATCATTTACGACGGTCGCGGCGAGAAAGTTGATTGAAAAGCCGTCGAAGAAAGAGATGAAAGAAAACTACTTGGTGAATCACCCGCGACCGTTTTCGTGGGCAGAAACGAAAGCGCCGGACACTTCGGCGTTCGATAAGCACGTGCAGAAAGTAGCGAAGGAAAATTTTGAGAAGAAGATGAACCCAGACCCGGTGGAAGAGGACGACACGGCGTGGGACGATAACATCGTGGACCCGGATTACGAAGAAGAAGGAGAGATGGGAGCGGCGCCGCCAAGTTTGTTAGACGCGTTTAAGAAAAAAAAAGTCCCGAAAGTGGACACGATGAGTAAAGATGAATCTCCGTTCGTGGAAGTTTTAATATTAGCCCCAAGCGCGTTCTTGTTGATTGGTTTGATGTACATGTGGAGATGTAAATACGCGTGGAAGGAAAATTTCCAAGAGAGTCAAGCGCTGTCAGAGTTGAATAAAGTGAGAGAGTCGAAAGAGTACGCTCTCTTTTCCGCGTATATTTCCAGCGGGAACTTTGACGTCGGGATGTTGTATTGGTCCTTGGGTGGCGCGGTGTTGTTGTTGCAAATGCAATACAACGCCGTGTACGCTTTAGTGCCGCCGATGACGAGTTTAGCGTTCGGGGTGTTTTATTCGATGATTTTCCAGAGGTCGTTGACGGGTATTCCCGGAGTTACGGGACCCCCGTTAGCGCAGAGATTGTTGATATTAGCGACATCGATAGTTTTGTTGATGAACATGATTTATTGCGAAGTGAACAAGAGTTTTGTGGCCAAGGCGGAGTATTGGTACGTCACCGGCGCGTTGGTTGTCATTCCTCAGTTGCTCGCGTTTTATCACAGAATGGGCGGATGGATTCAACACAATAGAGAATATAGATACAAAATGGTTGAATAAGAAGTGATGAAAAGGTCAACATCGTCATCAACAACAACAACAACGTCAATAGTCACATAGAATATCAATTTATACATATACATATAAGAACTGTACCTCATCATTAATGAATATTATATGCTACAAAACTAAACACGCTCTACTTTTTTTCTCACCTCTTCTTCTTTTTACTCGTATGTTTCCACTGCTTCTCTTTCTTGAGCAAATCCACCTGTCCAGGCACGCCCATCCCTTGCTCGTTCGGTAACGTCGCGCTCACTTCTACAATCTCCCAGATTTGGTCCATCGCCACTGCGTTTTTCACAGACTCTGGCAGATATTTCAGAGGCGAACGCAACCACGCGGATTGGTACGGTTTCGCTCTCGCCGCGTCGTCTTTGTCTTCGTTTTCGTTACTCGTGCTATCATCCGTCTCTCCCTCCTTCTTGATCTTCTTGATCTTCTTCTCTGTACTATTACTCGCTATTCCTTTGTGTTCGAATTTCCGCATCATCACCACTTTCACGTCGCAACTCGCCTTCTTTCCGTCCGCTATGAACGCGACCACTCGCACGTTCTCGCCTCGTTTGTTACACGACGCGTTGTACCAAAAATCAGTTTCTAAACGAACGCCGTCGTCGTCATTTCTATTCAAAGCGACGACGTTCAACACTCTCTGGCTCTTTTCCAGCTTTGGCATCGCGACTGACTTCGCTTTTTCGTACAAGAGTAAATCGTCGATGGCTAAATTGAACGCGTACAGAGTTAACGCGGATAAACCGAAACCGAAATAGCGTTGGAAACCGGTGGAGAAACCATCACGAGAATTTGGATTTGGAATCGACGAGGATGAATACGAATACGATCGGCATTGGTGGCTACTTCTGCGCGAAGAAGAAGAAGAAAGAAGTCTGCGGAGAATTTCTCTCTGTCGTCGCACGGTTGGAGGAGGTGGAGGTGAGCGAAACATTATACATTTATTGCCCCCCGGGAAGCCTTTCTTTGGTTCTCTCTTTTTTTTGTCGCGTTTTTTTTGTTTTTATCAGTTGTAAGATCTTTAAAACTACTCACAGTTCTGTTATGCGGTAGACTCTCGTGACGTGATCGGCACCGCACGTGGCTAAAACTATCTCTGATGACGACGGTTTAAAAGCTACTTTCGTCACTTCGGCGCGGTGAGCGTTTGGAATATCACCGGCGACGCTCCACTTCACGCTGTCTTCGTCGTCGTCGTCGTCTTTGCCCTTTCGCGTCCAGATTTTAATCGAACCGTTTTCGTGCCCGGTGGCGAAGGTTACGTCGTTCAAAACACTCACACACGTCGGCGCAGACGAACACGCGGAGTCGGACGACCACGATGGTTTCATTTCTTCTTCTGAAGACGAGGACGACGAAGACGCGTTTATTTGCCACACGTTTACTTTTTTGTCGCGTCCGACCGTGATGAAGAGGCTATCGTTCAAGAACGCCAAATCGTACATCTCTCGCGCGTGCGCTTTAAATCGGTTCGTTAACAACCATCCTTCAGATAAATCCTTAGAATCGTCGGAAATCCGAGTGAATACGCAGGCGTGTCGATCTCGCGAGGCGACAATTAACGTCCCTCCATCGTTTGAGAATTCCAAAGCGACTGCTGTGAGCGTCGGTCCTAACAGCGATTCCACCATCCGCCAATCGTTGTGCGTTTCGTTGTGCTCCCAGAGTAAGATTTCAGCCGTCGACTCCTTCGTTCCTTTTGCACCAGACGCTAGCAACTTTCCACTCGGATGCGCGGCGACGGAGAAAACGTCGTCGCCGTGACCGTACAGTTTTGACGTTTCCGGCCACAACGTGTTCGTCGCCAAGTACTCTTCAACAATCGTGCCGCCGTGTTTTACATCTAAATTTGCTTTCGAAAGCTCTTCTTGGAGTAACTCTACGTTCGCGTCTACATTTTCGTTGTTGTTATTATTGGTGTTGTGCACGCCTTTATTTGATAAACCGAGCGCGGAAGCTTCGGCGGCGCCTTCACCAGAAACAATCAAAACGTCCACGTTGTCGACGTTCATATTTCCAATCTTCGTGCGCTCCCAGAACACTCGAGGTGCTCGGAACGCACGGAGAGCTTTTTCGCTCGAGCCTGAAATAAATGATTGACTACTCTTACTACTATTTTGACTATTTTGACTATCGTTGCTGCTAGTCTGTCCAGACTGCCTATTCTTGGGCGGAGGCACGAATGCTAAACACGATATCGCGTGGCCGTGCGTTTGCGGTCTAGCAATTTCTCGCCATCCTTTCGGCGTTTGAATTCTATTTGTGTTGCGACAAGCGTCTTCGTTCCAATACCCAATCAACCTCGTCGTGTGATCTTCGGATCCCGTTAAGAAATATCTACCGTCGTTGTCCCAAACCAACGCTCGAATTTTATCCGTGTGCCCAGAATTTACCGGAAGCGATTCCCACGATTGTAACTCTTCGATAAACTCCCAAGCGTGCAACGCGCCAGATTGCGAGTGGGCAATAAAACAGTTTCTACCGTAAAACGAAGCGCCTCGATATCCAAGACAGTTTTCACCAGCTTCCCCGAGCGATGCTAACGAAAACCAAAGTGATGTTCCCATACTATCAGCCTCGTCATTCATCGACGGAGACCATAAGTTTACCGAGCGATCTGCCGATGCCGTTAGAAGCTGTTGATGCAAAGAAGATGGGACAGGATTGTCACTATTCTCTGACAATGGTCGCCACGCGCACGTGAACACCCAGTCTTCGTGTCCGCAAAGTAATGCTTCCAACTGGAAGTCCACTCGCGCGCCTCCTAAAACTTCCGAAGGCGGTCGCGGCGGCGCCGCTAAAGTTTCAAACGGCAAACGCGTATTCGTTGATTCGCTTTCTCCTAAAGTATCGTTTCTGATGACAATTTTCCAAACTCTCGCGTTTTTATCTTGGCTGCATGTGGCTAAATATAAAGTCATATTACTATCACTTTCACTATCGCTCGTCAAAGATTGAAACTTTGCGTCTCGAACCCAATCGTCGTGACCAACCAATTCCGTTATAAACTCGAAATCCGTCGCCGCTTTCGTATCTACGGCGTATACGCGCGTTGTACCATCCGCACATCCAACCGCGACAAACCTACTCGAAGACGATGATGGAGTAGTAATAGTAGTAGTAGTAGTAGTAGAAGAAATACGATCGGAAACGTCCACGCACATCGGTCGATGTTGCGAAGGGAACGCCTTCTCGCCGACTTGTTCCATCGTCCAGTTTGTGACATTTAGATTCCACAAACGCACGTAATCGTCCGCGGCAACCGTAGCTACGATGACAGAATCACTCGTCTCGCGTTTCGCGGCAATTTGCGTGATTGGACCGAACGAGTGCTCATTATTCGCTCTCGGTATCCATTTTCTTTTTCTGGCGTCTTCTTTTTCTGCAACAGCCTCCCACGCGATGACTGTCCCGCTCGCGTCGGCGGAGAGGACGATAACCGCGTTCGTATTATTCTCGTTATCTGATACATTCTTCTTCTCGACAATCTTCACGCACGTCACCGGCGCTTCGTGGTGTCGTTCTTTTGCGTCGGAACCACCAGCACCGACGCCGTCGCCCAAAATCGTCGCGACTCCACCCGAAGAAATGTGCAACTCGAAAACGTTCTTATTCGACGCGTATACGATTACATTCTGAGAATAATCCGCATCCAAAGCGTGCGCGGAGTGATTACATCCTCCGGAGACGTACTCCGGGTGGATTTTGTTGACCACCACACCCATTTTCGTTCCTCTTCTTCTTCGTAGAAGTTGTTGGCAGTTAAAAAACTGAAGAAGAAGAAGAAAAACTGAAGAAGAAGAAGAAGCAAAAAAAAAATCGATTTTCACTCTCTTTGTAAAGAAAGAGGAGGAGGGGCGGCGGAATTACGCCAGAAACAAACCAAACGCCTCTCGAAGGTTCGGTCGCGTTTCGGGAACACACACGCGCAATCCATTCATTCGATAGATTTTCCAACCCTTGGGAATAACTCGAACGTGAATTTCCATCGATATCGGAGAACTCTCGTTCGCATTTAGCCGAAGAAGTGAGCTGAGAGAAAGAGCGGGATTGATTGATTGGGAGAGAACTTGTTAACGAGAAAAACAACGCCCAATTTTTGCCTTTGGAATTTAGTACAACATATAATAATAAAAGATGGCGACGTTTTTGCTCTACGAGAGCGCGTCCGGTTACGCCTTGTTCGAGGCGAAAGACATGGATTGGGTCGGGGATACGCCGCAATCCGTGGCGGAAACCGTCAAGTACGTTTTCTTCTTCTTTGTCTTCTTCTTCTTCTCCGATTTTCTCTTCTTGGGCCGCCAAATTTTTCTTTCGTTGCGAGAGGGCAAATTCGATTTGTATCTCCTCTCTTCTTCTTCGGATACACGTTTACTCACCGCGCGTATTTACTAAATTTCTACTATACTTTCTACAGTAACATGGATCGTTTCGGTAAAGTGTGCTCGTTGCAATCGTTCAAGCCGTTTA
>Ga0115557_1003023_pt1 | contig 11078 bp, 10 predicted proteins | sample COGITO_mtgs_1104_FD_87280 | JGI IMG/M metagenome (GOLD analysis project Ga0115557, IMG submission 87280) | Pelagic marine microbial communities from North Sea - COGITO_mtgs_110421 | ecosystem: Environmental > Aquatic > Marine > Epipelagic | place: Germany:Helgoland, sampling site Kabeltonne...
AGCAACGAGCAACAATCAATCAGCACGATCAATCTGCGCGATCAATCAGCACGATCAATCAGCGCGATCAATCAGCGCGATCAATCAGCGCGATCAATCAACACTCACCTCCTGCAAATCATCAGGCTCATTCCCAGCAACGCCGTTGATGGCCGAGCAATAAACAGTCTTGAAATCCGTCTGCTCATCGCTTGCCCCAAGCTCACAAAAAAGGTCGAAAACCTTGTCGACAACGTAGGCCGGACGCGCCGCCTCCCGATCAATCTTATTCACCACCACGAGAACATCCATGTCCCGCTTGATGGCCTTGTCGAGAACGAAGCGCGTCTGAGGCTTTGGACCCTCGACGGAGTCGACGACGAGGACCACGCCGTCGGCCATGTTCAGGATGCGCTCGACCTCGCCGCCGAAATCGGCGTGACCAGGGGTGTCGATTACATTGATCTTCACCCCGTCGCGCATCACCGCCAAATTCTTTGCTAAGATTGTTATGCCACGTTCTGAAGACAAGAAGACATCAAGAGAAGACATCAAGACATGTCGTAGAAAAGTCGTTTGGGAGGCACGCGGAGTGCGTGATACGGGCCGTGGTTTTAGAATGCGTTAGTACGTAAATAACGAACACGGTAGGAAAGAGACGACCACTAGGTCACAAATTAACTCAAAATGATGCTCTCACCTCGCTCCTGATCATTGGAATCCATTATTCTCACCCCCGCCTCATCAGCCTGCTGGGCATCACGGAAGACAGCAGATTGCTTCAACAAAGCGTCGACCAGCGTTGTTTTACCGTGGTCAACATGCGCAATAATCGCAATGTTTCTGATTGCCTTTGGGTCTGAAGTGGTACTTGCCGAAACTGGCTCTGCCACTGCAGAATGCAAATTAGTTGCCGGAGAATTATATCGAACGAGCGGTTTCAACGCCGAGTAAAATGCCCGGGTACTCTGGGTGAAGGGAGCACCGAATTGAAACACTTGCAGAAGGACGAGAACAGATAACGCTGTCAGCGGAGTCATCCTGGGTCTCGACTGCAAATTAGTTTTATCCTGGGTTTATTTTTTTCGTGCGGCACGAATTATGTATATCAAGGCGTGGTATGGTTCTATCAGCGTTATTGAAAAAAGAATCAGATGACAAAACTGGATGGAAAACTCAGTCTTCCGACCGACTGCGCATTTTCAATAACTCCCTCAAGATTGTCGCTATACTAAACGCAACCTGTACAAGCATGGCTTACCAAGGTGTCCTCATGGTAAGACAGTTTTATCGAATTTACATTTCTGCACGCAGCGGATTGCATATTTCTTGTTGTTGATGGAGGGGGTGGTTTGTGGCTGCGTGCCCGGAAATTATCGATTGGTTTCAAGTCGCGGCACATGGAGTGTACCAAAATTATCAGAGGACGCGATCGACAATGAACAAGAAGACGTATTATTGTGAGATTGTGCTCTCGCACCCATCATCAATCAGCTTTCCTTCCCAGAGTCAACGGAATGTTGGAAAACTGATTCTTGGAAATGTTGTTCAGCATGCTAACACTCACAACCTATTGTGCGCTACGTAGGGAATGGGAAACCCCCTTCTCGATATTTCTGCTACCGTCCCCCAGGAGGTATTGGACAAGTACGAGGTCAAGCTTGACTCTGCCATCCTCGCTGAGGAGAAGCACATCCCGATCTACCAGGAGCTTGTGGAGAGTTACTCTCCCGACTACATCGCCGGAGGTGCCACACAGAACAGTATCCGCGTCGCGCAGTGGATGATTGGCGAGGCCGGGCAGACCGCGTTCATGGGAAGCATTGGCGAGGATAAATTCGGGGAGCAGCTTCGTGAGTCTGCTACCTCCGATGGTGTCCTGACTCATTACTTCGTCGACAAGGATACCCCTACCGGCACTTGCGCCGTCCTTGTAAAGGAGGGAGAGCGCTCTCTTATCGCTAATCTCGCTGCTGCCAACAACTTCAAGCCCGAGCACCTTGAAACCGACAAGGCTAAGGAGATTGTCGCCAGCAGCAAGGTCTACTACAGTGCTGGTTTCTTCCTCACCGTCTCCGTCGAGAGTCTGACCACTGTTGCCAAGCAGTTCACCGAGGAGAACAAGATTTTCTGCCTCAACTTTGCCGCCCCCTTCATCATCGACTTCTTCGCTGACCAGGTTGCTACTGCTTTGAGCTATGCTGATTTCGTTTTTGCCAACGAGAGCGAGGCTGCTGCTTACGGTAAGAAACACGAGCTTGGAGACGATATTGAGAAGGTAAGTGCTTGTTTGTCTAGCCACACAGGCGGAGCAGTTATATCACGCATATTCAAAGCCCTCTCGCGCAAGCCCTTGCATGCTCACAACAACACACTCTGACAAATCAATCCCACACGACCATAGATTGCCCTCGCTGTCGCTGCTAGCCCTAAGGTCAGTGGAACAAGGCCCCGCACCGTTGTTTTCACCCAGGGAGCCGACGCTACTGTCGTCGCTTACATGGGTGTCGTGACTCGCTACGAGGTCGAGAAGCTCCCCAAGGAGCTCCTTGTGGACACCAATGGTGCCGGCGATGCCTTCGTCGGTGGCTTCTTGAGTCAGCTCGTGAAGGAGGAGAACATGGTCAACACCGATCTTAAGGCCTGCGTCGAGGCCGGTCACTGGGCCGCTCGTCAGATCATACAGCGGTCTGGATGCACCTTCCCTACCGGAGAGTGCCCCTACAAGCCCTAAGCTAAAGCTAATAAAATGAGGCAATGAGCGACAACATTTTATGTTTTACGATTTTTAAGAAGTTTAAACGGAGAAAGCCCAGGTCTAATAAATAACTTGATTCAATCAATCAGCTATCTATAAAATGAAGCAACACCAAAAAAAATAGCGCAATCAAACATCTGACACCATTACATGTAATTATTTCAATTTCATCAATTTCAAGCGTTGAGCCTTCGCTTGTGTTTATTCATGCGTTCCATGAGCAAATTTTTCTTGGCTCGCCTGTCGGCGACTGTGTTCCTCTCGAATCTCGAATTCCTGTAATCCGAAAGTGCGCCGCACAAGCGCTTCCGCGGAGCTGCCCCCAGTTCCCTTTTTAAGCTACCGTCGGCCTTCTTTACTGGCGCAAGTTGTGATTTTCCCATGGGCGGCAATGGAGACCTCGTCATGCCCGTGGTCCGCTTGATCTCCAGGCGCGGCCGACCCTTAATCGACTCTAGCCAATTTGCAACTGTGTCTACTTCAGCAGTAGCATCGTCAGCACCACCCTTGCTTGTGGGGGATCCCACACTGTTATTCTCCGTCGATACTGTTTTGTCGTCATTCAGGGCATCGAGTCCACGCTCTTCCAGCGCCATAATCTCGCTAATATCGCCGCCCCCTTCGACCAGCTCCCGCATCTTCTCCGCTAGCATCTTAGCGTTCTTGCGGTCTTCGGCTATTTTCGCCATGAACTCGTAGTCGCGGTCGAGGATAGATCGAAATTTCGGTTGCCTATTTAAAAGCTGCTCTATCGCGGGTGGGGAGCTAGGGGTTGATGGAAGGTCATCGAGCGGGTCATTGATATTGTCGTTGGCATTGCTTGAATTCTTATTGTTTGCGCTGCTATCATTGTCAGTGGAGCCGAACAAACCAAAACCAGAGGCATTTGTGTTCTCTTCACTTTCCCCACGAACGCTGGCACTAAAATCTTGAGGTTGTAATTTTAGCGAGGGGACGCTCTTGGAGTGTTTTTTATTCGCATTCACTGTCTGTTGTTGGAGGTGGGGCACGCTCTCACTGTTTGCTAGTATTATTTCCTTCGACTTCAGGTTCTTTCTTTTGAAAAGGATGGAGGACGACATTGACCGGCTGAGCGATCTCCCAGCATTGGGGGTCGCCGCTGGGGTCATTATATGTCGTCTGGATCTTGATTGGGCTCGCGACTGGGCTCGAGACTGGGTTCGCGAATGCGCAGACTCCGCCCTTGATTCCAACTCCCTCTCCTCGACTTCGTCTTCCTTGGCCCAGATTTGCATCTGCTTTGCCCAGACACGCTGAAAATCTCCCGTATCGACCCCTTGACTTACTTTCATGTTGGTCGTCAAAGTCTCCGTCCAATCTTTGTCGCTCGATTGCCCCGGATAGTCGGGAAGAGGAGTTGACGAGGTCAGCTGATCAAGAGCAGCTTGTTTTCTCTTCTTCTCAGCTTGGACCAAGTTGTGGATCTGGATAAAGCGGGACTTCCATTTGCCGAGCATGGAGTTATTGATCAGTTCTTCTTCGCGGAGTCGAACGGTCTCCTCTATTACGTCTTCTAGCGACATTGGGTACTGTGACAATTTCATCGTCCAAAGCTCCTCATCCTCCATCAACTTTTGAACGCTGACGTCCATGTCAGCCATTCTGGCCTCATAGGCTTCCCTTGCCCTCCTCAGCACCGCCACACGCTTCGCGTACTGCAGGTGTCGATCCTGCAGCTCCTTCTCCTGCGTTGAGATAGAAGATATATGCTTATCATCAATAATCATGCGCTCTCTCAAATTTACCAGCCCAATCTTTTGCATGACAATCTCTTCGGAGAGCTTGGCATTCTCAAGCAGAGCTTTCTTGGACTTGACCTCGAGAGACTCGTAGGCCTCGCGCTGGTATTTCGCATCCATGACCACAAGCTCCTTTTTGAACGCCTTGGACAGCTCCTCCTCTAGCTCCAAAATTTTCTTCTTTGTATCCCTCATTCTCTCTTCGTGTTCCAATTCGCCTTTCGCAAAGGCACCCATGACCTCATCTCTTTCGTCCCTCAGTCTGTCATTCTCTTCCTCCCTCTCATCCATCATCTCTACCCTCCTCTCGAGCCTACCCACCTCCCCCTTCAGCACCTCAGCTTCCCATTCCCACCCCTTGAATACTGCCTCTTTCTCCACCTCCAACAATTCCACGCTCTCTAGATGCTTCTCCGTCAGGTCCTCCATCTCAACCTCAATGCTCTTCATCTCCTCCTTTTTACGGACATTGTCTCTCCCAAGGAATCGGAGCCGCTTTTCCAACCCAGCAAGAGAGGCCGTCTTGGACGCAATTGACTCTTCCAAGTCCGCTTTACGCTCTGCCATGATCTCCATGTTCCGCGCATTCTTCTTAGATTGGGTGACCATTTTGTGTTGTTGTAATTGTAAATAGTACTGGGGTTGGAGGTATTCTCAGCTTTGCCCCCCTTTCGAAGCTACCGCTGGTACTACCACGGGTATTGCTGGTGGTTTTGCGTCAGTTCTCAGTAAGGTTTAATTTCCTCCGTTGAAAATGTTGAAATGTTGTTGTGTAATTTTTGGTTTTGACGTTTTGACGGAAGAAGACAAAGCACAAGAAGGCCCGTATTTTGTATCGGAGGTTCTCTTATCGTGAACTAACACCCGGAAAAGGTTAAAAATAGGTACGATCAATAAAACTCAGGTTTTCCTCTTCCTCTCCTTTTCCTTCGTCCTTCGTCCTCCTTTTTTTCCTGTCCCGAAAGCGGTTGGACTACTTATAATTCTGTGGGAAATAATTTATCCACGAGTTTAAAAGACGTCCGGGGTTACAGTATATCTCATCCAAGGGCCGCGAACAGGACGAAAAAAACAACGTACTGGGGTCAAGAAGCCCCTCAGGGGAAAGCCCATAACTCACTCACGGTCAACTCTCCTAGGTCAACTCCCCTCTGGATCAACTCTCCACAGGAGTAGTTACCCTTTCTCTCAGAGAAATACTATCTAGCACCACCTCGCGAGTGAACAATGCCGCGGCCTTCAACCTCCACCCATCTCCCCAGTCAGCGTGTGTTCCCAACAAAGGCGGCTGCCCTCCCCATCTCCTCCCGAAGCCTGGAGGAAGTAATCGTATCCCGGCGCCAATCGCAATCATTAATATCCACCTACGAAAGGTCACAACCACCTCTGGAGATGCTTGAGCTTGACAAGGAGCGTCGGCGGCAGATGCGCACCAAGAGGAACCCCGATTATCCCGGGGTGACCCCTGGGATGTTGAGGAGCCTGAGCGCTGGGGTGCTAAGGTTCGGGGGCGTCGGGGGGGTGAAGGGAGCAGGCAGGACCAGGAGGGAGAAGTTGCCGGACGAGATGTACCTGGTAGAAGATAGGAGGGCAAGGGGGACGACTGCACCTGCATTTGCCCATCAGGCACATTCCAATTTTGGTAGCACCGCGATGACAACGCAAAGTGTCGCGGCGCAGAGCGACGGGAATGTCTCCCGTAAGGGCCCCGATAAGGCCGACGGCGGCGACGATCCCGACGAGAAATTAGTAGAGACTTTGACACAGCAGTGCAACCAGCTCGCTTGGAGGCTGATGGCTGTTGAGAGGGAACTGGCCGAGTCCAAGAGAAGGGGCGGATACAATGCGTACAGAGAGGAACACGGCGACGTACTTGGACTGGGAGAAGAGGAAGGGGGCGATTGGGGTGAATGGGGCGACATGGGTGCCACTGGTTCCGCCACTACAGCGCCTTCTCCCTCCGGTCAGGACATGCTTGGGTCGACGACGATGCTTGGGTCGACGACGATGCTTGGGTCGACGATGCCTGTTTCTTTTGGGGAGAGAAACGGCGATGGAAACGGCGATGGGGACGGCAAAGGCGACGACGACGGCGAAAATGCAAACTTCGCCAAAAGGTCGACGATGACCGCTCCCGCACGACAAACACAAATGAGGGTTCCTTCTCCTTCCCGAGGAACCGTCGGGGGGAGTCCGTCCAGGGCCTCCACCGCCCAGAGGTCCAGCTCCCGAAGGTCCACCAGAGGCAGATCACGGACTCGGACTCGGACGCAAACTGGGAGTATAAGTCCTGAGGGGGGACAGAACGAACCTCTGCACCCCCGGGTCCTGCCCATTCAAAAGGCCGCAGGCCAGCTTACAACGCTCGTCACCGACCTCTCCAAGAGCATGTTTGGTGATGAGGAGGCCGTCACCGAGGCGAAACAGATATCCGATGCTTTACTGCAGAGAGAAAAGGAAAAGAAGAGGTACGATGCGTATCTTTTGGCGAGGGGGGAGTGGAAGAGGCTTAACTCGGAGGGGTTACTCATGGTGCTTAGGATGGAGCTCAATAGGCAGCAGATCATGAGAGAGAAGGTCCAGGTGTTCAAGAAGATGCTGGAGAAACGCAAGTCGCAAGTATTTCTTAGAGAGTGGCACAAAGTAATGCAGTTGAATCTGAAGGCCCGCAAGAGCACCATCACCGCGAGCCTGGAGATGGAGAGTCGGCACTTTAATCGGTTCCTCCGTCTGATTATGAAGGAGTGGTTTGATGTGGCAACAGGACCCTACAGCCGGAAGGGTGCCATGGACAGGTTCCGCGCCAGGATGGATGCGGCTCGGGTCACCCTCGCCGAGAAACTGAAACTAAAAGGAGAGGAGCTCGGCAAGATTACAAAAGAGATGCTCGTGGAGGAGATGAGGAAGACAGTAGTGGAGAAGATGGCCGCGTCTAGGGCAAAGTTCAGGGTCAAGATATCTTTTCACGCGTGCAGGAACGCAGTCATCATGACAAGAGAGGCAGAGGAGAAGGCCAAGAGGCACTACAGCGTGACGATGTTCCGCAAGATCTTCTACCCTTGGACCGAGTGGAGCCATCTCAACAGCGTTGGGCTGGACAGGGCTCGGTGGCCTCAGGCCAGGAAGATGGTCGTCAGGTACAACCAGACTGCTGTGGATTCTTTCGCCAAGAGAAGGGTCGAGAAACTAGTATTTTCGGCTTGGAAGCCCGTCAGCATGAGATACACGGAGGCTAAGAGAATGAGGAGGAGGAACATCAGCGAGTTCATAAGGAAACACATTTATGCTTGGCAGGAAGTTGGGAAGAAGCAGGCTGAAATGAAAAAGCTTGCTGTCCACGAGTGGAGGAATTACAGCATTCGGATCATGATGGTGCCGTTTCGAATGTGGTTTCTTTGGTCGGACAGCCGGAAGCGGAAGAGAGCGGACCAGAAGCGGCTCATCAACTCTTACCATCGCGCCAAGAACCGAAAGTTTTTGTGGAACATTCTCAAGGGCTGGAGGCACCAGGCCGTTTATGGTCGGATCGCCGGGTTATACAGCCGCAACGACCTAATGAAGTCCTTGACAGAGCAAAAACAGCAGTGCATCACAATGGAACGACAGATGAACAGCTATGTGGGAACAGTCAACGAGATGAATAGCTTGCTGGAGGACAACACCAAGAGGGTCGCGGAGATGGAAGAGGAAATCAAGAAAAAGGATGAGAAGAGCAAAATCATGCGGATGGCCATGCACCACGCTGAGCAAGAAATCATCCAGATGCAGTCCCTTGTCGACTGTGTTGCACAGATCCATCCGGTTGTGCACAAGCACATTGAGAAGCTCCAGCCAGACTTCAATTTTTCGAATCGCGGACTTATGTCTTTGGTAAAGATGCGTCAAGATGAGGAAATTAAGACGGGAAGAGGCACTGAACTGGAAGCAGACGATTTAGAAAAAGAGGACGACGACGGAGCGCTAATTGTTGAAGAGAAGGAGGCGGGGGAGGCTGCAAAGGAGGAGGATGGGGATCAGACCGATTCTGCCGACCAGAATGCTCAAGCTGAAGAGGGCCTTGGCAAGACAGAAGCCAAAAGTGCACCGAAAATAACGACAGATGAATCAGCGATATCAGTCAAAAGTTTCGACAAAGATGACACCGACAACTTGAAGCGTATGGAGTTTGTGCTGAAGAGAACCAACTTCCGTGATGTGAAGAGTATCGGGGGTGCAAATTTGGATGGAGATGGGGAGATAAGCAAGGAGGCGTTGCTCAACGAGGTGACCACCCTCTACGGTTTATTCGAGTTTTTGAGGAACGGCAGCCAAGATATGCTGAGCGAAAGGGTCCGAGAAGAGTTTAGGAAAGGTACTGACGTCGTGGCGGAGAAAGGAGAAGAGGTTGTGAAGGAGGGTGAGGGTGGCAGCACCCAAGACGCCCAGATTACGGAAAGTGACGATGGTATCCGAAAGCCTGTTGTTGCTGTTGAAGAGGTGGACTCTACCTCCACAGCTATTGCGGAGGAGAAAAAAGACGACGCACTTCCTCCGAAAAAGAAATCGTGGAAGAAACTCACCAACCAGCAGCCCTCTGGAAACAAACTTCAATGGAAGGACTTCATGCTCAAGCTTAATTACAAACTCCCGGCTGGGAGGAAGACAGAGACACCTCAGGATCGACTGATGGCTAGGATGCAGAAATCGATTGAGAGGACTGATAGTATGATGGGGCTTGGCGAGGTTGGTAATGGTGGGACGGAGAACATTGACGAGAAGAAGGATTGCTTGTTCACCGGAAAAGAGTTTGAGGATCACTTTGAGCCTGAAGAGCCTGCACCTTGGGACCACAAGTGATGAAGATTATTATTATGTTGATTATTGTATGCTAACGACGCTAATGTAACAGTTCGAATGTGTTATGGCACCGCTAAAGTTGCGACATCACGTTTTTGTTATTTTTTAAGCTTGCGAGGTGTTTAAGCCAGTGTCATATTAAGCTAGCGTCACTATGAACATCTCAACACTCGATGATTCGACGGGGACAACAAATTCGTCTCCAGTGAAAGTGCCCTCTACATCTTTGCCAGTGTACAAATTTCTCATTGTGTATTGGGATTCTGTGGTGACGGACGCGCCGATTTGGCTCAGAAGTGAAACGTCGAACTTGATATTAACGTATGGGCCCATGTTACCGTAATTTTGAAGCACAACAGCATACGTCCCATCACTTAATGCACGCCCAAACGTGCGAACATTCACCCACCAATCAGGATCATTGGAAATGTCTGAGAGCACAATCCCCTGTTGCGATTGGTCTTGGTTCACCGAAATTATTTCGCGGTTCTGAAGGATCGCCTTCGATTCCGGAGAAACCTTGGTCAGATCAGTGGAAAGGAAGAGAGGACTGGCGAAAATTGCGTAGAGGGCGAATTGCGTACGTTCCTCAGAGAGGCTGAGCCCATTATTGCCGACCATGAGCATATCGGCATCGTTCCAGCTTCCCGGACCAGAAACCTGGACAAACGGAATGTCAGTAGTGTTGCGAGCCCAATAGTCAATGATCGAGGAAACACTGTTCCAACTGTCAGCAACATCGTCGAAGTTCCTCCAGGTGTGACAAATTTCACTCAGAGTTTGAAGAATCTCACCATCATTATCTTCTCCATGATTGTTGACGTAGGCAGGCCACGAACAGCTGAAGACAATGTCACGCCCGCTAGCATCAAGGATTTTTGAAACTTCAGTGTAGTCATCGTGCATCTCAGCAATGTCCTCGTAACAACCGTCCAATTTGAGGTAGTCAATTCCCCAACTAACAAACTTGTCAATGTCACGCTGAAAGTTACCCTTCATTCCCAAGTATCCTCCGCACGTATGCGTACCAATATCACTATAGAAACCAAACTTGACACCGGCATTATGCATGTAGTCTCCGAGCGCCTTGAGGCCGCTTGGAAAGCGGTCAGGGTTAGCTTGCTGGTCCCCATTGTCATCACGTTCCTGTGTACTCCAGCAGTCATCAATAGAGACCTGAGAGTAGCCGGCGTCGAGGTATCCCTCGGACACAAGGAGATCAGTTGCTTTCATGTAAAGGTTTTCGCTGATGCAACTGTCTGGGTAAGTCTCACAGTCTGTTTCGCAAACATATCGCTGCCAAGACATCCATCCCATGGGCGGGGAGAGTGCTTGTCCATCCTTCTTCGCATACGACAACGAAGCAACGATGGCCAGGAGGGCAGAGGATAGCTTCATTCTTCTGAAGTTACGATTGGTGCTATGATATTTCAGTGGGAAAGTTAAGATCTTTTGGAGGTGAGATTTCTCCAAGCTCCAAGCTCCACGCTCCATGCTTCATGGAATGCTCCACGATTGTAAAGAAAGATTCGGAAAAAAAGAGCCCAAAAAAATCACAGGGGATTCTCTCAAGGAGGTAAAATTTATCGAATTAATTGCCCGCGTCCCTCACTTGAACTATCAAAAGCTCGCTAATACTTCTCTCTGTACACTAACCCCCCCCCCCCCCCCCCAGGCCGCAGCCGGAAGAAATTATGCGCTCCTTTTCCCCCTCCCTCACTCTTTTGGTTGCCGTTTTGGGCCCA
>Ga0115557_1003025_pt1 | contig 11073 bp, 8 predicted proteins | sample COGITO_mtgs_1104_FD_87280 | JGI IMG/M metagenome (GOLD analysis project Ga0115557, IMG submission 87280) | Pelagic marine microbial communities from North Sea - COGITO_mtgs_110421 | ecosystem: Environmental > Aquatic > Marine > Epipelagic | place: Germany:Helgoland, sampling site Kabeltonne...
CCAGCTTCGCGCTGGTGAGCGGGGCGACGGGGGGGAGCCTGAGCCCCGGGAGCGTACTCATCATGGGGTTCAGCAATATATTCGCGGACGCGTTGAGCATGGGCGTCGGGGAGTTCCTGTCGAGCAAGGCCCACAACGACTGGGTGCTGAGCGAGCGTAGGAGGGAGGTTTGGGAGCTGGAGAACTACCCGGAGGGGGAGGTGCAGGAGATGATTGACATCTACGTGGAGAGGGGGATGGAGGAGCCGGACGCGAGGATGGTCATCGAGAAGATGGCGAAGTACAAGGAGTTCTTCGTCGACGTAATGATGGCCGAGGAGCTCCAGCTCCAGGTCCCCGAGGATACCCACAGGTCCGACAGCATGAAGGAGGGGTGCGTCATGTTCACCAGCTTTGCTCTCTTCGGCCTGATGCCGCTGCTGGGGTACGTGATCATACCGTCCTGCTTCCCGTCGCTGGACGAGAGCGCCCTGTTCATATCCGCCTGCGTCACCACCGGCGTGGTCCTGTTCGTCATGGGATGCGTGAAGAGCGTATTCTCCACGAGTAACTTCATGGTCAGCGGGATGGAAACGCTCATGCTCGGGGGGGCGTGCGCGTCTGTCGCGTACTGGGTTGGACAGTACGTCGAGTCACGGGTTGGCGAGGAGGAGTAAATTCAATACGAAAAACACCAAACACCAAGCGACAACGACAACGACAACGACAACGACAACAACAACGACAACGACGACGACAACGACAAAGACAACGACGACGACAACGATAACAAAAACAAACACAACAAACAAAAGAAAAATGAACTCAAACCGGTAACAACAAACACAAAAGAGACAAAAAAACAACAAGAGACTATGATATGGCTAAATTAAGTGGAAGGAAGATTTTGGAAAGAATTCTTCACGTCCAAAGCCAAATAATTTTTTTTTTTGAAGTTAGTGTGACCTCACAATTTTCTATTTAATACAATCACACGGTGCGGGTATTTTTTCTACGTTCGCCGGTGTTGGGCCCAAACCCAACCCTATTCCTCATCGATCGGCAGTGTAGAATTGTACTCCAGCACCATCACATTTGTAGTAGCCACGTCGTCCCCGATAATTTGCCTCAATAACTACATTCATCAGTGCCGCAACCAAACGTTCCCCGCTGTCGTATAAATGCTGCATGCAATGCACAGAAAAGCACCAAAATCGATACCGAACTAAAACCTGACTTATCTACTAGCCGTTGTTTACTGCACACGACATAATCCTAGCGGTACAAACAGGAGATTAACTTAACCCCCGCTTCTCCTTCCTATATATTTCCCCGGTTAGAAGATGAGGCAGGGCCCTCGTTCTCTGATCACGTTGGTCTCAGTAGCCGTGGTTACGTGCGCGTTTTTGAACCTCTCATCACACAATATCATCGCGTCATCATCATCTCCAGCGACCGATGCAGGGGTTTTGTTGCCGACGAATGCGGCGACGACGGAGGCTGCGACCGATACCAAGGTGGCGGAGGAGATAAAGCGCCTCAACGGCATCATGGACAGTTTGATGGAACAAGCGTTGCCCACACCGCAGCCTCAAACACCATCTTCTCCATCACCACTCCCCCCACAACAGACAAGAGACATTACAAGTGATTCTTTCCTGAAAGTAACAAGTTCGGAACGCGGAAATCTCGGTCCTATCGAGAGTATCCTGAGCGATACTGCCGATGACTGGCTGAAAGACCGCCACCAATTTGCTGTGGATATGAGTGGTAGGCCGATTCCAGGAGAGCACTGGATTCGGCTAGACTTTGCTACGGCTGTACACACTATTGGAAAAATCGTCATCGATTTTGAGATTGCATGGGCGGAAGATTGGGCGCTGGAGTATGGCGACGTTAACTCGGAAAAATTTACATTGCTGTACGACAATATAGCTGACGGCAATATGAATGGCAACAGTCGAGAGGAAACAGTCAATGGCAAGCACCATGTGACAACGGTTAATCTGTCACCTGGTGCAGAAAAATACGAGCCGTTCACTTCGTTGCGTATGATAATACGCCGCCCTAAAACTCAGTGGGGCACGTCGATCTGGAGGATGAAGATATTTGGTAACTAGAAAAATGGAGAAAGCAGAACGATTTTGCAAGATGGGGGTAAATAGTGTCACAAATACACATGCACGCTTAGTCAGCCTTAGCACAATTATTATTGCAAGTCGCACACAGTAGTCGTTACCCTCACGCCAATTTTTTACATGTTCTGCATCTTAGCGATCCGCTTGGCCTCTCTTTTGGTCAAGCTGCTATCAACCCTTTGTAGTGCTTGCCAGTATTCGAGCGGTTTATCCCGTTTAATTTTCGATCTAGACTTCTTTTTCGATCTCATTGCCGAGCTTATTGTTGTCGAATCAAAGTTGCTCTTCGTTTTGCTGCTTGACTTCGCATCCGTGCTGCTTTTTGAGCTTCGAGGAGTTTCTTTAGCGCTCTTCCTTGGAGTAGGAGTGGTAGTTTTGCTCGTCGGAGTACGAGTTGGCGTCGGAGTTTCTGTCGCAGTCTCACTTACTCCAACGTTGGCACCGACATTTGGGTTCAAGACGCTCGTATAATCGAATGGTGTCATGTTGTTGCCAAGCGTTGTCCGCCCCATCAGCCCCATTGAAGAAGTAGTGTAGCGGTTGATTCCGGCAACGTGCTGCGCCTTCGCCGCCGCAACGCTGCGCTCTACAGTCTGTAATTGTCTTCGAAACATTCCCTGAATTGCCAGTAGCGACAAGGAAGTCGGATCTATGTCTGTCGGCGCTAGTGGGTGTTGAGTTTGATGCTGGTGCTGGTGCTGGTGCTTGTGCTGGTGCTGGTGCTGGTGCTGCGGGAGGTCCTGATGGCCCTCAATATTTGGGTTTGTATTTTCTCCTTCGCCTCGGAATGTTTGCGTACCGCTAAACGTAACCTTTGTGCCAAAAAGGCTGCTGGCAGCCGTTTTTGTATTGATCTCGTTCAGGAGGCCGCCGCTGCAAGAAGCAGGAAGTTTAGTGTGAGTGACAAAAAGGAAGTGCACAAACTCTCATATTCGCTCTCACCTTGCGCTCAGCGATAGACTCCCGTTATTATTATCGCCATGGTTGTTGTCGCTCTGATAAGACGCGAAGCTATCATCGGCTTCATAGCTTTCTGTGTAGGCTTGGCTGTTGCTCAGATTGCTCGCATTAATGCTCGAATTGCTGCGACCACCGAAGGCAAAAAATCATTGCCAGAAAAGAGTTAGAAGGATAGAGGAGACAAAGAGCCCTCCAACATACGCTTGGCTTGCACATTTTTTTGCTCACCTCTTGTTATCCCGTGGTGATTTGGATGAAATAGTTTTCTTTTTCTCACCCTCGTAAAGATCTCCGACTTTGCTCTTTTCGGCGAAGGTGGTTTGTGGCTGATTTTTTGCTCCGACAGCAAGCACACGCTCAAGTTCAGCCTTTGCTTCTGCAGCTTCCTCACGAGCTTTCTTCAGCAGCTCAATGTATGCGTTGGATTGCATCTGTTGCTGATATTGCTGTTGCTGTTGCTGCTGAAACGGAGAAAAGCCAAAAGCGGGCGTACTGAACTGATGGGTCTGGCTAATTGGGCCCCAAATACCGGCAACGGGTGGATTCCGAGTGGTTGGCGGTTGAAAACTGGATGGAGGTGGCGGGGGAAAATTTGGGTTGAGGCTGTGTTGTTGTTGAGTATTGCTATTAAGACCTCCGCCAAACAGGGTACCACTCTCCAACGTGAATCTCGCATCTAGGTGGCTGTTGGTGCCGTACATTCCTTTTGGAGCAAGGTCAACCTGAATAGCAGCATGGTTTCCAAAAAACTGCGTTCCTATTTCTTTCGTTTTCGGCTCGGGGGAAGTCGGTGTCGTAGCAGGTATCGTTTCCGCTTTAATCATGGTGGACGTTGGCGTCAGACTTGTCTTTTTCGTCTTAATTTTGTGGGGACTAGCTTTCAGGGGTTGCTTCGCGTCGGTAGGTTTCGTCGCTGTTACCGCTGTCGTCGCTGTCGTTTTCACAGCTGTGGTTGCCGTTGCCGTCGCCGTCGCCGGCGCTGTCGTCGTCGCTGTCGTTGTCGTTGTAGCCGTCGTTGTCGCTGTATCAGCCACGATTTCGTTCAGCATATCGAAAGTCATCACGTTTCCGACTGCCTCAGCTCTGTTTGGCGTCGTTCCCTTACTACTATCACCAAAGAAACTATTATCCTCCTCAGTTTCGACATTTACATTCGCTGTGCCCCTGTTCACGTCCTCGTCCTCGTCCTCGTGCTCGTCCTCGTCCTCTTCGAAATCGCCCTCACTGTAGGTACTTGCTATACTGTCATTGCGGCTAACAACACTCTTATTTGGACTATTAGCGGTACTGTTAAAGCTGACACGGTTATTACTTTGAAGAGCTCGATCACCCCCCTTTAGGGAGGTAGACGAGGCAGTGGCTGTCGATACGGCCACGACTGGCTCGGTTGTGACTGGAACATCGGCCACTCCTGCAATGTCAGCTAGCATGTCAAAAGACATGACTTTCCCTTGGCTCTCCTTCTTCGTGCTCAAAAACGGCGAATTACCGATGCTCTCGTTGATGCTCTCATCCAGAACACTTTCGACGCCTTCGCTAGCGAAGCTACTCCCACTACTACGGAAAGAGCGCTGTCTCTCTCTTCGCTCCTGCACTGGTGTCATGGAATTAGTGTTACTTGAGGCTCGGTTTGTCGAAGAGTAGATGTCCTTAACATCCCCGTACGACTTCACCACACCAGTGACGCTGTTGGTGAGCTTGCCCTTTATTGTCGCTCCGAGACTATTTGCGTTTTTGTTGCTGTTAAAGTTGCCTCCCTTCTCCGGAGAATCCGCCATCTTTAAGGAAGGCTTGCTCGCTGCCGCGAGAGGAGAATCATTATCGTTATCGTCCTCTCTAAGCTGCTCGAGTTCCTTCCGCCTAGCAATCCGCTTCTCCTTTTCCTTTTCCTTCTTTTTCTGCTTCTTTTTCTTCTTTGGTGAATCGTCGTCATCCAGCATGAACTCATCGAAACCGTCGCTTCCCGTCTTGCTAATGTCTAGAGACAAGTCTGGCTTAACATCGTCTCCACCCTTACCGCCCGCATTGCTAGAGGGGGGGCCGGCCTTGTACTTTGACAAATAGGCAGAAGCACGGTCGAGGGCAGAGCTGCTGCCACGACGCATTGCATTGTTGTTGTTATCATTACTTGTCATGTTGCTGTTGCTTCTCGAGGTCGCCGAAGATGTATAGTTAGATTTCGGCGACGTGTCACCTTTGTTGCGTTCCGCCCCAAACTTGGGTTTGGAGCCAAGCCGGGAGTTCTTGCTGAAATCAATCTCGAAACCGTAGTCATCATCTTCGTCATCACCACCGCCTCCAAACATTACTCCGGGTATTCAGTAGCAAGGCTATTCGCTGCCTAAGTTGCTGGAATTTAAAATAGCGAAAGGGAAGACACCCAAATTACAAATGAAGTTCAATCGCCCGGAAAAAAAAAACAAAAAACGATCATCACACAAGAGGTTGGTTCTTTGAGGCACAAATTAATTTGAGCAAATTTAACTACGACTCTAACAAACGCACAGTATGGACGATCATCGCATTGCGCTATTAGTAAATTGAATTACTTCCTTAGGCTTATGAATAACTAAATTTGAGTGGGCAACTCCAACTCACCTTTTACCATGGTCAGACTTTCCTTGAAGGGGAAGAAGAATAGCCCATCAGTGGCGAATGCTTCCTCTGACGAAGAATCTGCGGGAGACAGGGAGCTCCATAGAGAAGACAGCAAAAGCGAAGGTGACCTTGCCTCCGCTGCTCTCTCAAATGACGAGGATGGAAACAACTCGGATGGAAACAACTCCGACGGGTCCGATTTGAATGAGCCGGACGAGGAGGAGCTGCTGGAAGAATTGCAAGACCAAATGGTACGGAAAATTCAGTCTATTTATAGGAGCCGCCGTGCTCGGATCTTGATGAAACAGCTCATAAAGGCAAACTATGTTAAGGAAATTGACCCAGATTCAGGTCACTTTTGCTACCGGAACAAGCGGACTGGGGATATACAGTGGACGAAACCTGCAATACTGGGGTCGGACGACTTGGATGACCCGAAGTCCTACACAGCCCCTCCCAATTACCAGAACACGCTGCCTTGTGTTCGTTACTTTTCAATTGTCATCACAAACCAGACCTTCTCCTCGGCAAAAATTCCTGACACGAATCCAGCGGTGCTGAAGGACCACCAGGCAATTTCTAACATTCTGTCTCATCCCTATTTGTGCAAGTTTGGTGAGGACGATTGCATCTTTTTGAGGGATGCGAGCAGGGATGCGATCATCAACTGCTTTGAGACGGTTTCCGGCTTAATCGCCAAAGAGGCGGAGCGGATACGACAGGAAAAAATTGCCGAAGTTACGGGGGAAAGTGGAGAAGGTGGACGAGACGAAAATGTCCTGGACGACGGGAGCATGAGTGCGAATAGCCTTGCATCCCCAAAATCCTCTTCGAGCAGGGCGAGCGGGGTGGCTTCCCCGGCCTCCTCTGTGGTATCCTCTCCTAGCAAGTCACCTAGCAAGGGGAGCATTTCTGGTGGCGGTAGCGTTGCTGACAGCAGCATTACGGGCAATAGCGTTACAACCTTAGCCACTGCAACGACCTCCTCAACGACAACAACAACTGATTCAGGCAATGGCGGCGTCGATGAAGCCTTCGAGGAGGCAGATTTTAGGAAGGAACTCACTTTGCAACGCGAGAAAATCGCGGCCACCGTCCGTCGTCTGCCCCCCGAGAATCAAATTGGCTTCTTGCTGTACTTCTCTACTCACGCATTAACCATCCAAAAGAGTGGTTCCCACGACGGCATTTACTTCACTTGTCACGACACTTCTCTTAAATCCTCCAGTCAAGTCCGCCGATCCTCGTTATCTCTCGCAAAGCTTTGCAGCTTTATCAAGGCTCTGCCTTGCGTCCACAAAACCTGCCTGCTGGATTTGGTCCATCTAGATCGACCAAAGGACACCCTGTTCAAAACCAAGATACTTTACCCCAACCCGGAAATTTATGATAAAATTGCGACGCTGGGAGGATGCTCCGTCATTGGGAGTTGCAAGTGTGGCGTTACGGGCAGGGAGGCCGTAAAATTAATGATGGAAAAGAAGAAAAAAGGGGACGCAAAGGGAAAAGATTTGGAGGAGGAGGAGGAGGAAGAGGAGGGGAAGTTGGGCGGGGGCGAGAAGTGGGTCGAGGCAAAAGGAAAAAAAGATGAAAACGAGGGGAAGAAGGGCGAGGAAGAAAAGGTTGGGAAGGATGACAAGGTACCCGACGACGTTGCCGGCAACGCAGGATTATCTCAACCGCCCAAAAAAGGACAGGAGAGATTTCGCGGTTCCATGGCTTTCTTGAAGAAGGAACTTGCAGAGAAAGAACGCGAAGAAATCGCCAAGAAGCAGGCTGCCGCCACCAAAGGGAAGAAGAAGGTGAAGGCAAATGTCTTTCGGAGGGTAAGAAAAAGGGTGGCGGACCGGATTGACGCATTTAATGAGCGGAGGAGAAAAAGATTCAGCCTACCTCCCCCCACGCTCACCTGGACGGAAAATGACGGCTATATCGTCGAGGTGATGGACACGACAGACGTAATTCTGGGAATACCCGCCAAGACGAGGAAGTATTTCGCCAGGAAGAGGAAGAACGCGTGGGGGGCTGTCAAGAGTGGGGCGGTCAAGCTCTACAATAGCCTGGGAGAGAGGAGGCTGCCAGGATTAGAAAAGGTGAGAAATTGATATTTGTTTGTTGGCGCTCTCATGCTGCGGTTTTTCAATATTTTGCAACGCACAACAACTAATCGTCGTTTCATTCTCGACGACATGACACCCAAGGCGCTGTACGGAGTCGACATGGGGAAAAGTGTATTTGGGAGCGCTGTTGTGAAAGCCTTGGGCGGGGCTGCCGCGAAGGATGATATTCCGAATATAACTGCGGATAGGCTGTTCAGGTGCTTGAGAAAAGAGATGCGCATTGAAGTGGAGAAAATAAACGAATTGAATAGGGAGGAAAACCCGAATTGTCCGCTGGTGTCGCAGGTTCCAATGAGGGGCGGATCTGGTAAGATCGACAGGGTAACGTTTATTTGCAGCATTCCGAGTGTTCCAGCCCCTCCTCTCCCTCCATATGCCGTCAAGCTCACGGACAGCGCAGTGCACCTACGTTGGAGCAACCCGGAAATGTCGGGCGATCCCCCGATTGAATACAACATTCAAGCGCGTGGGAAGGCAAAGCTGAACCGCGTGTGGCACAGTGTCGGAACTTATTCCAAAATTCAGGCAGAATGGTTCAATGTTGTTCATTTGGTCGCAGGCGTTGCGCTACAATTTCGTGTTCGTGCGGCGAACAATGGTGGTTGGGGAGACTGGAGTGAGTGTAGCGAGTATTACACGCCCTACTCGAACCCGATCATGCCAATCGCAGAAAACATGCAGGTGGCAATAGCAATTGGTGCGAGAGAGGTGCTGAGCAGTATGAAGAAGTACTACACGGCTCTGGAAGCGCAACAACTCGGAAGCAAAGTGTTAGTTACAGTGGCCACGAAAGACGCTGGGTTTAAACGGGGAAGCGTAGCCAAGGACTGTATCACGGTCGCCGTTGACGCCATGAAGCGATTTCCACTTGACAACACCCTCCAAAGCTACGCTTGCCTCCTCATTGGCTGGGCGTGCTTTGCTAGACCAGTCGTTGCGAAGGAGGCCAAACGCCTCGGGGCGATTGCAATGATCAACAGGGCATGGGAAATGTTCGGAAAATTGGACAGCACGCTTTGTGGGAATGCTCAGTGGGCCATCAGCCAGATCGAGGGGAAGACGGATTTGAGAAAGACGAGGGAGCGACTCATCAAGAAAGCGGCAAGGTGCTACCAAGAAATGCTCGATGAAATGACCAAAAACGCGGAGATCGCTGCGGCAGACTTTGCCGTGAGGGACGCGAAGGAGAGGGAGAGGAGAAGGCAGCTGGGCATAAAGGAGGAGAAGCAGGGAGGGAAGAGGGGGAGGAGCAGGAGCCCCGGGAAGGGTGGGAGAGGTGGGAGAGGGCGCGGACGCGGACGCGGAGGGAGGGGTGGTCGGGGACGGGGAAGAGGGAGTAGGAGTCGGAGCCGCAACAGAGAAAAAAATGGGTCTGTTAGTGGCTAGAATTGCCTCAATTTAATAGTGTGCGAAAAATACTGTGTTTTATGGCAGCTACCAGGTATGGTAGAACTACTTTCTTTTACTTCTAATGCCATTTACTTACGCTTCAAGTGAATAACTCCTTGCAGATCGACAGATTCACCTGGCACGACAAACTTATTACCCTCGCACCTCGTGAGCTGATTATTGGATTTTTTAAGCAAAGGATAGGCAACGATAAAGGGTGAAGGGCTGTTACTGTGCTGGCAGTAGAGATAAAATTCGCCCGCTACAACCAAAAAACCCACCACCACGCACCAGTGAGCACTCCTTCCACCCTTGAAACCAACACCCTGTCCCTCGCGATCGTAGGCGACGAGAAAGAAATCACCGACTTTCGCTGCGAGTATAGCCGTCATTGCTTCGACAGTCGGAAACTCATCTTGAACGCTCGTGCGAAAGTATTTTGACGTGACTGGGTGTGTCGAGGCGAGCTCCTGGAGTTTTTTCTTGTCGAAAAAAGATCCATCGTGAGTAAGTTTGGAGCCAGTGGCAAACAAAAGTAAGTCATCGACTGCCGCATGAACTTCAACAAAAATACTACTCATAATCATCCAAATCGCTGCCACTCCGCAAACCGGCCCAAGTTGCTGTTCAAACACCAGACCGTGGCGAAGTTTTGCGTTTGCATTCGCACAGCTGACGACAAGGTCCTTCGAGCTCAATTCAGCTGTGATCAAGGAGTACTTTAGAGCATTTTGAAAGTGTTCAACCGTCATAACCACCTTGGCTGGGTGGCGACTCAACAGGCGCTTCTTCATCCATATCGTTTTACCGGAAGATGCTTTCTCCGGTTTCTCCGGTTTCGAGCCCGATGAAAACAGGCTCGCAATAGAAGCCAAATTTTCCAAGGGTATTTTTTGTGACACAGTGCCATTGCTTACAAAGTCTCCATCACTATCTACAACGAACCCAATGTTTTCGTAGAAGGCGATCAATTTTTTTTGGTAGCCTTCTTGAGTGAAAAGCGCGCCAAGTTTGCAGAAGCCAACAGTAGGATAATTTCTGAGGATGAATTGGAGAACCTTACGAACTGTTTGATCGCCGGCTCTATTACGTCTGTAGAAAGGGTGTACGACTAAAGTATGCAAAACTGCATCCATGTTGTTCACATTCGTTGTGCTTCGAGATAGCTTGAAGGCAACATAACCAACTACTGGAGCTGCTGGGGTTTCGGCATCGGCAGCAAGAGAAACAAAGAAGTTGTGCTGCCTGAGATCAGAGTCGCCCACCGCAGCTCGACCCTGCTTTTGCACCATCTCACGTCCGAATTGCAAAGACACAATTTCTTTGACTTGCTCAACAATATTTATCGAGGTTGTTGGGAGAAGCTCTGAAATGGTGACTTCGAGCATTGTTCGGGGAAAGAAGTTAGGCTAGGAGAAGCCCTGAAATGGTGACTTCGAGCATTGTTCGGGGAAAGGAGTTAATAGGTTAGGGCTTTTTGTTGAACAATTTTTTTTTGGAAGATTTTGTATAACTAGGGTTCTTAACAAAAATGAGAACAATCGGCGACTGATAGTTCAGGTTACGTTCAATCTCTGCTGAATAGCATTGAAGTTGGATTGTCAAATCCGAAAGAGAAACAGTTGTTCGACAATTCTCTAACAGGGCTGACAGTATGAAGGTAGCTGTCATGTTCCTTCTCTGGATCTTGACTTTGAAGTGCATGTGGGTATCATCTATACCGATGTCGGAAAGAGTTGCTTTGAGTGCCATTTTCAACAACACAGGAGGCAGACTCTGGGTACAAAATGAGGGCTGGGAGGATATCTTGACGAGGAAAAACCCATGCGGAGCATTCGGCGTAACGTGCGGGGGCGCGAACGAGTCGAATGTTGTTGCGCTAGACCTGG
>Ga0115557_1003027_pt1 | contig 11070 bp, 12 predicted proteins | sample COGITO_mtgs_1104_FD_87280 | JGI IMG/M metagenome (GOLD analysis project Ga0115557, IMG submission 87280) | Pelagic marine microbial communities from North Sea - COGITO_mtgs_110421 | ecosystem: Environmental > Aquatic > Marine > Epipelagic | place: Germany:Helgoland, sampling site Kabeltonne...
AAAGTGATTCAGCGCGACGAAGACTTGCGCGTGGTCGTTGCTGATGATCACCAGACGGGGATGGGGGGGGGCAGGCACTTCGTTTTCAGTGACCGGCGTTATCGGGGGGAGTGTGTTGGGGGGCGATTGGTCCTCAGGGGGCGGGATGTAGAGGAAGACATGATGGTCCGCGATCGTGTCATTAGAACTGGAGGACATGAAGCAGGGTAGGGTAGAAGAGGTGGGCTGGAAAGGATGATGTGGCGGTTTGGGGACGGAAAAGTTAGATAGGAAACCGCAAGAATGAGCATTGTACATTTTAAACGATTAATTGCATCGGTACAACGCCAAACAATCCAGGCGATGCCCGTCGTTAGGATCGGGCCTATAACACACTAAATCCAACATTAATCTCGTCATTTTTTTCGTATGCGAAGAACTGAGAATACAATTATGAGAATGATAACATTATTAATTACTAACCTGTTACTTTGGTCACGAAAAGTGTTTTTTGATGGGAAAAAGACAGCAGATCGCCTGGCTCCGCTCTCCAATTGGGGCTCATCCTGACACGTTCGATGTCTCCTCGCTCTTTGCGTACGCTGTGAGGCAAGGTCGGCAAGACGAGATACTGGATAGTGGTGTCAATAAAAAGGTTGTCCGAGGTCTTCCAGAGGCGCACAATGGGCTCTTGAGCCTCCCTTCGAATTCTCTCTTTGAAGACTTTTGCGACGATTTGACGCGCCGTCTTCCCCATACATTTTACCAGGGGCGAGCTGCGTCCGTCAAAGAGACTAGTGACGAGTCTTTAATCGTAGCTTTAGAGGATGGCAGAGCAGTTAGGTCAAAGGCTGTCGTCTTGGCTTTAGGGGCTCCCGGACCGCCAGCGATCCCAGAAAATCTCGCAGCAGTTCCAAGGTCGCTTATGATCCACTCAGATGACGGGCTTGGCTCTAGGCTGCAAGAAATTGATGGTAAGAGGGAGGTGTTGGTTGTCGGCGGCGGGTTGACGGCCGTGCAATGTGCTCAGCTTGCCATTGCAAAAGGTTGCCAAGTAACTCTGGTGAGTCGTCGACCGCTGACGACCCGCCAATTTGATGTGAACGAGAGTTGGTTCGACCATCGTCAGTCAAGCAGGCGTCACTTTGAATTCTTTGATCAAGCGATTGAAGAGCGTGCGAAGCACATAAGGGCTGCGCGGGAGGAGGCTCGGTGCCTCCCCTTTACATGAGCGAAATAAAGTCTGCAATATCGGCTGGACAGCTTGAGCATATTGTCGGGGAAGTGTACGTGAGCAAAATTTTGGAAAACGCTGTTGAAGTGATGATGGGTGACAACAAAGAAATTCGTCGATTTGATGTTATTCTGAATGCGTGCGGCCATCGCCCTGACTGTCTAAAACTTCCAATAATCAAGGAGCTACAAAACGCCTCTCCTGTCGTCGTCATCGATGGTCTACCAATGCTGTCGCCGGACCTGCAGTGGGGGGATTACAAGCGACTTTTTGTGATTGGCGCTCTCGCTTCTCTACAAGTCGGTCCGGACGCTGCAAATCTCATGGGATTGAGGCGTGCTGCCCAAATTGTCACTCAGAATTGCGATCTTGATGTTTGGGCGAAGAGCAGCGCAGTTGCTCAATGGAATGATGTCAAATCAAATCGCTTCGCTGCATTTGCGATGAGTGATTCAGAAGATAGTTGCGATAGCGATAGTGCCGAGGATAGCGACAGTGACGACAATAGCGATGAATTGTAGAATGTGATGATTCGGAAGATAGATGCGATAGCGATAGTGCCGACGATACGATAGCGACAGTATGCCTAATGTATAAAAAATGAGTGATTCGGAAGCCAGCAGCCATACTCATAAACTTGTTAATCTTCTCACCAACTCAGTTCTCTAATAAAGGTAATTACTTTTCCTCCTCCTCCTGCGTTTTCTTTCCTAAAATCTTTTTGGGGTCGCTTTTTGCGTAGGCGGACTCGAGGCCTGTATTTGCCTTTGCAGGATTCTTATCTATGTATGAAAAGAGCTCCGCGCGAGGATCACGCGAATCCCCCGTCTGCAATCTTTTTTGTTTGATCAAGCCGTCACAAATTGCTTGCGTGAAATTACTTGAGGCGCTGTTCTGGCTGCCAATGAGGTGGGAGTTGAACGAGGACTCCGCCCCACTTCCCTCCTCGCGCTTTCTCTTCGTCGTCTTCTTCTCTGGGTCCTTAAACATTGGGAGGGCAAATGGAGTCAGCACCTCGCCAGCGTGCGCTCCCCTGTCGTGCAGTATCACCTCCAGATCGTCGGTTCGCTTCGCTCTCCGTCCGGCTCCGATCATCGCCCCCTTCTGGCTAATTTCAGAGTCGTAGAACACATTTACTGCACCTCCCGACGTTCCGGTGGCGATTTGATTAATTTTGTTGTTCCAGCAGACACCAATTGCCGAGGAACCGTCGCCAGCTCCCACCTCGGCGATTTTCTTGCCGCTGCTCAAATTGTAGAAGCGCAGAGATGACTTGTCCTCTCGCGATGTTGCGACACCGAGAATGTCATTCGCGGGAGAGAAGGCGCACATTGACCTTGAGTACATCGTTGGCAAGTCGTTGAAGGTCGCAACAGCGGTGTTTTTTGAGATATTATTGCTGCTCAACTGTGCTCCAAAAAGCGACACACACAAACTCTGAGGTTAGTATTTCTCCGTGTTTTTCGGTGATTTTTGGCGTCTTCCACTTACCTTCCGCTTGTCCCACAACTTTACGACCCCGTCCCCTAGGCCCCTAGTAGAAAAGAGATTCCCGCTGGGAGAAAAGCCCACATCGGTTATTTCCACACCCTCGCCGTGCCCCCCGCTCTCAATATTTATTTCGCACCTCCCCGTCCCGATTTTGCGCTTGTCAAAGAGGAGCACGCTGCCTGATTCAGTCCCGACTGCGATGAGATTCTGTTGGTTTGCGATACTGCAATCCAATTCAGTTAGTTAGTGGCGCGATAAAAAAAAGTTGCACTACTACCATTGCACTCACCTCGTTCCCTTGATTTTTCGGCTTCCGGAGTTCTTAATATTAGCGACGGACATGTTACAGAGCTTCTTGAAATTGGTCTTCCCCCCCAAATCCCACAACCTCAATGTGCAATCAATGGAAGTCGTCAAACACTCGTTCTTCTCCGCGCTCGTCCAGACGCCGTCGCTCACGGCGGCAATGTGTCCGGTCGTTCGCGTTGAGTCTGTTGCTACGTACACGTCCCCCTTGACGAATTGGATGACTTCGTTTCCGTCGCGATCGAATACTTTCGGCTGGGCGCTAGCAGTGGCAACCAAGAAATTGGAGCCTGTTGGGGAGTAAGATATCGAAACGACCGGGTGCCCCTCGTCGACGACGAACTCTTTGAAAGGGCGGCCGTCGCTAGTCATGCCGCCGAAGTCGTAGAGTCTCACCGTCTGGTCAGAGGAGCCGGCAGCCAGGCGATTGCCAGAATTGTCAAAAGCAAGCGCCGTAGTAGGTTTGGAGTGGCCCATGAGGGTGCTGGTGGTCGTCAGGGGGAGGGAGAGCGATCTGAAGTCGCTCGTTATCGATCTCATTGATGACGCTGGGCCGAGATAACCGCCGTCATTGTCATTGTCATTGTCGTTGTTATTATCGCCGTCGTCGTTTTCGTACTTTGTGTAGGTCAAGGGCACATCAGAAGAAAAGCTGTTGACCATTTCGTTGATCTCCTTCTCGCGCTCTTCCCTGGTGGTGGCCCTTGGTGCCGGTGCCACTGGCGGTATCACTGCCGGTGCCACTGGCGGTATCACTGCCGGTACCACTGCCGGTGCCACTGCCGGTGCCACTGCAGCCTCGTCTTCTAGCTCTACTCCGCCGCCCCAGCCCCTCTCTTCGTTGCTGATGGAAACAATGTATTCCACTTTGTACTTCCCAAACCTCAGAATGTCTCCTTGTCCAAGTGTTTTCATGGACCCGCCCGTCACGGCCTCGTCGTTCAGATATATCCCCGGCTTTTTGTCAGCGGCGCTGAGGGATAGAATGTGCAACTTTGGCGCATTCCCCGCACTTAACCCCGTGGACCCCGTGGACCCCGTGGACCCAGTGAGGAAGAGGGCGAAATGCTTCCGTGAGATGCTCTTGTGGTCAATCCGGTGGTCGCACACCTCGTTTCTACCCACAACTACGCAGCTCCGATCGGATGTGCCAGGACAGACGGCTATACTGTCGCCATCTTTTGGAACTAGGGCAAAGTAGGCAGAATCGACGGCAATGCCTGCGACATTCAATTTGAGAGCATGTTCCGGGATTCTCAGCTCTTTCTCCATCATGACCCCCCTTCTAATCGAGCGTTAGAAAGGGACGACGAGGTGCAAAAAAATTCAGACGTTGATGATCGCTAAAACGGCATTTTTCCCTCATATTTCCCTCAAAACCTGAAACCTCCACTTTCCCTAAACATCACCCCATTATTTGACGACCTAAAATTATTTTTCTGCACCTATACTGACCACCCCAGGTTTCCCCTATTTGAAAATAGGTTGGTGCATTTAAACAACCACACCCACCAAAATAAATCTCTCCCCCTCCTTCTCCTCCTCTATTTTGTCCTGCTGTTCCCAAATAATGCTGAGTGCCCTGAGCCGAAGCCTTCCTCGAGCGACCGCAGGCCGGCCATCTATCTTGTCGCCAACTAAAAGCGCTTTCCGGCTTGCTTCTTCAGCTTCATCGTCTGTGTCATCCTCCTCCCCGCCCCACCATACCCCCAAACTGTCTCAAGCTGATGCAGACAAGCTATCTAATGAAATTTTCGGAACTTTGCCGCATCCAGGTGCGGAATACAACCATCAGTATTTCGTGCGATCTGGGAACAAGGTATTGAGGAGGAATGAGAGGGGAACGAAGATCGCCCGTTACTACTTTGAACCAATAAACAAATATGCAAAGGCTGAGTTTCCCGGCTGGGTCGACGATGTACGACAACGACGCAGGGAAAAGGTTGATAAGAATAAGCGTCGGGGTAAGGGGGCACCAAAGAAGGGTGAGGGAAAGCGGAGCAAGAAGCGGTGATAGTGATGATAAATTTTGCTGGTAGAGTGAAAGAGAGAGAGGATTGTTTTTTCCCATTTTCGGACCATTCTCTCTCTGACCAGTTTCTTTTTGTCACGTTAAACTTCCCGCTCGCCGCCTTTCATGCTATTAACTAATTCGTTGAGCTCCTCGTTCCTGTCTTCAAGCTCGTCATTCCTATCTTCCGCTGTGCTAAGGTCGTTGAACAAATTTTTGTTCTCCTCCTTAAGCCTGTCAATTTCTGCATAAAGTCGTTTTTGCTCCTCCATCATCTCGTCGAGAGAGCTCTGTTTGATGGTGACGTATTCAGAGTCGCCTTCCCCATCGTCTTTCATGGGTGTGGGGGCTCCGTCGTCCTGCATGTTGCTCAGCCCCAGCATATTTGACAAGCTCCGTTCCTCTTCATTGAGTGACCTCGGTTGGAATTCGTTATCACTGTCATGGTTGCTTTTGGAGTCCATGTTGCCCTTGATGTTAATAAAGTTACTGCCTACGTCGTACTCGTCACTCCCGCCGTAGCTGGCTCCGCCGCCGCTCAAAGTCCTTTTCCTTTCTAGCCCCCCGCCAGGGCCGACTGTCGTTGTCGTCTCGAGAAAATCTCTCACAGCACTGCAATCATCTGGGTCGGCATATTGTAAGCACAGCCAAAGATAGCGCTCAAGTGCCCGCTGTCTGAAGGAGATAATGTCGCCCGATAGGTTACCGAACCAGCGTTTGGGTGGAAGGGATGATTTAATCTGAGATACTTCGTAGCCAGCGGAGAGTAGGAGGGTGTGCAAGTTGTGGAAGTCTGAGTATCGTTTTGTGAAGGCCCACGTCCGGGATCCACGCCTCTCTTTCACAACTACTTCGTAAACACCAACACCTCCCTCCACCTTAGAGCCCCTTACGACCACGTCATAACGTGCGCCGTTGTTGTTAAATGTATCAAAGTCGCTAAAGTTTAAGATAAATCCAGATAATCCACATGGACAAGGGCAGCATGTGAGCCTAAATTACAAGTATTTTTCGCCGCATTTGGACATTCTCTCTTCGCTTGTCACTCGTTACTCACCAATAGTGACTGGCATCGACCTCAGAGAGCTGGAAGGAAGTGTTGTTGTCCAAATCTTTGACTGTAAAGGAGGTATTGGGATCATCAGGGACTGCCTGTGAAGGGCTAGACGGTGAGCTTCCCGAGGGAGGAGATGACATCGTATGAACTATCCCGATAGTATCGGCCGCGTTGGCAGGAATTTATGTATGGGAAGGTAGCGCCTGCGGTTTTCTAATGTTGGTTTCTTCAAACATTTTTTGCAGACTAAACTAACCCTTTAAGTTTTAGGGATTATAATCCAATAATTAACAATACAACTACCACTCTGAAATGGCATTACACTTCGGAAACCACGTAATTTTACTTGTCGCAATTTACGTCCTCCTTGATTTCCAATTGACAAGCGGATTCTTTTCCCCATCTTCAGGCACAACATGTTTCCCCCCCCGTGTTTGGTTCGGCAAGAGGGGCGTAGGCAGCGACGCCGGTAATAAGGAAAGAACTTTCGAGCTCATGGAAAATATCAGCGAGGTACGTACTTTCGGAAGCCCATGTCCAAAAGTACCTACCAGTTGAAGTTGAAAAAATAAACTCTGAACTTCAAACCCACGCTCTTAACTTAAGTCCAGTAACCTCACACAAGCTAACACCAATCGTGCACACCATACACATTTACGTACAAATGCGGGTTAAATTCGACGCCAGGCATACTTTCCTACTCGCCCTGTCTCAGTGGAGGACTTGAGTGACTTGGCTGCAGAGGGGTTTACAACTTTGAAGACAGAGAGTGACTGGATCGCAGAGGAGGCTGGCAATTAGTAGTGAAAAGAAAGTGTATGTATTTGTAGGTCGTTTGTAAGAGGGGCGTAAAGTATGCGTTTGTTTCCATGTTTACATCTCATGCTGCTCTACTGCTACTATCCACCTCACTGCCCATAGCGAAGGAAGGAGGTGGAAATTTTTTATTTTCACGTTTTTCTTCTGCGATAATTTGACAACATGTGACTTGTCATACGAATATGTGTGTGTATATGTGTGCGCGTAAGTGTCATGCTTCATCTCTTTCTCCTTGTTGTCAGGACTTTAACCTTCCGTGCGGAACTACGGGTCGATCCCACACTCTTGGTGGACTTCAACGACTGTGCTTTTGACTTCGACGACTGAGCTTTCGTCTTCTTTTGCTTCGCACTGTCTTCCTCTTCACTCTTGTCTTCGACCTCGTCCTCGTCTTCGTCCTCGTCCTCGTCTTCGTCGTCGTCCTGGTCACCTTCGTCGTCGTCGTCGTCGTCGTCGTCGTCGTCGTCGTCGTCGTCGTCCTGTTCGTCTTCGTCCTCGTCCTCGTCCCCGTCCTCGTCTTCGTCCTCGTCTTCGTCTTCGTCGCTCTCCTCTTCTTCCTCGCTACTGCTCGCTACCCTTCCCCTCTTCCTCTTCCTACCCATCTTCCCCCTCAACTCTCTCGGCACGTATTCTTGCGCCCCCAACCCGCCTCCCTTTCCCTCCCCGAGCAACTTCTCGGCCTTCTCCTGACTCAGATCCCCAAACAGATCGTCGTTGAGTTTGGCATAGTCCACCCTCGTTCCCCTCCTTCCCCTACCCCCCTCGATGATGTTGTCGGTGTTGAGGTCGCCGATACCATCGAGAAGGTTACCCTCGTCGGAGGAGCAGTCGCTGCCATCCTCCCTCTCCCTCTCTTTTTCCCTTTCTCTAGCCCACTCCTTCCTCCTCTTTATTTCCTGACCTGCGTGCAATGTCAAACCGCCCGCTAACTGGTTCCTGTCAAACTGCATCTTGACCTCGTCCTCAAACACAATCGAGAATTCGTCGGCCCTCTTGTCGTACATGACGACGAGTCCCATGACATGGCACTCCTCGTCCGAATCGTAACGGCAAACGGGTCGATTTATGTTGGAGAGAGGGTTGGGGTTTATTGCCGTGGCACGAGTGGCCTTGAAAGTGGAGCGGCTTGTTGGGGAGAGAAGTGTAGAGGGGTCGAACTTGCTGGCGAGTTTGTTTGCTGACTGCTTCGCGGATTTGTTGCTCGATGAACCTCCTCGGGGGGTAGGGGAAAGGGCGGCCTCGGCCGAGAGGGCGTTGATTTCCTCGAGGGAAATTTGCAAAAGTGAGGTGTTGTTCTCTTGGTCAGAATCATCTGTTGAGTTGTCGGAGTTATCATCGGAGCTGTTGCCGGAGTTGTTGTCATTGTCAATTCTATCATCGTTGTCTTCATCACTGTCTTCGTCGTCGTCGTCGTCGTCGTCGTCGTCGTCGTCGTCGTCGTCATTATAATTGTCAGCGCCATCATTCTCAACGTCAAAATCTTCGTCAGACTCGTCACTCCAAGTCTCGTCGAATTTCTCCCTCTCCTTGTTGTTGCCGCGACCCCCTCCTAGCAGCATCATTAGACCTGCGTCAAACCCATCCTTCTTGACCTTCTCTCTGAGAATAAGCTCTTCCTCGGCATTCGGGAAGCAATCCTCCGGCTGTGTCCATCGTCCTTCTCCTCCCCCTCCCAACTCCCCGCCGCTGCCTCTCTTCCCAGCCCTCGAGCTCCCCATCTCGATGTCTCCAATCTCCCCCGCCACCCTCACCCCGTCGTCCCCGAAGACAAATTCGTTGACCATGTAGATCAAGTCGTCGAGACAGCAGCAAAAGGGGCAGAACCAAGGAGTGTCCTCGTCGCCGTAGAGGTCTTCGAACTCCTTGGGCGTGATGGCGGGGTCCATGCACTTCATGTGGAAGGCCCGGAAGCAGCCTTTGAAGTCGCACATCAGGATGTCGTCGTCGTCGGTCGACGAGCTTGAGTGGCAGACGCAGCAGATGATGTCAGAGTCGGAGATGCCTGAAGATGTTGTTGAGGCAACGTCAGAGGTGTCAGAGTTGCAGTCGTCGACGAGGTCGTCAATTATCGAGTCGAATCGAGGCTGCGAGGTGGGAGAGATTGTGTCAGTGCGTCAGTGCGATTTGTAAGCGGTCCTAATTGAGTCGGCGGTCGGCAGTCGGCAGTCGGCAGGAGGCAGGAGGCGGAATGATCAATTTACCTCTATCCCATCCCCCCCTGTTTGCACATATTGAACCAGTGCCATGATAAGCTCCTTACACCTCGCCTTGCCCCTGGCCTCAATGACCCGGGCATTGAGCAGCTCTGACGGAATCCGGCCCGACTTGAGCAGCTGCTGGCTGCGCTTGGACTGCGTGTAGGCCCTTATCGTGTCAGAGGCCTGGGAGATCTTTGAGAGGTGGGTCTTGGCAGTCGAAAAAATCTTGGAGAGCTCCTGGGCGCAGTTGCGCGCTACTAGAGGTGGTGCCTTCTTCCGGCCGTCGTCGTCATCGCTATCTTTGCCCTTGATTCTGCCCTTGGTTCTGCCCTTGGCTTCGCCCTTGGCTCTGCCCTTGGCTTTGCCTTTGCCTTTGCCGTCATCGCCGTTACTCTTGTCACTGGATTTGGCAGCCTTCTCCGCCTTCTTCGCCTTCTTCTCCTCTTCTACGACGGAGCACGTGCGACAAAACCACTTTCCTTGGGGTATCTTGAAAATGGGAGGGTAATGACAATTCTGGTGGTAGGCACCAGTCAATTCCCAAGCTCCATTTGCCTCCTTGGCGGCATTCTCTTCCCTTCCCTCTCCGCTCAAATACACCTCTCCCCTGTTCGACTCCTTCCTGCACTCTCTCCCGTCGCACAGGACGATCTGATTGCCGGGGCCCTCGTCAGTAGAGCGGCAAAGAGCGCACTTGATGTTGTCTGCCTCGTCGCTGGAATACTCCACGGGAGGGGGAGAGCTGCGGGGATTGTGGCATTTCTTCGTTCGGCCTGAGGGCGGAGAAGGAGGCGGAGAGGGGGATGGTGAGGGTAAATCGTACCGGCGATTCGGCTTCTGCGATCGCTTCGACACTCGGAGGTGAGGAGTAGGATTCAAACGTGTCGAGGAGACCATTACAAACCAGAGATTGTTTTCCTAAATCCGTGAGTGAATCTCAAAAATTGGATGAGTGTGGGTCGCTGTTGTGTTATCGAACGGGATTAGTGATTCAAAGTTACAAATTTTTTTTCGTCCTTTCAAGGTAAGAAAAATGACCCCCACGCGGGGTCCCAGCGAAAGCAGTGTCGTGTGATTCCGAGGTCCGAGGTGTGAGGAGAAACTTCTTCCCTCAACTTATAGTTGAACTGAAAAGGTTTTAGTAAGGGTTTTTCCAAATTTTTCACCCCAATCACTTCAAATTTACGATTGGTGCCTCTTTGTCGCCTTTATCTTTGGGGATCCCGAGAACAGTTAAGTCTGAGAGTTATTTGCCATGGAAGGTTTCCTCTTCAAGAAAGCCCGTGGGGAATCAATGTTCGGTCGCCACAATTGGAAGTTGCGGTGGTTCATGCTGGAGTCCACGTCCCTCTCCTACTTTGAGTCCTTCGACACCTCCTATAGCAAGCCTCATGATGTGAAGGGAATTTATCCATGTGATGGATGTGTCATTGAGGACATCTCACACGAAGACTTTGGTAATGCTTTCGTTCTTAAATACCCTAACAGGAAGCCATTGATGTTGGCGGCCGAAACGGAGAACCTGAAGAAATTGTGGGTCAGGGCCATCGAAGAAGCTAGTCAGCTGAAACCTGGGCAGGTGAGTGATCTGAGTGAGTTGATGGAGTATTCAATAATTGTGTGTTTTGGGAAAGTTCTGGGGGGGGCTGTACTAGATACTAGCGCGAATCGTGGCGCAATTTTGGAACACCTATAGAGAGCTCGCATAGAGGGGATATAATGCGTTTTTAGCTAATTTTATCACTTTCCCACAACAACGACAACGACAACGACAACGACAATGACAATGACAATGACAACGACAACGACAACGACAACGACAACGACAACGACAACAACAACAACAACAACAACAACGACAACGACAACGACAACGACAACGACAACGACAACGACAACGACAACGACAACGACAACGACAACGACAACGACAACGACAACGACAACGACAACGACAACGACAACGACAACGACA
>Ga0115557_1003031_pt1 | contig 11061 bp, 9 predicted proteins | sample COGITO_mtgs_1104_FD_87280 | JGI IMG/M metagenome (GOLD analysis project Ga0115557, IMG submission 87280) | Pelagic marine microbial communities from North Sea - COGITO_mtgs_110421 | ecosystem: Environmental > Aquatic > Marine > Epipelagic | place: Germany:Helgoland, sampling site Kabeltonne...
ACTCGCTAAAGTTTTGTGTGTGTTTTTGTATGCGAGAGAGAAGAAGAAGGTGAGTATTCCTAAAACGGATGTGTAAAAATCCAAAGCGGTGATGATGATGATGGTGATGATGATGACAACGACAACAAGAAACGCAATACACGTACCTCTTGGAGAGCTTTTGCCCGGGAAACTCCGGGTACTCCTTGAGTTCAGGCGCTGGTGCGGCTGCGTCAGCCATTATTACGAATTAATAATAGATAGTATTATATTAAGACAAAACGTGTGCGTGTTGTGAAGAAGAGGAAGGAACTGTTCTTTTTCTCTTTTTGCTGCGTAAAATGAGACAAAACTGATGACTGTAAGCAGTCCAACACGTACAAGCTCTTTCTCAGCGGGAGCAGCAGCAGCAGCTTTAGGGAGGAGATAAAGTAAAAGTAAGATACCTGGAAGAGGACGCTATTATTATTATTATTATTATTATTATTATTATTATTATCTCTTTAATAAAGTTACATCGGGTGGCTAGAGCACTACGGAGGAGTGCGTTATAATAATAATAATATAATCAATGAGTATCTCAACGCACGGGTTCGAAGATCTCCTTGTCCGGGATGTTGTTCTCCTTGGACGCGTCTTCGTCTTCGTCGTCTTCGTATTCTTTGAAATCGGGTTGCCCAGTACTCGTCAACATTCTGTGCCACATCCTTCCTTTCGGGTCGACCAATCGCTCTTTCTCGATAATCATCGGGATGGGAAGGTATACGCAGTGCGTGTTTACGTAACCGATGGTGATTCCGGTAAAGCCGGCAAACGCGCCGTGGACTGCGTTTTGACCCAAGACGTTACACATGATCGCATCGTGCGCGTTGGCGACGCAACCGCGAACCATGTACGTTGGATCGATATATTTTACGTCGCATTTCGTTTCTTTTTTGATTTCTTTGCACAACCACGGTCCAATATCACCAAGGAGAGGGTTTCCGCCGGCGTCCGTGCCCGAGACTTTTACGAACTCTTGCCCGGCGCCTTCCGCGATGACGAGGACGCAGTGGCCTTGCTCGTCTAAAAGATCCTTCACGTGCTCGATGACGCCGTTTTCTCCGTGGACGTCAAAGTCCACCTCTGGAATCAAACAAATATCTACATCACCGGAGGCTAAAGTGGCGTACATGGAAATAAATCCAGATTGTCTGCCCATGAGTTTCACGACGCCAACCCCTCTCAGCGCAGATTGCGCTTCAATCGTAGCCGCTTGAATAGCTTTTTGCGCCTCTTCAACCGCGGTATCGAAACCGAAGGTTTTATCCAAAAGTAAAATATCATTATCGATCGTTTTCGGGACGCCAACGACGGAGACTAAACTTCCTCTTCTCGCGCATTCGGCGGAGATGGCATTCGCGCCGGCGTGGGACCCGTTTCCGCCGATAACAAACAGCATGTTGATCCCTTGTCTTAAAATGCTGTCGACAATCTTATCGACGTCACCACCGCCTCGAGCTGATCCTAAGATACTCCCGCCTTGCTTGTGCGCTTTCCTCACCGCTTTCTTCGATAATTCTATGTTCTCAAAACCTTCCTCCCAAAACCCGCTGAACCCGTATCGAATGCCTGAAATCTTTGACACCCCGTAGCCTTCCTCTAAAGTCCCGACGATGGATCGAATGACGTCGTTAATCCCCGGACACAACCCACCGCACGTGACAATCGCCGCGTGCACTTCCTCCGGGGCAAAATACACCTTCTCTCTCGGCCCGGCCCGAACCACCCACTGCGGCGTAAACGTACAACTCGACGTGTTCTCGTACGAAGACGAAGAAGAAGACATTCCTTCGTCCGCTTCCGTCGGCAATTCGCACGTGGAATCCGGCGACAACGACGTCGCGAACGCCAACGAGTGTAAAACCACCCGATCTCCCGGGTCAACGAAGAATTTCACGTTCGATTTCTTATCGCTGCGAAAATACCTTCTCGTCGTCGTTTTATTGTGCCTCGGCAAACACGTCTTCGAATGTGGCGCGCAGAAGGAAGTTTGCAACGGTTTCAAAGGTTTCTCGCCTTTGTATATGTTCATCAGGTGAGGGATTGGAACATCGTTCGGTCCTCCCACTTCCCACTCGTACTGTTCTTCTTCTTCTGTTTCGTAGTCATCATCTTCATCTTCGTTATCTTTCGACGACTGAGCAGCGCGAACAACCACATCTTGTCCTTCTCCTCCTCGAGAGCTTCTTTGTCTTTGTCTTCTTCTTCTTCCCGAAGATGATGATGATGACGATGAAAATGATTTGAAAGAAGCGCTCTTGGAAAACGACTTTTGCGTCGAAGAAGAAGTCTTACCAAAAAACGATTTAGAAGAACGCAACAGAGAGGACGACGACAAGGACGACGACGAGGAGGAAACAGAGGAGGAGGAAGAACACGTCGTCGTCGTTGGTTTCATCATCATCATCGCGTTCACGAGAAGGCACACAAAGTGTTGTATGTGTACGTGTTTAGTATTGTGCGGAAATTCTGACGTGAGAATATTCAAAAACCTGCCCAATGCTCGAAAGACTCCGGACATTTTTCCTAGTAGATGATGGTAGTAAAAATGCAAGATGAACAACGCGAGGAGTGTTCGTGTTCGTAGTATTAATACTACGAACAGCGCACAACAACAACAACAAAAGAAAAGAGGAGGACGACGACGACGCAGTTTTCGACGGCGATGTTTCTGTTCTCATCGCAGCAGAAAAGCGTGAGCAGCAATTGCTGTTGGTGTTCTTTTTCTTCTTTCGATGATAAAAAATTAACGACTTTGAACAACAGTTTTTGCCAACGAGGACGACGAGGACGACGAGGAAGAGCATCAGAGGCGACAAAAACGAGCAGAAGTAATCATCGAAGAGCGGTGACTGTTTCGTCGTCGTCGTCGGAGTCGCCATCATCGTACGTCACGAAAGAAGAGCTGGATGAAATCGCCCGACTTAAAGGGTTACAGTTATCCACGGAAACGGTTGGACCGTTTTTCAAGATAACCGCGAGGAGGAAAATCGAAGATAAAAGAATAGAAGTCGTCAACGCGGACGGGGAAGTTTTGGAAAAGGAGAGCGAAGACATGTCCGTCATAGCCACGCACGACGGTTTCATAGCCCCGTTTCCGTTTCGAATCTTACATTTGGATACCATGCGGGTGTATAATTCGCGAATAAACTCGCAGTGTACCGAGGAAGAGAGAAAAATGTTAAAGTCGACGTTCGGCGTGAGCATCTTGCTCGGGTGCGAAAGCTTACGGTTAGGTAGAGATGCAGGGTGCACGAAAGCTGAGTTGTTATCCATCGACGACGGGAACGAATACGCGCCAAAGTTGGTGAAATATTACGAACGCTTAGGATTTAAAATCGTTCGAAAAGTAGGCGACGGGTTAAACACGGATTTGACCGATATGCTCGTCTGGGGCGGGAAAGGCACGCGGATGAACGGCGACGTAAACGAGCTCCTGGAGAAATGGTCCAACGTTTTGCGTAAAACGTCGAAGAGAAATGAAGAGAAATGATACAACAGATAAGTAGTTATACTAATAGGAATGATTATTGCGTATAATAGCAGAGAGAACATTTTCAGTTCGAGCATTCAATCGAATCCATCACAAATTCACGCGCACGCAAAAAAGACACGAGTTCAACGATGCGTTCGCGCGTCGCGGAGCATCGCCCCGTCGCCGAAGACCTCGAGTCCGCAAATTCGACTTTTGGGCCAAAAAGGGTTGACTACGAGAAAAACCCACCCGCGAAAGGGAAAGCGATGACACGCACTAAAAGAAGAGACAAAATCCTTTTCGTCGTGCTCCTCGTGCTGTGCTTCGCGTGTTACTGGAACCAACCACCACTTTCGGCCGGGATTCTTACACCGAACGAGAGTTACTTGAAACAGTTCAAACGAGACTCTGATGGGAGAATTTCAAACCTATCCGACGTTCGAGAGTTTCGAGAGAAGGAAGTTGAGAAAGAGAAGAAGATGTCCCCGAACGCAGTGCGAGTGAAATATTCAGGAGGTGAAGACGCTGACGATGCGAAGAAGACGCCGGCGAGTACGAGCACAAAAAGTCACGCGACGACGACGAGAAACTCGGGGAAATCTCACCATCACCCTCAGGAGCAACACCACGCGCACTCGTTCATACCGGTGAAGCCGCACGTCGGCGCGTGGACGAAAGATGCACATTTGAAAGCGTTCGAAGATTTCATGGTGCCGAGTCGCGTGGAAGTTTTAGTGCAATCGAATAAAGGAGGCGGTGAAGAGGAAGACGAGGAAGACGACGAGGAGAAGGAGAAGGAGGAGGAGATTGAAAGAGAAGAAGAGGAAGGAGAAGAAGAAGAGGGAGGAGTAGCAACAGCAGGAGATGCAGGAGGAGGAGAAAAAGAAGAAGAAGAAGAGCACGGCGGAGAGGAGGAAGAGCGCGCGGACGGAGGCGAAGAAAAGCGGGTCGCCGCGCACGCGTTCTGCGCGCCGACGGGAAAGTCTAAAGCAGCCGCAGAGGATATTAAATCCCAAAAGTTGGCTTTTAAAGATATAACGGATTTGAAGGATCTCATGGACGGGATACAAGTGCCAAAAAACGGACTTTGGAAAGCCGCGAGAGCGCCGCAACTCATGGTGCACACGCTTCCGTACGCGGAGAAGGCGTTTGGAAAGGATTTGGCTGAAAATTTAGAAGCGGACGGGTGCATACCGGAGATGGATTTTACGAGGCGCGGTAAAACTTGCGCTGTCGTCGGTAACGGTGGAGTCAACATGCGGGATCAAAACCAAGGCTACGGGATTGATGGTGCGGACATTGTAATTCGATTCAACGACGGGCCGACGAGTGGATTTGAGAAATACGTCGGACGCAAAACCACGTTTAGATTAATCAATAACCAATGGTCGAGACACGTGGCAGATAAAGGACCGAAAGGACCGTGGGCTGAAAGCGAAGCGTTGCTGTTGTTTGGAAGCGGCGCGAAACGCTCGTTTCGAAACGTCTGTAAAAAGTCGACGTCGCCGATTTTGTACATGGATCCGACGTTAAGTCTTCGCGCTCGAGAATTGTATCGCAGAGTGTACGCTCGATTGTCCGGTGCAAATCTTGTCAACGCAGAAGGACGAAACGCCCCACCGAGTGGTATCGAAGGATTACTCTTAGCGTTTGCTGTGTGCGATAGCGTGAGAGTATACGGATTTCATACGGATATTCCGCATCACGCGGTGCATACGGTTCCGTACCATTACCACGATAAAGTCACCGGCGCGGACGACGCGCACTCGTTCAATTATCAAGGCATGTTCTTACAGACTTTGGAGAAAATGGACGTTGGAATGACGATATGTTCGAGGTATAAACACCAAGATTCCCCGAGAGAGTGTACGAGTTAGAAATTTAGAAGATAGAGATTTAATCATTATTTAGCTTTCGCGGCTGCTCGATCTCTCGCTTTCTGATACTTCTTCCCTTGGCCACCTTTCGATTGTTTCACGTGCTTAGGTTTTTTCTTCTCCTTCATCCATAAATCGTCGCCGTTTCGGTAAAAGTCTTCTTTTCTCTGCTGTTGCTTTCCGGAAGACGAAGGATGCGCTAAAAAGTTATTCTCGTCTTTCTCGCCTTCTTTGATTCTGACTTTCCCGGCTTGGTTGGGGTTCTCGTCCCATCCGAGCTCAAATTCAAACTCCTCTTCGGAAATTTTGCCCTTCTTCCACTTTTTCAGAGCTCTGTAATCGTCGTCTAGTTCGTCTAATTCCTCTCGCGTTTCGATTTGACGACGTTTGTGCGCGGTGAGCTTCTTTTCTGGTTTATTCTCTTTTTTCCTTTCGTTATTTCCGCGACTCTCCTTCTTCCTTCGAGCGGCGTCGTCGTCTTCTTCCTCTCCTCGCGCTTCCTTCTCCTCGCGATCTTTTTCGAGCTGTATTTTGCGCTGTTTTTCTCTCTGAAGATCCAAGTACGGAATCTCTTCGATGTTGACATCGACGCACTCTTCGAATCCTTCGAGCGTATTCTTCGCCGCTTTGCGAATTTCCTTCATCTTCGGTAAACGCAAAAGTCCCATGGCGTTTGCTAATTTTGCCAAGTGTAGCTCTTTCAAGCGAAAGATAAATCGACAGTGGTGTTCTTTATACCCTCGAACGTACGATACGAAAGCTCTGACGCCTTTTTCCATCGCTTCGCGATCGCGTTTAGAGAGCGCTCGAAGCGTGTCGTACACTTCTCTCGCGCCGTTTGCGTCTTCTTCTACGACTGCATCCAAATCCTCTTCTTCTTCTTCTTCTTCGCCATCGCCGTTATCGCCATCCGCGAATCTGCAATTACCATCTCTGCGTAAATGAACGCCTCTAATTTTCAAGAATGCTACGTATGAGCTTTCCTCTTTCGTCAATAACGCCAAGGCGCTACCTTTTGCGCCCATTCGAGCGGTTCTTCCAACTCTGTGAGTAAACGCGGACGGATCTTGCGGCATATCAAACTGGACGATCCAATCGACGCCGGGAATATCTAAACCTCTCGCGGCAACGTCTGTTGTGAGCAAAATGGATGATTCAACGCCGTTTTCTTCATCGTTCTCTTTATTCTCCGCGAAATTCTCTAAAGTTTGCTCTCGCTGCGCCTGCTTCATTTTGCCGTGTAAAGCGAAAATTTCTATTCTACTGTCGTTGCCATTTTTCGTCGTTTTCTTCTTCTTATTGCTACTACTATTGTTATTATTATTATTCTTTTTACTACCACTACCGACATCTAAAAGCGCATCCAAAGCTTTCTGATAGTAATCCACGCACGCGCACGTGAGGAAATACACAATGATCTTCCTCCCTTTCTTCGCCTTTAAAAATTCCGCTAATCGGAAAATCTTGGCGTCGACGGTTTCGCAAATTCTATACGACAATTCCAACTGCATCGGCAATTTACTCCCCGCACCAGCTCCTATCGCTCCTTTCTTCTTATCTGTTTTATTTTCCTTTCCTCCACCCGCTGCTGCTGCCGCCGCTGCCGCGTTTGAATCTCTCACCGTCACCCGGACTGGATTCCGCAACCCGGCTCTCGCCAACTCCTCCAACTCCTCCGTCTGCGTCGCCGAAAACAACCCAGTTCTTCTCTGTTTCGGCAACATCCCAATAATCGAGTTCAGAGTTTTCGCGAAGCCCATACCTAAAACTCTGTCTGCCTCGTCCAACACCAATAACTCGCACCTCTTCGCGTCTAAATCTCTCGCTTTCGTCAACACGTCTAACATCCGCCCGGGCGTGCCGATTAAACACAGCGACCCTCGTTCGCTGAACCGTTTGAGATCGTCCGCGACAGTTTGTGCGCCTCCACCGACTAACAGCATTGGTTTAACGTCCGGATTAAATTTCGAGTGTTCTTTGCTTTCCTCGTCCTCTTCGTCCGCTATTGCCCTTAAACTCTCTAAAAACGGCTCCGCCACGTCTCGAATTTGCCTCGCCAGCTCTCTCGTCGGCGATACGATCACCGCCCCGATTGAGTGTTTCTTAAACTTGCTCTCCTTGTTCGCCTTCCACAATATCTCAATCATCGGTAACACGAACGCGAGCGTTTTCCCCGATCCCGTGCACGCTTCCACGCTCACGTCTTTGTTTTTCCCGAGTAAACCAATGACGGCGGCTTGCACCGGAGTGGAATTTACGAACGCGAGAGATTTGAGAATAGATAAGGTTTGTGCCCGCAGAGGAGGTTCTAATTGTTCGAACGGCGGGCCTTCGGCGACTGACCGAGAAGAAAGAGGAGGAGGCGCCATTTTTTTCGTCTAATTCCGCTTCCTCTCTTAAACGCGCGCGTTAAATAAATGAGCGTACTGTGTCTTAAATTTTGGCGTTTCGTTCGTGTCAGGGGCTGCTATGAATAAATATTTAGCGTCGTCATCTTAATCATCATCTCACTCGCTCGCTGCGGACGCCGGTGCGGCAGCGTGCGGCTTACTGGTCCTTTGCGCTGCCTGCGGAGCCCCTCCTTCGGAGACTCTCTCTCCGCGTTGTTGTTGTTGTTGCACACGTTTGGCAATATGGTGGGAATATCGATGATGGACCCCCACGTTTCCGCTGTGATGATGACGGTGATGATGATGGTGACTACTACTGCTGCTATTTCTGCTACCGGTGGTCTTCTCCACTTCCTTCTGCTTCTCGACGCCTAAGAATTCTTTTTTCGCGTTGGCCAATCTTTGTCTTCGGTTTCTTTCTTTCTCCGCGGCGGTTAAAATCAAAGCTAAGCTCGTCGCCAAAGATTCAATAACGCACGCGTTTCGACCGCTAATTTCACCGAGTCTCCACGCGGTGAATAACGCTAAAGTTAACAACGTCGCTCGTAAAATCCACGTCGCGTGGTGCGCACCTGGAATAGACCCAACCCATCTTCGAAACGATCTCGACCGTAAACGCAAGTACGTCGCGGCGACGCCTCGGGAAAGTACATCCCCTAAAGTCAACGTTTGCGGTAATATAGACAATCCAGTAAACGCTATGAACCCCCACACGCCTCCTTTCCTCCACGCGCACACGCCCATCCACGTAATCGCGTCCATGTTCGCCGGCGCTCTCGGCCCACCTCTCGATAAAGACGAATTCACCCCGAGCATGTCGTACGTCTCCGGCGCTCGGCAAAACGCGTACGCCGCGCAGAGCAACATCGATATCGACGTAAAGTTATGAATCTCTTTTTTGATGGGCAGTTCCATCAGCACTGGACTCTTCAACGGTTTAAACGTGAGTAAAAACATATGCAACGTCACCGCAGCCATGCCGTTGTATAATAATCTTCCGTGTCGACCGAATATTGTTCGTAATCGTTTCGGCGTTAAGAGCGAGTGCGGCAAGACAAACACCAAAGCAGTGGGCACGTTTTCCTTGAAAAACTCCCAAATTTTCCCCTCTGGACAACTCCTGTTACTCGGGTACCCTTTCGCCGCAATCAGTGGTTGCAACCAGGGAACTCGGTATCCTAAGTGCGATATCCACGCGACCGTGGAGATGAGAACCCAGATGGTGTACGACGCGCACGCGTACGCAATGAAGACGTCTTTTCTTTTGACTTGTCCGGCACCCCTAACTGTCGTATCGTCTTGAGAGTGATGATGATGACTTTTACGATGACGACGACGACGTCGAGGATGATGATGCGTATCACCACGCGTTGTTCTCATCGTCGTCGTCGCCGTGGTCATGAGGATGATGCTGGTGTCTGAAAGCAAAACTATTAAAAGGAGGAGGAAGAGGAGAGAGAGAGAGAGAGGAGAGAGAGAGGAGAGAGTGAGGCAGAAATACATTACACAGAAGCTCTAAAAATAGCCGATTGAAAACCTTTTTTTTAAAGTTATTATAAACCAACTGTTTCGTCTAAGCCTAAGCTCAAGTTTAAGTTTTGCACGGCGGCTCCGCTGGCACCTTTACCCAAGTTATCCAAGCGAGCGACGAGCAAACACGTGCCTTTCTCGTCGTTAGCAAACACGGAGAGCTCGAGTTTATTCGTGTCTCGCAAACCGTCGGCGCGTAAAAACGCGCCTCGCTCTAAATCGTCCGTTTGGTTATACTCGCGAACGGAGACGAACGCGGAGTCTTTGTACCATTCTTTCAGACACTCTTGCAATTCCTTGCCGCTTTTAACGTTGGCCATGTTGTCGTAAAAAAGCGGCACGGAAACCAACATGCCTTGCGCGAACGACCCAACCGCCGGTTGGAAAATCGGTTCGTGCTCTAATCCCGCGTATTTTCGCATTTCCGGGATGTGCTTATGATTTAAGTTGAACCCGTACGCGCCGTACGGTTCTGCCTCGGGACTTTCATAAATAGCAATCAGCTGTTTCCCACCACCGGTATATCCACTGACGGCGTTCACGGTCGTTCGCAACCCTTTCGGAATGAACCCGTTTTCCACGAGCGGCTTCGTCAAACCGATAAATCCAGTCGGGTAACATCCGGGATTGGAAATTCTCTTCGCCGTTTTCACTTTCTCCCGTTGCTCTTTCGATAATTCCGGAAACCCGTACGTCCACTCGTCGTTCGTTCTGTACGCGGTGCTCGCGTCGATGATCACCGTGTTTGGATTGGTCACCAAGGCCACCGCTTCCACGGCTGCCGCATCTGGTAAACATAAAATGGCACAATCCGCTTCGTTCAACGCTTCTTCTCTCGCTTTGGCGTCTTTTCTCAAACTATCTGGAAGTTGAATGAGCTCGATATCTCCCGATGCTCGTTTTTCTAAGCGGTCTCTGACTTGTAACCCAGTCGTGCCCGCTTCGCCGTCGATGAAGATGCGTTTCTTTTTTGTCGATGATGCGAAAACGATGAAATTTCCTCCTGAATTCCTCCTTTTGCTGCTCCTTTTGCTCAAAGCTTTTCCTCCTCCTCCTCTCAAAACCTTTTTCGTCGTCGCAGTAGTACTACTCGTCGTAGTACTACTCGTCGTCGTAGCACTCGCAGAAATGTTGTTATTCGCGCGACATGATAACAGTATTCTCATGATGATGATGATGATGATGATGATGAGAGTTCTATATACCAATTTTTTTTGTCGTGCATTGCAAAACAAAAGGCGCTCGTCTCTCTTCTTTTCTCTCTTTCTCTCTCATGAGAGAATCTCTCTCTTCTTTTTTCACTCTTTTGTCTCTGTCAGGCAAAAATTTATTCCTCGTCCTGTCATCAAAATCCAGCAAAAGTGTTTTGATGAGAATTTTTTTGTTTTTTTTGCAAGCACAAAAAAGGAGCCAAAAGAAGAGAAAAGGACACGAACGCACACGATCTCATTCTCATCATCGTCACTCATATCGTCACATTTTTTCATCTCTTCTCGCGTCGTCACACCACCAACACCAACAAAAACACACCGCACTACTAGTACACTACCACTCCTTTTACGCGACTTTTTGCGATTTCACACGGGGAGAGAGAGAAAGTGTGTGTGTGTGTGTAAGAGAAAGAGAGAGGAGAAGTTTGAGTGAGAGCGAAAGAAGAGTTTGCTCATTTTACGCGCGTGGATTATAAAAAGCATTTACGCGTTACGCGAGAAGAGAGGAAGTGGGTGCGCGCGCGCTGCTTTTACGAGAAAAGAAGAAGAAGAAGAAG
>Ga0115557_1003032_pt1 | contig 11060 bp, 8 predicted proteins | sample COGITO_mtgs_1104_FD_87280 | JGI IMG/M metagenome (GOLD analysis project Ga0115557, IMG submission 87280) | Pelagic marine microbial communities from North Sea - COGITO_mtgs_110421 | ecosystem: Environmental > Aquatic > Marine > Epipelagic | place: Germany:Helgoland, sampling site Kabeltonne...
ACTTCACATCCAGAAAAAAAGAAAAGAACAAAACCTCTCTCTCTCTCTCTTACTCACCATCCCATTCTCCCTCTTCACCTCGATCATCTCCCTGAGGTGCTTGAAGGTGGTCGTCTCGTCGTTGATCAGGAAGGTACCGAGGCGCTCCGAGAGGCCGCCGGACTCGGACGCGACCACGAACGCGTGGGTGGAAGTCACGGTCGGTGGACACGTGTAGAGCCGGATCCAGACGCGGCCCATGGGTTCGGTTTCGTTTTTCGTTTGGTTTTTTTTTTTTTTTTTTTCCCTTTTTGGGGGGGGTGGGCAACGGGGGGGGTTTTTTGTAGGAGGGGGGGGGGACGACGGACGATGGAGAGGGGGAGAGTAGGATGTAGGATGGGATGTAGGGGGGAGTTGACGGTTGAAAAGGAGGATGGTCAAATTAGTGTGGAACAGAAGGTGGTAAAAAGGATGTTATAAATATCGAGAAGACGAGGAGACAATATATCGTATTGTTGTTGTTGATGGCCGGGTGTTATTACTGTACGATAAGCCGAAGTATGCTGTGTTTAAACGTGTTTTTCAAAAGACAACATAATGAAAAAAAAAACTTCCTCAGGAGCTCTATAATCGCGGTAACATGAATGAAAATAACCACGTTATGGCGTCAATGGAAATAGTAACGGACGGAATCGATCCTGAGGACTCGAAAAGGGGTCAGAAGAGGACCATGAGGCACGCATTCAAAATTCTCATCTCCCTACTCCTCTTCTTATCAGTAATAGTACTCTCGATCCTCCTCGTCGCTCTCGCCCGCGGTTGCAAGAGCATCTCCATGCTGGACATCCCGAAAGTTCCGGTCCCGACATTCAACTCCACGATATCGATATCGAACGACTCCTCTTCTTCCCCTGGACGATTCGGCGTGGTGGGCGACCTCCAGCGCACGTCGTTTTTTGAGTGCGCCATCGGACGGGAGGTTAATGATGGTGAGACGGATGAGATATTGTCGTCGATATCGGGTTTGGGTTATGGGTTCGTTGTCACGACGGGGGATATGGTGTACGACGGTTCTGATGAAGGGCACTGGGAGTACCTTGATAATCTCCTCAGTCGTGCGGGGATTTTGCCCGGTGTAGGAGGAGATGCCGACGGTACGAAGATACTGCCTGTCGTGGGGAATCACGAGTACTGGGGCGACGATGAAAAGGCACTTGAGAATGTGAGGATTAGGTTCCCAGACGCCCTGGGTAGTTCCACTTGGTATTCGAGGAAATTTCGCTCTTTGGGACTAATCTTCCTCGACGGCAATCACGATGTTCTATCCCCTTCTCAATGGTCCGCTCAGGTGAGATTCTTCTCGGATAAAATCCGCGAGTTCGACGCCGACGATACCGTCCGAGGCATTATAATTTTCACCCACCAGCCACCCTACACCAACTCCTTGGTCGTGAGCGGTGACGAGAAGGTCCGGGCGGCGTTCGTGCCGTTGTTCTGTGAGACGGCAAAGTCCCGGGCGTTCATCAGCGCCCACGCCCATGGGTATGAACGATTTAAGGGATGCGGCAATGACAAGATGTTTTTCGTCAGTGCTGGCGGCGGGGGCCCGAGACCAAAGGGAGGGTTGAGAAGGGGGGAGGACGTGGAGCTTGTGGATGAGTTTGTTTCGGGTGGTGGAAAGGAGAGGCCGTTTAATTGGCTGACGATTGATACCTCGAGGGAAGATGGGATTGAGGTAGTTGTTAATGCGCTTGGAAATGAGACGCTTGAGACGGTCTTTTTGGAGTTTGATTAGATAGACTAGATTGAGATAGACACATACATTGAGATAGACGCATACAAACAAGATAGACACATACAAACAAGATAGACACATACAAACAAGATAGACACATACAAACAAGATAGACATATACATTTCTGAGATAGACACATATTATATTGAGTAGAATTGAGCACGAGTAGTGTGAATTCAATAAGTGCTGCCTTTGAGACATTGTAATGGTGCGTAGATACAGCGTACGAAACATCGTAGAATGGCAATTTATTGTACAAATTCTGTCACATCCTTTTGTCACTTAGTTAATGCATGCGTTCACTCGCTTTCCTTTGTCCTTGTTTTCGATTTTTTTTTCATTGTCATTGTCATTTGTCCTCCCCACCTCCACATCACATCATCTGTCAAGCTCAAAACGTTCAGACAGAGGGGACGGGCGGGAGCTCGTTGGCGGCTTCCTCCATTACCGACGTGGACTTATTCTCGATGCTAGCCAACACCTTCTGTCCCAAGGCTGTGACCTCGGAAAAGCGCTTGGCGCAGTGGCTGTGGTGGTCGGCGACCATGGCCAATGCCTCGAGGATCTCGTCGTGTACGGCCTTCTTGTTGGCGGCGTTGATCGAGGCCTTCTCTTCCCGGAGGGCCTTGAGCTGGTTGAGCTTGGTCTGAGACCGGGCCAAGGCGGACTCCAGAGCGACGGGGTCCTTGAGGCTGGCAATCTTGCTCTCTGTGGCCTCGGTCTCCTTGATAATCATGGCCAAGGCGGCGTCGATCTGCTCCTTCTCCCTGTTGTAGGTTTCCTCGAGCTTGGCAGCCTTAGACTCGGCCTTCTTCATTGCCTCTGTCAATTCGGCGAGCTTCTCCTCGCTGTTCTCCTCCATATCGAGAAGGTCAAGGAGCTCCTTGCGAGCCTCGGCAGAAGCGGAAGCCACGCAGGACTTGAGGTTCTCAACGGCAGGTTTTACGGCGCCATTGACATCAACGCCACCGAGAAGGCTGACTTGGTCATCCTGAGCGGCCATGCTTTTGTCGATAGATACGTGGAACTTGATTCCATTGGCGTTCTTGGCCGTCTCGGGGATGAGTTGAAGGTCAGCGCAAAGTCCGTTGTAGGTTGCCACGTTGGTCTCTATGGACTTGAGGACGGCGGTGAGCTGGGCCTCGCCCTCCCAGAAGGCCTTGTTGTGCTCATCCTTCATAGCAGCGGCGCGCTCGAGTCCCTCCTCGAGGCGGGCCCTCTCCCCCTGCATTCTCCTCACGTCCTCGGCGCTGAGGTCCTGGGTAGCAATCTGGGACTTGAGGTTAGCGACGTTGGCGGAGATGCTCTTGAGCTCGGCCTCGTTCTTCGAGAGCTCTTCTGTCCGGGCCTCAACCTTTTGCTGCAGGGTTTCCTTGTGCTGATTCAATTGTTCGATGAGCTTGTGGAACTTGGCAAGGTCAGACTGGAGCTCCGCTTCCCTCTTCTCGAGCTCGGGCAGGGTGCTGCTCATCTTGAGAAGCTCCTCGTTCTCCGCCGTAAAATTATCGTTCTCCTCCGCGAGCTTCGAAAGCTCGCGCTCGACGCCGACGTTGCCGGCCTCAAAATTCTGCACAAGATCCTCCTCCAGGGCAGTGTAAGTGTCGTCATCACCAGACAGGAAAGCAGAGTAGGCATCTCCTAGATAATTGAAGAAGGCCTTGTCTGAGTTTTGGCCAAGCTTCTCGAGATCCTCCTCTTCCTCCTTGTTCCCCTCCTCCTCCTCGATCTCCTTGTTTGCAGAGACTTCCGCATCGTATGTGAGCAGCTCAATCAGCCAGGTGATGGCAGCCAAGAGACCAGGCCAAGTGTGAGGCGAACCGACGGCATACAGGGCTGTCTTACTGATATTGAAAGGGTATCCAAGAGACTGCGATTGGCCATCCATTCAAGTTGAGATTGACGATTCGTGATTCGTGATTCGTGATTCGTGATTCGTGATTCGTGATTCGTGATTCGTGATTCGTGATTCGTGATTCGTGATTCGGGTTGTAATCAGATAGAGTGGGTTAGCATTGAGTCACCATTCATTCAATATTTAATGGGACGAGTATATTCACAGACTAAAAATCAAGAGGGAGTCAAGATCAAGAGAAAGTCAAGATCAAAAATTCAAACAAAAAAACAAACTCGGACACTTCTTTTTTTCGACTTCCTTCGACTTCACTTCTCCCTGTACGTGACTCACCTTGAACGCCATGGAGACCTCGTCTTCGAACTTGACGGTGCCATCGTTGAAGTTTGGGTCGACCATCCTGAGGAGGAAGGTGACAATGTTGTTGAAGTCCTTGGAGGAGGGACGGGCGAGGATCTTGGGGGAAATCGTCGAGTCGTAATTGTGAGCAATCAAGAAGTTCAGCAAGGAACGGATCGACGCGTTCATGAAGCCCTGAGAAAGGTGAGAGAGGTTGGGGGAGTGACGATGGAGGTGGTTAGATCGTTTGATTTACTTCGAGCTCTGTCGTGGCATTTGTCTTGTCGCTGATGGTGTCTGCTTTTGGCGTCTGCTTTTTCCGGTTCGCTGTCTGGCGACTCATGCCACAACTCATGCCATAACTCATGCCATAACTCATGCCATAACTCATGCCACAACTCATGCCACAACTCATGCCACAACTCATGCCACAACTCATAACACATTACCACAGACCAATTCAAGACGGCAAGAAAGATAAGACAGCAAAACAGTCCGCGTCCGCTTAATCAGCGTGCTCACCTTGTCCGTGATGGGTCGGGGATCCGAACGGGGTCCGCTCGTTGTGTGGGTGGTGACGCCGCCGTTACCAATCGTCGAGGTCCTAGCTCCCTGAGACTTGCGACCCAGCGATGACTGCCGAGCGCCTCCCATTGATTTGCGAGCCATGGACACCCTGATGGGTTCGAGAGGAAAGCGGGGATTCACGAGACGCGCAAGTGGTTCAGGGGGGTAGAAAGTGGTTAGTTAGAGATGGGAGATGTGTAAAGAATCCTTCTCCGGGTGGTAGAAAGCGTAAAAAGTGTACAGAAACGGAGAGAGATTTGTACCGGCTACCGGCTCTTTGGCGACAGCCATTTTCCTCTCTAAGCACAGACCACGTCCAGGGTTGAGGCTAATTTGCCGTCAGATACCCCATCGATGCATCCTATCACACCTCAGAACTCGATTTAATGCGCTCCGCGCTCATACTACACGCAAAGCACCTAAGTCATCAAAGACGACTTGGGGCCGCTTTCGAATGAGAAGAACGTTGCCCCCCAGCTATTCATCAAAGACGAAATATCGACGCTTTTAGACTATCCCAAGCAACTAAGCTATCGTTCACCTACCTTGGCTTGTTGGCGTTTCCCCCGAGGCTCTTCCTTACAGGGCCAGAAGCTCCCAAAGAGCCCTGTCTGTTTGTCATCGATCCGAGCGTGGTGCGCTGGTAAGACATTTTCTTTTCTTTAAGAATTACTAGGTTGAAGAAGCGAACTAATTCTTCACTGTGGTGATATTAATTAGGCGTTGCGTGCCTGTTAATGTGAGAAAATAAATACGAAATCTCAGCACTTTTGATCTGCAAACGACCGAGCCCGAATTTTGAAAATGACTATTATTCCGAAATCGATCCTCACGATGGGGCGTGATGAGCTTCGTGCTCCTGTAGACCCGTTTTCTGATGCCGGGACACACTTTATGGTCCCTAATGTGAAAGAGTACGTTTTGGCGAGACTTGGGCCGCGCCTACGGCTGATAAGGAGGGGAAAGCGCGCTGTGTTGGTGTGGATTGGGGGGGGGGGGTCTTGAACAGCCTGGAGAGGCGTTTGATGCGGCAGATTTTGGCAGGGGGCAACCCAAGAGAGTGGTGGGATTGAGCGCCAATATTGCTCGGTGTGACAACTTCCTTACCCTGCATTTTCCTGTCGGGATGGAATGCTTCGGGTCGCCGTCTTGTACTGAATTCTCCGTCTTGGAGCGCATTTTCGTCAGCTTGTCCCTCGGATAACTGGACTCTCTGCTAACACAACCCACCCACACAACTTCTCTGCCGTAGTCCTGCTTTCTACAGCCGATCTAACTTTGCGTCTGCTTGTGGTTCTGCTGATTCTGAGCAGGTAGTTAAATTTGCTAAGGGAACGACGACCCTTGCTTTCAAATTCAATGACGGTATAATCGTATCTGTGGACTCGCGTTCTACAATGGGGGCATACATTGCTAGTCAGACAGTGAAGAAGGTAATTGAGATTAACCCGTTTTTGCTTGGCACCATGGCGGGAGGTGCTGCTGACTGTAGTTTTTGGGAGAGGAATTTAGGAATGCAGTGCAGGATGTATGAGTTGAGGAATAAGAAGGTGAGTGGTGCCGGGCGTTCTTTCACTGCGTTTTATATGTTGTTTGGGCCACTAACAAACAATTCAATGCCCCCCATGCGGCGCGAAACCCCAATTCTATACACACCCAGAGAATATCAGTTGCAGCGGCGTCGAAGCTGTTGGCGAACACGATGAATAGCTACCGTGGTTACGGTCTGTCCATGGGAACAATGGTTACTGGATGGGATGAGACTGGTCCTCAGCTTTACTATGTTGACAACGATGGCACACGTCTGCACTCACACCTATTCAGCGTGGGCTCCGGTTCTACCTTTGCTTATGGTGTTTTGGACACATTTTACCGCCCAGATCTTACTGTCGAGGAGGCCATTGACCTTGGCAAAAGGGCGATTTACCATGCTACTCACCGCGATGCTTACTCTGGTGGGATCAATAATTTGTACCATGTCACTAAAGATGGCTGGACTAAGATTCACTCGATTGACGTGAATGAGCTACACTATCAATTCAAGGACGAGGGTTCCATAGCTTGATTAGTGTTTGAGTGTTGAAAACCCAGCTGTTTGCTGCTTTTTCTTGTCGCTAGTTTTTGAAAATGATAATGAAAAATTATGAGAAGGCCTTTGGCAACCGACCCCCTTTTCCTATAACCTTTTTCAATGTCTTATCAAAAAATGTGTTCATTGCATAAATCGACACCATTTTGCGTTATAGTTAGTTTACAAGCGTTATTAGTTGTTAGTGAAACATTACTCTGCTCCCCCCTCGTCTCCTCCCTCTCCAGCTTCTTCGGCAAGCCTCTTGGCTTCTGCCTCCTCCGCCTCGATTCTCCGCCTCTCCTCCTCAGCAGCCTTCTCGTCTGCTATCCTCTGCAGCTCGGCTTCGTGCGCGGCTATGGCCTCTCCCCTAACAACCTTAGCCTTGTCAAGGGCAGCAGTAATCAGGGCATCAGCAGCATCATAGGCAACAGCAACATCCGCGAGGTTGGTAGAAACGGATGAGAATAGCCAAGGTAAGAAGTCCTCCTGGACTTCCTTCCGAACGGGATCGTAGAAGTGTCCTGTGCCCTCGAGCTCTTCGAAGACATTGGCATGCATGTCACTCAAGAAACTCTTGGCAAAACTCCTGGCAGCAACCTTCTCCCTAAGCTCCTCCTGAGCCTCCTTGAACTCCCGCTCTTGCTTCTTTCTCCTCTGCTTTTCAGCGAATTTCCTCTTCGCTTCGTATTCTAGACGCTGCACCTCACTCAGCTCGGCATTCCTCATCTTCTCAAACTTCTCCTGCTGCTTCCTGATAGCAGCAAGCTCCTCCTCTTCCATGAGCTCCAACATGGCAACCTCCAGGGTCTTGCCAACAAGTACATCAAGAATAGGAGTAACCTCAAGATCAAAGTCAAACAGATCGCCAGCCTCGATTTGAGTCTCAACATCGCATCCATTCTTGGCAGGGACAAACAAGGGGCTGGGGGGACGGTCTAGGAAGGCCTCTGTCTGGGTCTCCACCGTGTGCTCGATGGGTCGGTCAGTGAGCTCCTCCAGAAATGTCTCAGTCTGAATATCCATGTGCGCTCTCCCCGCAACGGGAGGGGGGGTACCGGGAGGAGTTCTATTCATGTTACGCTTAGCCTCAAGCCTTCTCTGCCTGGCATTCTCATTTCTTTCAAAAACCTGCTGCTGCCTCTCCTGCTCCTGGGTAACCACTTGAGCAGCGTAGGTGTTTCCCCTAACCACCCTACTGTCAAACATTATGTTGTTGCCAGCGCTGATAAAGTTCTCTTCTTCGTCAGAGCGATATTTAGCTGCAGCTGCATTTCGTTTTAATGGAACACTCTGGGGGGGCTGTGCGAAGTCGTAGCTAGGAGTTGCCATGTTTATTGCTTTTTGTGCGTTGATCTGGTGACAGCTAGGCTTTCGTGGGTGTGTGGGTCGCTTTAATAGGACACTTCCAGGTGGGGGTTTTGAGGAGGTTGTTGACCACCAAGGGGCTGTTTATGCTGTTAGGTTTGTATTTAGTCAGTATAATCCTGTCTTGTAGCCGATTCTAATCGCCGGTGAGTGTCGGTAGCTTTGAAAAGTAATTTGCGTGAAAATAGCTTCTGCTAATCCAATTTTTTTAGCAACAGCCCGAGGCTGTTGTGATTGACAGAGGAAAACATAAACACCACAATTTTTTGTCCCCCAACCACTAATTGTCCCCCACGCGCTCGTTCGCTCTGGTCAGGACATGGAAGGTAAGTTTATTCACGTGAATACCGCCCTCCACCATAGATGCCAACGCTCTTCTATTTCCCTAAACGACCCAAACACACCCAAACTAAGTCACCATGGCTTTGGGTGAATATTCCCGCAATTTCTTCTTATTCTAACACTGATTGATCCCTCACCGCTGCAAATCATGCGCAGATGATGGTAATAAACCCCGTGGAAATGGGGGGGGGAAGCCCAGGTCTGTTGCTGACCTCCGTGCGGCACGAGAATCACGTGCCAATGAAGCTCTTAAGATGAAAGATGAGCAGCTCCGGATCCTGACCGAACAAAATAACCAGCTGCTTGGTAGCTTAGACCAGGCGGAGGAAGAGGCTAATGCTATTCAAATGGAGAAATTGGCTGTTGAGGAGGAGAACAGGACACTGAGAGACACCAACTTTGAGGTGCAGAGCAAGGCCAGAGCTGCAGATGCGCAGTTGAAAAAAGTGCAGAGCGAAGTGAGCGATAAAGACAAGCAATTGAAAATTATGACGGATCAGAACAGCGAGCTGCTTCGCCTTCTAGAAACAGAAGAGGCCCAGACTGCTAAATTAGCCTCTGAGAATGAAGCGTTCCGAACAGAGCTGCATACATTCCGGCAGAAATATGGGGCGCTACTGACGACGGCAAAGACCCACGAAGAAATGGCTGCTCGCGCCGCCCGCGAAGGCCAGTTGCGTGCTGAGGAGGTTCGCCTTCTCCGTGCTGAGGTTGAGCAACTCAAACAGCAAAATGCTGAGATGAAGATGAAGACCCAGGTTGAGCTGGAAGCTTTGCAAGAACAGCTCCGTGTGAGAAAGGAGAAGCAGTACCAGCTGCTCGAAAAACTCCAAGGTCAAGAGGAGGCCAAAAGACAGGCCGAGGATCAAGTGTCCGGGATGGAGGACAAACTGCGTGTCCTTCACAGTAAGAACATCGAGGTAGAGACCCAACTCCAGGTGGAGACTCGTGCAAAACGTTCACAGGAAGATGCCAATAAGAAATTGACTATAGATATTCAAAACCTTCAGAGTCAGGCCAAAGAGCTCTCTAATAAGGTTGAAAAGAGCGAGCAGGAGAGGCTCCGCATGGAAGCTGAGGCCAGGGACAGTGGAGAACAGCTCCGTGAGATGGCCGAGAAGGTTTTCCAGTTGTTGGAGCGCCTGAAGCTTGCTGAGCTTGGAAAGACGCGGTCGATGGAGGCGCTGCGAAAGAAGGAGCAAGAAACGATTGCAATGAAGAAGAAGAACACCCGGCTCATCAAGGAGTCCACCAAGGAAGGAAAGGCCCGAGTCAAGGCAGAGCTCGACAAGAAGGTTCTCCAAGACCAGATTCGAGCCCTCAAGAAGCACAACGCACAATTATCCCAGCGCTGTAGGGAAGAAGTCAAACTCAAGATCAAAGAGCACGAAGAGAGGAAGGAGGCTCAGGAGAAGGTCCGGACGCTTGGTGGCCGGCTCTCTTTCCTCCTCAACAAGATGCAGTCGGACGAGGAAGCCAAGATCATCCAGCGAGAGGAAGCGAAAAAAATGGAGGCTCAACTCAAGTCTCTGGCAGAAAGATGCGAAGAATTGCAACGAAAGGTGGATGAGACTGGAGAGAGTAATAGAATTATCACTCAGGCTATGAGAGTGAAGCAAGAGGAGCTTCAGGCGTCCACAATTCGCCTCGAAGCATTGCAGAGAATGGCTGAGGAGAAGGAGGAAGACCTGAAGCTGGAGAACGAGCCTCGTCCGGAGGACGACGAGAACGCAGACCCAGAGTCCAAGTTAGCAGGAGGACGACTCCGATTCTTTGTAGAGAATAAGCCCACTTTGGGCTTGTCGTTAATCAAGGGAAAGAGGAGCAGGGACAGGGAGTGGCTCGAGACGAAGGATTGCAACAATTTCCTGAAGAAGGCCCAACGCAACCCAGCAGCGGCCAAAGATATGCTCATCTCTCGTATTGCGGAGATGTACGGACTAAGTATGGTGCAGGAGGAAGAGAGGGAGCGGTTAGAGAACGACATCAAGCTCAGGGAAAACGAAATCGAGCACCTCACTCAAAAGAATGTCTACTACAACGACAAGTTGTCGCTAGAAGAGGAAGCAAAGAGGCGAACACTGCTACGATACGTCCATGCTGTGAAAGCAGCTGCTGCGCCCTCGGATGGAGACGCGCGAGAACGGGAAGAAGTTGGCCAGCCTGGCGCAGGCCGGCTCCAACTACCAGAGGCTGGCCTCACGGACGAGGAGGTCCACGCAATTGCTGCCATGCTTCGCGGAAACACTACAATTGTGGAACTCAACCTGCGTGGCAATCTCATAACTGACGAGGGTGCTCGTGCCATTGCTGCTGTGCTCAACGGGCGGACGGCCCTCCGAAATGTCGATCTGAGGGGGAACAAGATTGGGCGGCCAGGACTGAGGTCCATGGCTGAGGCTTTGGAGAGGTCCGAACGCGTTCGCCACGTCTACGTGCATGCTGGTGGCAAAATCGAAGCCCTTGGGACTGGTGGATTCGGCGCACCGAAAAGTTTCAGCGACGATCTCGGTGTCAATGCAGCAGAAGTCAATGGAGGGGGAGAGTCCGGTCCCATGGTCACCGTGGAGACTGTTTGTGTGGTTGATATTAGGGAGAATCAACCTCCTGATGACATCATGGGAAACCCACTAGAAAAAGAGGGAATGATGACGAACAAAACGATGCAAACTACGGGTGGCGGTGGCGGAAGTGGAAACAACCACGGCAACACTAGCCATAGCCACGACAACAACAATAGCAATACAGG
>Ga0115557_1003038_pt1 | contig 11055 bp, 3 predicted proteins | sample COGITO_mtgs_1104_FD_87280 | JGI IMG/M metagenome (GOLD analysis project Ga0115557, IMG submission 87280) | Pelagic marine microbial communities from North Sea - COGITO_mtgs_110421 | ecosystem: Environmental > Aquatic > Marine > Epipelagic | place: Germany:Helgoland, sampling site Kabeltonne...
CTTCACACGGCGATCTTTGTTCCTTCCTCTCGATTTCTCCTCTCCACGGCCTCTTTACGACCTCGTCCCATCGCCTCCAGCAGTAAGCGCAGCAGTAGCAACACCAATGGAACCGATTACTTCAGAAATCCCGGTTAAGGGTCGGAAACAATCACTTCCAAAGCACACTCTTTTCACAATCATCCCTCGCCCGTATCTGCTATTCTGGCATGTAATTCTGTGATAGTTACTTATCGTTGTTAGGCATCTTCGTGTGATTTATTGGATGAAGAAGATGTCAAAGGCGATGGAGGTACTAGTGCTGATGAAATGAATTTCCATCGCCAAAAAAAGATGGAATTGTTTCTACTCCCCTCCTGACCTCCTCTCGACATTCTCTCTTTAATAGACGATAGAATCTCTCGACCTCCCTACCCCGAACAAAATAAATATCATCAATAAACTCGCTTGCTTTAATTATAAACTACTCATCATCAGAACGTCGTCAAGTCAACATATTGGACAGACTTGAGCGTCTCCTCTTTCGCTGATGTCCTCCTGCCTTCTCGAGTATTTCCTTGGAAAGAAATTCGTCATCAATAAGGTCGAGTTGAAACCAAGCCGGTCTGTCTTCAATCCAATCATTGATGTAAGTGGCAACCCAGGTTCTCACCTCCTCATGAACTGATTTCGTATAGCTTGGGCGAACGGTGAAGACAGCATCGAACTTCAGTTCTTCCTCTTCGCCTGTTAAAAACAGTTCAGTTGCATACTGTGGCCCACTCTTTGTGTCGAAAAAAGTGCTTATAAACCTCCTGTCTATGGTGCAAAAGAAGACGACGCCCACAGCCAGCCACACTCCAAGGCACAAATACAGCAAAAAGGCAAGATCTTCTCTCATTTCCCCCGAGTAATACGTCAGGGCAACGAAGGGGAAAACTTGGGCCCAAACTAATGAGACTGTGAAGGCCGCGCCACCTAATTCGTACGGGTGCCGGAAGTGAACGCAGCCACTGAAATCGACAATGACTTTGACGAGGACCCTCATGAAAAATGAGACACTTGCGCCCAATATGCCATCCCCTAACCTCATCCAATTGATGAAATCGCGTCTACACAGACGGTAAGTGATATAAAGAAGATGTTCGCCGCCAAGGAAGAAAAGTAACGCATTCGGGTTGCTCACTGCCAGCAGAGCACATCCCAGACTCCTACTAAAGTTGTGCAGAGTTGCCATTACCATCAGTAGAATGAAAACGTTACCGCGGTTCCTGTGATTGCTTTTGATGTACCCGTAAAACCTTTTTTGCAATCGCCGATGCGGCGTGTCAGTGTCCATGTCAAATGAAAGCATGGCGCTTGTGTAACCTGTCGTGAGTGAGCTGATCACAATGCTAAAAAAAGATAGGCCTCCTAGTTTGTCTTGTCTTCCAAGTAAAACAGCCATTTGTAAAACACAGCCAGGAATGCTCTCTGTGCCGAGTTCTGCGCCTTTGTTTGCGATCATTTCAGTCAGCGGGTTCAGAACTCTCTCTTCCCCTATCCTAACCTCACTTTTATCTTCTCTGCCATCAATGCTCACTCGATATGCGTCGACAATTGGCCTCATAAAAGATAAAGAAATTAAGATCTCCTTTAACTTCTTTTTCCGTGAACAATGAGCATAATTCCCTACCACGATAATTATCTGTATGAAGATGTTAGTTGAGATCATTGCGAGCATAGCTATTGCCTGACTCCACAACCTCCCCTTCATGTAGGTTACTGTAACGTAAATATCGGTCAATGAATCCACGGAGGAAATAAATGCGCCGAGCCCAACGCGATACACCATTCCTCTAGAGCTTCGCCGGTGGATTTCCTTCAATAGAAAAGTGGCAAAATCCTCAAACCCTTCAACACCATCAAACAAAGTGTCCAGCTGTCGATATTCCTGCCTCCACGAAAGCATAGCAGAGTCCACCGAACCCCTGGTACGCAAAAGAGTGGCGACGCTTCTCCCGACCCTTCGACAGTCCTCAGAAGTCCATGATTTAGGTGTTGACGTCGGGCTGACTTCCAATATTTTCATACCGAACCGGTACACAAGCATGTGACCGCAAATTGTGCTGATCCTTGGGCACAGTTGTAAGAGGTGTTTAACTAGCGCACGGTTCTCAGTGAATAACCTATCGACCATCTCAATGTTTTTGGTAGCACTCTGACTCCTGCCTGAACAAATGGTTTCCGCGAGTGCACACCACCTCAACGATATAGAATTTGACCTCATCACCCGAGCATGCTCATCAAGTCCATTTGTCCTGTCGTTCTGGTCGTTCTGACCGAGCCCAGAGAAAACATCACCTAAGCGGACCGATCTCGTTGACGGAGAAGAAATAAGTAAAGGGTCATCAGCATCGCTTGCATTGGGAATGTAATCCAGAGGGATTCTTGCAATTACAGCATTAGTGAACCAAGGTGGCTTTTCTGCATTCAGATCGTCCCAAGTTTCATTCAACCACTCACGAATTTCCCCTTCGTACCACTGGTAGTAGGATTTATGGTCGCCAAATATCCTCATTCGGACCTCGTCTCCGTCAGCACTATCAAACAGTTTTTTGTTGTGCTGCGGTGCTGTTGTTAGCTGGTAGAATGTATGTCTAAAGCCCCTCTCGCAGAAAGTCAATAGCGTCAAAATAGCAGCTAGCCACGTGGAGAATAAATAAGCAGTGAAGATCAGCAAGTTGTCGCCGTCTATCTTCAATGCGCTTCCCCCCTCTTTCTCTGCCTTCAACATCGTCGCGGCAAAGAATAAGGTGGCTTGCGTGAAGAATATGTTGAAGAGCCAATATGCACCCCCCATTTCGAACGGGTGCCTCGCGTGTAGCATCCCCGTGAAATCAGTGACGATTTTAACGATAACTCTTAGAAAAAAGCTTATGAAAAAGCTTGCGGCATTCGAAGTCAGCGGTAACCAATACCTGAATTCCCCACGTGCTAGCTTCCAAAGCAAATAAATGCCCATCTCCACGCCAAGGAAAATCAGGACCAAACTCCTCCCTCCGACATGAAATAAAATTACAACCGCTACGCTTTTTCCTAATAATTGGCAGACTGATATCATGCGCATGGATAGATTCACCATAACGAGGCCAATCCCATGCAATGGCATGAACCCGTAGAACAACCGTCCTGTTTGCCTAGACTTGTCGTCAATGTCCTTTAGTTGTTTTTAGTTGTTTTGGAGGGTTAGAGACAAAAAAAAAATAATCTTCCACTAGCACGTGACACGTGAAACGCTCACCTTCCTGTATGAGAGATAACTGATACTATCTGCGACAAAGAAAAGACTGATGATGAGAGACAGAACAACACCCGCATCGGTTTCTTCGCTCAACAAAAATGTGTTGACCTGCAAGATGGTCATCGGAATACATTCCGCGAATATTTCGGCTACCATAAACATGAACATCTCGGACACGGCAGGCACGATTTCGTGACCTTCCATCTTCTTGTTCGTCAAGACGTTCCACCAGTTCATTCCCATTTTAGTGAGCGTCAATGTTCCCGCCAGTTCAATGAGCATCCTTCTCTTGCTTTTGTGGTGTAACAATAGGACGACGGAAACCTGGAGGACTAAGGATCCAACCAAAAAAGTCAACATTGCGTCTGCCTCCGCCACAAGTCCGATGCTACGATAGTAAAAAATAGTATAAATATCGCTTCCCACGTCAAAAATACTTGATAATGCTGTGCCCGCTGACAGCAGCAGTTTATGCCATGTCTTGGCATGGAGGATTGCCTTGCCGACTGCTGTCAGTAGAGGCACGAAGAATGCATTTTTCTCGCTGAACGACATCATGGCAGGGTTCGATTTCAAAAACCTGTCGACAGCGCCGTTTTCTGTAGCTGCTCGACCTAGCTGGTAGGTGAAACTGCGACCAAGCTCGAGCCCGTCTGACTTGTCCAATAATTCAAGTCTCTCAAAACCCTGCGGTCTCACTGCTGTGTACGTGCCCAGAATGATTGCCTCACACATAGACTCAAACCAAATACATTCCCCCTTCAGAGTTTTCATGCTCGCTAACTCGGTAAAAAAAAGCCCAACTTTTTTCCTCTTTGCCTCTTCGGTTCTTTTTCTTGCAAGCACCAAGCCGCTGACATTTTCTGACAGCAGCATTCCCAATCGGCGCCCGTCATTTGCGTTCAACGAGTTGAATGGTTTCCACTTGCAGAAGCTCTGTAGCATTGTTTTCAGAGTCCTGTAATCGAGTAAGTTTGGCAAATCCCGCTCGATCTCAATCAACGACGTCAGGGGAGAGCAGATGATCATCTCGACCATTACATCTTCCTCCCCCCCTCTCTGCACAATTCTGGTGCAACAGACAGTCCTATCTTGTTTTTTCGGAAGAGTGGCTCCCGCCGTCTCGCCCGTTAGCCGTGATAAACGTCGACTTAACGACTGCCGCCGATACTGCCGCCGAGACTGTCGCCGTTGAGTACTACCTAGGGTGCTATCATCTGCACCTGGATGAGCATAGGCAAAGAGCAGAATTTCATTTCTATCCTCCAAGGCGCCATCAAAGGACCCCGACTTTTGGCGTAACTTGGAAGCAGTATTGGAAATAGTCTTCCCCCTTTTCCACGTAAAGTTGGCACAGAAATAATCATCATCGACACTTGTCCACACCATTCTTCGCCTCGATTCGTTGATGAAGCGGATATTGTTGATGGTGTTTTCCTCAACCACCTTCACCTCTCTCGTGTGCCCTTGTTGGGAAATCACCTCTTTTGCAACATCACTAGAACTGAGTAAGGAACGGCTTGAAATGTCCAAAAGAAATGCGAGGGCCTCTTCTGCACTGCATTGCACGCTCGCATTCAGCTGGCACCATGCCTTTGTATCCACAACACACCCGACTGCTGTTATCAACCCAGGAAGGTCTGTTCTGACGTGTTGTTGGATTTCTTTCTTTTCTTGAAACCGCTCTAAGTGGCTGTGAAAACGTTTGATATCGTTGATTTCGTCACCGGTCAGCTTCCCTTCGTCCTCGTCGTCCTCTTCATTAGATAGGGTGAGAGCCATGATTTCTCTTCGGCTTGCAGCGTCTACTTCGTAGTCACGACTAAATCTCTCACGCATTTGCGAGTAGACATGCAGAAATTTTGTGACGCTGATGTCGACAAGAGAAGAAGGAATTGCCCCCCTCAAATTTATTTGAAAGGTGCAAGACATATTTGTGCACAAAGAGCTCCCTGCTGATTTCTCAAAGCTAGCTGATGAGCGAAATATTGGAGGCGCGAACAGGGGAGTACTTCAAACAATCGATTTCTTTGAGCAGTGGACTTTCAAGGATGTCCTCCCCGACATACACGATTCCCCCAGAATTTGTTCGTTGCCAAATTCGTCGATTCAAAAAGAAACGCGGGGCAAACACGCCAAGTTTAAACTCCTTGACTACCAAATTCTCCAAGGTGTGGTTGTTCACTCGTCTTATCTTAGCAAGCTCCGGCCTGTTCCTGAATTTCCTACGCTCTCGACTGTCCAGGTTGAAGCAGTAAGCAGCTATGCCCTCAACGCTGGCGTCGACTGTCAATTCGCATCTCAAAACGCCGTTCGGCTCTCCCTTGCGATGGGCGATTGACATTTTCGTTCTAAAGTCAGGGCTATCAAGGGGTCTAAAGAGGTCATCATCGATGCTTCCGAGCTTCTCCCTGGCACGATCCAAAGTTTGCTGCTCAGAAATGCTGTACGTCTCCCCGATGTCGTCGCGCATGATAGACATCATCTTGGAGAGGTCAACAGCATCAATTTCGCTGTCGCGGGCGAATTTTTCGCGTAGGCCGAGACAGAATTTGTAAACAGCTCTCGGCTGCCTGTGTGCTGCCACTGATGGCGGAACATAACCCTTCGCATCATTGTGCAGACAAAAAACAAGATTGCATGTATTCTTGCTGGCCGGCTTGATGAAGGCCAATGCCATCGATTCTCCCCTCGTTGTCTTCTTGATATTCCCGGTATTCATCAGGGAGCAAATATCGGGCTCGTAGTAGGGACGGTGTGACCAAACGTAGGAACCGTCATCTCCTTTCATCCATCGAAACTCTACGGTGAACTGACGCGCGAAGATTGGCCACGGCATAGATTTAACAGTGCTGACAACACACTGGTTTGAAGATAATGTACCGAGAAGCTCCCTGGGGTTCTCCCCGGGATTTTCGGTGGATTTTATTCTCTCATTACTGCAGTAATCCCAAATAAAAGCCAAAACATCTTCGGCACACGTATCAACGGCCACCTCAACTTTGTTCCAGACCTTGTGCTCGCCGGAAGTGTGAATGCTGTACACTTTCATCATGGGACAAGTATATTTGTCGAGTAAAGTCCAATCGGGAGAGTTCACGTCCACTTGATTGACTTGCTCAGTAATGATTCTCCGCTGCTCATCGTTGGCAATAGTTGTGGGGATTTTGGCGACAAAAGCGTCGCGCAGCTCATGATCAACGACTGCGCCATTTCGCTCAAAGTAGCTCTTCAAACTATTCACGACGTCAAGGGACCTAATTGTCTGCATATTTACGAATGTCACTGGCATAGTACCCGTGTCTTCCTGGTTGATTACGTACGTTACCTGTGAAATATGTCGAGAGAGAGGTTTCACAACCCAAATCCCTGTTGACCAAAGTTGTGTAACTGATCCTTTCATTTCCTCCTCATCCTCACTGTTGTCACCACCTGCACCCGCGGCTATTATAGAATCGGCAGTGACAGCCGGGACTACTTTACCACCGCCAGACATCCAATTGCCTCTTCGCGTTGAGGAGCGCGATGATCTCAAGGGGAGAAAACCAAGCGCCAAAAAAAAACCATCGTCGTCGCCCAAGTTGAATCTGTCCCAAATATACTCCATTCGGCTCTCGCGTACATCGAAGCCGAAGGTCGCCAACTTCTGGACCATGACACCCTGAATATGACCACCTCTAGGATGGTCTAGTATTTTCCTGACAAGATTCCCTTCCTTTTTTTTATGTTGCTTCATGCGAAAATTACTGCAGTATTGCCAACAAAAGGCAAGGACATCCTCGGCACCTGCATGGACTGTTGCCTCCGATTTTGCCCACACCAGAGAATCTCCATTCGTGTACCTTGTAAAACATTTGGTAGAGAAGTTCTTCGCATCTTGTATGCGCGTCCAAGTGTTAGGGTTTGCTGCTCCTGCTGTCGGTGTGAGGTCAGCTAGACTGAGACACCGAAGCAATTTATTTCGTTCGGTGACGGATGCGCTACTATTCTTGGAAGAGGAGATAAAATGATCTCTCTCGCGTTTATCAATCTCTGCTTCGTTGGAGAAATACTCCGCTGCTAATTTGGTTAGGTTGAGAAAATTACTCAACGTGGGCATATTAGGAGCATTTCCTTTGACGTCAACTTTAGCTGTCAGCTTGAACAAGCACTGTCCAAAAGGGAGTGGCGTCAAGGTTGACAAGGAAGTAATTTCCCCTCTAACAGGCTCGTGAAGGAGCCGTGAGTGGGAGTATGCGGGGATTTCTTTCTCCTCTTCGGGAGTGACAGACTTACAAGCGATCTCAAATACACCGCCTTCGACCTCGCGCATTTGCACTGTCGTGAGCCATTCGCGAGGTGCGAAAGGGAAAGGCGACTTCCTACAAAAGTATGTCACGTGAGATGTCTTACTCCTACGTTCAACCACTTTTTGAGGGTAGACGTTCGAGTTTTTGACACCATTAAATTTTATGTGCACAGACAAACTAAGTTCTGATTCAGCGTCAAAGATGCTATGTGGTGCGTGTGTGTGTGTGTGCGTGTGTGTGTGTGTGTGTGTGTGTGTGTGTGTGTGTGTGTGTGTTAGATAGTTTGTTTGTGTGTGTGTGTTATATGCGTGGTTTCTCACTTACGAGAGGGCTGCCTCCCTAGCACTGGTGTGCAAAGTTGACTCTTCACATTGAGCACTTGTGGGCTCAACTTTGTTCATGTTCAATGACACCATGTTCTTGTTCAGTGTTACCATTCTTTTCAATTTAATTGGATTATGTGTTCGAAGTGTTCCGGATGCTTCTTCAACTGCTTCCAGTTCAGATGACACGATCGAGAAAAGTGAGTCACGCATCACTTCATTAAGTTTCCTTGCCGTAAGTGGATTGTGAATTGGGTGGCTCCTGTGATCTCGAACCTACGCTTTTCGCTGTTGTTTTTTTTTGTTACAAAAGCCAGATTTTGCAAAGGTGACAACATCGGACAGGGAATCTGGCGTCTGGCGTTCGCTTCAAGTCACCAGGTTTCATCGATTCGAATCAAAATAAGCGGGAATTTCCTACCTGGGTAAAATTAATTCCATATTTTTTTCTGAGTGTTCAATTATAAACAGTCAAATTATTTTTCTTTTATACCTTACGCTCTTCTAAGACTTGCTAGTGTCGACTTCATTGAGTCGGCAGTAATGCTGTAGCTGCTATTGCCGGTGCTTGCGCCACCTCCCGATGATTCGCCGACTAGGCCACCACTCAGTCCAAGCGCTTCTAGCTTCTCGTTCATCTCCTTGCTCTTCATACCCTTCAAGCCCATGACGACAACAAGCTCCTTCCCATCAGCTTCGGGAAAATTCGTTTTGAAGACGTCAACCAAAAGTTCGGACGGAGTTGAAATTAGCTTGAGTAGCATTTCTATCTTGCCAAAGTCGACGGTAACTTGCTTGGTGAACATTGAAGACGTGATCGCTCCAGGATTACCTAAGACGGGTAGCTTTAATGTGAGGGTTCGGAGAGCGGTGATGTCAAGCAGGAGCTGTTGGGCCCCAGTTTCAGTGATCCGCCGCTGTTTGAGGATAACATTGTGGAGCTGGTTGATGAAGCTGGTGGCGAACTTGTCACAGAAGTTGCGAAAGTAGGAAGACGGAATCAGCTTCACGATTGCCGTAACGAACGGCTGTATCTCGTTTGTGATGGTCTGAACGTATTTGCTCTCTTCTCCGACCATATCAAAATCACCCCATCTCACCGCATTCAGCTCCTTCCAAGCCCCGGCTCCTTCCAAGCGCTGTTGTAGCCCACTGATCAGCACCTTCAGACACAAAGCGGTCAAATCATTGTACTCATCCTGCACTTCGCTTAAATCGACTTTGTCCTCGAAGCTTTTGTCAATTTTTTCCTGGATAATTTCCTGCAGCGTTTCGATTGTCTTGTCGCAGTATTCATTCGTGTCGATCACGTGACAGATGGCGATCTCGCCGCCGGGAGGAACCTTGTAAATTTGTTCTTTGTTGCCGCTGTCTAATCGCGTGCCCTCTTTGGCGGTGCTGTTGGTCATCAGCGACAAGCCTCCGCTGCTTCCCATGGGACTGGGAAGTTTTTTTGCCAGCAACTTGCAGTAACCGGACAGACTTGCTTTCATAACTTCGTACAGAGAGAAAAATGTAGAGCCGGTCGTGAGAGCAGTACAGCGTTTGATGCTATTATTCAGGTAGACGAAAAGATGGATGGAGCTCGTCAGGACGGGAAAACCCCCTCTGTTGTCTACGGCCTCGCCCGTGACGACGGAAGCCAGCTGTTCGTCGATGTTTGTTCGCTCTAGGTTGAGATAAGGCTGCATAAACGGCTCGAAAACGACGGAAAGCATGCCGATTGTCGATGTTCCGCCGCCATCTTCGTCGTTGTCTGTACTATTTGAATTAGAAGACGTGGTTGTTTTCTTGCCCCCCCCGTTGTTGCGCGCCGCTCGAGCGTATTTCAGTTTGATCCCCTCGGCGCTTTTGGGGTCCACGACGTTACCGTCGTCGTCAAAATCACCTCCTCCCCCAGCACCCCCAGCACCCCCAGCACCCCCAGCACCACCGGAACTTGACCCCACGCCGGCTGCTATCTCTTCTCGCTCAAGACGCTGAGCCATCTCTTTCTCAAAGAGAACGCTCTTTTGGAGTGCCTGAAGCAGTGTCGTTACGTTTGCAGCGTCGGCCTCCCCCGCGCTCAGAATAGTCTTCACATGCGCACGCGTTTGTTTGAGGAACAGAAAGCACATCCGCCGAGGCAACAACCAGCTTGCGGGGAAAACATCGCCGAACTGCTCATTCACTGACTTGAGCAGGCGACGAAACCAGGCGAAGCGACGATCGACGGCATCAAGCCCAGCGGCATCGCCGGACGAAAAAGTCCTGCCGTAGCTGCGTAGCTGGCCGGTGCAGAACTCCTCAATCTGTTTTCTCTTGGCCCTGCCGCCCAGCGCCTCCACGACGAGACAAGCTTCGCCCAAACTTGTAAAGCCGCCTCCCGTTGTGCCCTCCAAATTGAAGTTGCCTGGCTCGGCAGAGGAGGACGCCAGCTCACCGATTTCCCTGAACCGCTCAAATATTTCACGCTCGAGGCTATTTCGCACCTTGTCCACTGTGTTCTTTATCTCGGCAATTTTAGGCACGCCCTTGAACTCACTGAAGTTGCTGAGTAACCCGTCAACTGCGTTGAGAAGATTTGCCGCCTCCTTGTACTGTTGTTTCGACGATGCAACTTCAAGTTGCTCGACGGCCGAAACGAGCATGTGTAGTCGCTTCAGCCCGGTTATTGTGGTCATCAGGTGTTTTTTCGCGTAGTCCAGCTGCTTTATATCGCTACAGATCTTCTTGACCATTTTTTCACTGTGAGAAGACAGCTTTTTTATGCTCTTGATTTTGCCATTGAGGGAGTGAATGGCTGACACAGTAGAGGTTATCGTAGTCGCAACGTCTCCTCCCTCCACAGCCTCCGCCGAAATACTGTCCTTGATACCCTTCTCTAGCGTTCCAATTGCTTCCGTCAAGTTTTGTGAGAATTCATCAAGCCCAACAAGAGACTCCTCGGTGGGGAAAATGGAATTCAGGTAGGTGACTGCAGAGAATGTTGGCGGCGCCGTCTTCAGGTTAGCGAGCGTCTTGACGGGAGGGACAGAAGGGTTGGAAATCGGCCTGGTGGAGGATACAGAGGTGGTAGACGACCCATTCGGAGGAGCAGATGTAGATGAAGGAGGAGGCATTCTGACCCGGTCACACTTGTACAATACAAAACTAACGTTCAGACGCGGCTACGTATACCAATACCCGTATCCTATCCTCC
>Ga0115557_1003040_pt1 | contig 11046 bp, 3 predicted proteins | sample COGITO_mtgs_1104_FD_87280 | JGI IMG/M metagenome (GOLD analysis project Ga0115557, IMG submission 87280) | Pelagic marine microbial communities from North Sea - COGITO_mtgs_110421 | ecosystem: Environmental > Aquatic > Marine > Epipelagic | place: Germany:Helgoland, sampling site Kabeltonne...
AACCAGCACTGGTATATTCTGGGCTCCTCGACGACGGCCCCGCACAGTGATGCCGCTCCTTCGCTCTACTTCCTTCCCCCGGAGAAGTCCGTGAGCAAGAAGTCGTCGTATTTAATCTACGAGACTGTTGGACTTTTTCGACATGTCGTGGCGTGCAGCAAGAGTGCTGTGAATGGCTTTGCGATTGGTAATTGGCGTGTATTGTCGCACCCAAACGGAGTGCAACACGCGTACCTGCCTCGACTCTCCGTCAATAACCTCTCAGATTACCACGACGACAGCTGCATTGTTGATGAGAATCAGCTGGTTTTGAGGGAACTTGAGGTTGGTTTCGGCAACGGGTACCAAAAAGAGGCGACCCTGCACTCGAACAGTGACCCCCATGGCAATGTCGCCTTCAAGGTCCCTATTCGGCTCATCAAGTTCTTGGAGAGTGCCCTTCATGGGAAGGCGGGCACTGCTATAAGTTCTCGGTGTACTGTGCTCCACGTTCCGCGGAGCAGTTGTCACCCCCACCTTCCGACCATCAGCTGCGGATGCTTAAATGGCCCTGGCCATGCTTTCGACCCCTCTTCTTCCGCTTCAACGGTGGGTCTTTACGCTTTCAACGAGTCTATCTTCGGCGTCATGGGCTTTCGAGATTCCAAGTCGCTAGTGTGCAGTCCCCTGAATCCAACTCTGGGGGGTAGGTGGGGCGAATTTTTGCCAAAACTTCAACCCGACACCCACGACAGAGTTCCCCCCCAGGTGGGGACTTTACTTCGCAGCCTTGCTGCGACGACCCTATCCTCCGGCGGTGGCGAGATTGGCGGCTACACCTGCGGTGTTGGCGTTTCACTCGACAACAATCACTTTCAGACTGCCAATACAGGATTCGGGGGGGGGAGCGCTTTTGGCGTGGTGATTGAGATCGTCGTGTCGATCTTCAATCGCGTGAATCTCATTCGAAACGATGACGAGGCAATCTTGGCGAATAATATGCAGCGTCCGCGCCCTCACCTGCACCGCCGCCACAAAAATATTCATGCGAACGAGAGCCATAGTAGCCCCCCTCCACCCCCGAAGCACCGTGGCTACGACACGACGAATCGATTTCCAGAAGACAACACTGGCGGCGTTCCACCTCTTCTCGATGCTTCTTCGACAAACCGAGATTGGAGTGAAATTATTGCCATTATTTCCACCATTCCAACATTCCCCTCTGATGCCGACACGCACGCGGAGGAAATGGGAGTGCTCAGCAACACCAAGTTCTCATCATATGTAACCAACTGTGTAAAGAAGGCATTTCGATCAGATCATCGGCCCTCTTCTACCGGTGGAAATTCTAGCAACAACAACAGTAATAATAGCAAACACGCGGCCCTGGACAAAACCGCACCAAAAAATAAGCTTAAAATCCCCTCCATGAGCCAAATTGAGGCCAGCATGCGAATACTGATGACGAGTGGATGTGCCATTTGCCCTGACCCTTTTCGCGGCGACGGGACTTCTAAACGGAACCCTAATTATACAGAAACAGGAGCTCGCCGAGTCTTTACCGAAGACGACGACGTAGAATGCGCCAAGGAATTCTTCTCCTCCCTGTACCCGCAGTTTGATTCCCTTGCCGTCCAAAATTCCAACCTGGCGGACGCACTGACTTCCATCGACTCTCGCACGGCAGGGACCGGAAACAGCATGTCGAACACCCCGTCCTTTGGCTGGGGTGGCGTGCCCGGTTTCTCTTTGTACAACTCTTTTGGCGACTTCGGTACAACTCGAAACATCAGCTCGCCTGAGCGACTCAATCCTAATGGTGGTATTGGCGCGTATGGGCCTCTAAAAGCGCGCGGTATCGCAGATACTATTCTCGCTCGCTCTGGTGCCGCCCTGACGACCGGAGTGCGCATTTTGCGGATGATTGTCTTTGCCGGCAAGACGTCGACTCCCCTGCCCCCCCCGTCGATGAGCGAAAGATCCCAGCAACTTTTCGACGTTCTGACAACACACGTAACGAAATTCACCCCTCCCACGGGGACGACCAATCCTGAAAGCGTTCAAACGTTGGGTATCACTGCCCCTGTGTTCGGAATGATTGTTCGCGGTGCCGCTCCTCCTTCTCGAGTGGGAAAGGGTGCATTCGTCTCCCGCGCGAGCTTGCACAATACTGTCATCGCCAGCTCGAAGAATGAACTGGAAGGGGTGGAAACGAGCGCCAATAACCAAATCGTCTGTAGCCTTGCCACCAACTCGATGAACTCTACCACTTCTCGCCTACTCTCCAATTCGCTCTACCCGGACGAGTTCCACGACGTATTCTGGTCAGAGTCCTTGACATCTGGTTTGACATCAACCAACGCGGAGGGATTTCCTCAAAACCTATTCCGCTCCGGTTCGTGTGCCCACCTGATTGTACTGGGAAAAATTTCCCAGCCTTCAGATGACGACGAGGGATTGTCGTCGTCCGGCGGCGGTAGCAGCCAACTCTCAGTGAAATGCGAGTCCGTCGTGAGCAATTTTGGCTTCGGCGGGGACAGTATCGTCACCATGGCGGGCGTTGGCTGCCCAGCCAATTTTCGTGTCGTTGAGGAGTTCGGTCCAGATCAGGTGAAGAGGCTCGCCTCTTCTGGCGGCGGCAACTCGCCGCATCAGCAACAACAGAACCGGACGCCTATCGGCCTATCCAGCACCTACTTGAACAGTGTCCGCCTCATCGAGAGACGATGCCCTCCCGCTTACGGAGGGAAAAGTGGTTTGGATGAAATGGAGGTCGAGAACAGACTCAAAGGCGGCTTCCGAGACACCCCGAGCGTTGTAGAATTTGGACAGGTCACCCTGAGGGCCCCTTCTACGTCCTCGAAGGAGAACGGTGGGAAGGGGGGTCGAAAGGAGCAACGCATCGACCGGGAGAAGAGCCTCGCGGCAAGTCTGAGGGAATTTTCCGAGTCGCAGTCGCAAAACGTCACTTCTGAAGACGCGATTAACATCAGTGGGGGTCGTGGCGGAAGTGGCTACCAGGCGATCGAACTTGCTAGGGTCCTAATGCCCCGAGAAAATATGAATCTCAGCTTCTATGAGTTCGACCCCTTTGGGAGCCTTGGGCCCTTGGTAGTTACGGCAAATTACACCACGTCGCAAACGTTGCCTTCAACAGCGCCCGCGCTTGTCAACAACTTCAATAAGAATAAAGTTGCGGCTGCGGCTGCCGCCAGCGCCTCCAAGTCTGCTGCTAACAGCACCTCTACTGCTATCTTCAACGCGGCCAACATGCTTTTCCTCTCATCATCCTCAAAGTCGCAGATCACCGCCATGCGCTCGCTGGCGGAGATGCCAAATAATTCTGCGGGGAGCGACGAGGACGCGAAACTCTTGGGCGGCTGGCTAGACATCAATTTCAAAGACTTGCCGTGCATGGTCTTGTCCGATTGCCTCCGCGGAGATCCCGCTCACAGGCTGGGTGTGCACTCAGCCTCTGTTCGGCGGATTGCGGCTGAGTGCGTCGGTCAGTGGCAGCTCAACAAGGGCGGAGAGAGCTGCGAAAAGACAAATGTTCGCTTCAACGAGGCGTTCTACAGCCGCGCCTTCCACGGTGAGGGCGGCCTAGTCGGGAACGATGTTTTATTCTCTGCCTTTGACCACAGTGTGGGTGAAGGTTGGGCCGGGGCGAGAGGGCTATTCCGATACCTTGAGGAGAGAGCGATAGGGCGAGGGAAGAATGACAACGGTGGCGGCGGCAACGGCAGTGCCGGTATCAACGGCAAAAGTGGCAGCAACAGCGACGCAGAACTGGAAGTGCTGCCCGTCCGCTACTTGAATGAGGTTGTATGGGTAAACTCCAACGTCAACGCCTCCAAAAAGAAGAGGAAAGTCGACGGCAGCAGTGGAAACAGAAGCAGAACCAGCCCCGTGAGCATCACACAATTTGATGACGACGATGAAGCGAATAGCGGTGTAGGAATCGTGAGGGGTGGTAAATGGTTGGACGCCCACGATGATGCCGTTGTGGGGAAGAAAAGAAGGCTGGGGGACGGGAATTCCGGAAATGCTAGAAATGCAGGCGCCAATGTGAACAGAGTGCCGGCGATGGATGGGACAAAAAAACATTTTTCGTTTTCCCGCGAATTCATAGTCCGCCGACAAGTCTTACACACTGTGGGCGCAATCCGAGCGAAAGATCACCAAACTCCTTACGCTATCATCGTCTTGCTGGAGAAGTTCCTTGCGTCGGCTGCTAAATCTGGTGGAGTTACTGATGGCGGGGGTAATGCCGCGGATGGAGGGCCGCTGAATCAAAACCGATACGACGAGAGTATTTGCGAGTACGCCACTGTAGTTGCGGGTGCTTACGTAAACATTAACTATCATGCCACAGATCGCGACGATGGGACCGGGAAAATCGTCAAGGGCAAAAACCTCCACCATCCTGTGGATAACCTGCTAAGGCTCACAGCCGAGAGGCTAGAGTGGGAGACGTGGAAGCTGGGCGTGGGAAATCGACGAAGGTGCGAATTTACCGACGGCGTCGTGAGTGCGGGGTGCATCTTTGCATCTTGGAGAATGGGGCTGCTGAGAAGGGTAGGGTGCGACGATTACTCTGGAGGGGGGGAGGTTGTGAAGAAAATGGGAGAGACTAATTTCTACAAGAAAGTGTTGGAGAAATTTTCAGAGGATCCAAACGGATGTGACCGGGTCGCCCTCGCCGCCGCCCAGGCTGTCGTTTCTTGCTCGTGCTTTAAAGCCGGTGTTGAGAAGAGCGCGAGTAGCTTGGCCCTGCTCGATTCGATGAGCTTCCTTCTCGACATTGCTTTGAGGGATGGCGTGAGCAACCGGTTGAGGCAAGGGCTGATCGAGACATGCTTAGACGCGTGCACGGGAAAGGCTGCAACTTTGAATAGGGTAGGGGGGCTGAGTACGAGCGGGGAAAGTTTTGGAGTTTTCCCGCTTGATGCCCGAGACGTGAGCATCTATAACAACGGACCTCTCGGTGGCACCTTCGGCCACGACAACAGCGGTAGTGGTTTGCCCTTGTGTGCGGGTGAGAAAGAGAATCCGGTTGCATATTATGTCAATGAGGGGGTAAAGCGAGGCTTGGGAATACTTAAGAACAGGCAACCTGACTTTAAAAGCGTTGGAGATAAGTTGGAGAAGGTATTGGTGTGTGCTCGATTCGCAAGCTTGATCTGGAGAAGTTTTTTCGGCGGTGTGCTAGTGCACGATAGCTGCTCGCGAGGTGCTATGCTCGCCCTCAATGAGTGCTTATGGCCAAAACATGTATTCAAAAATGGCTGCCCTTCGATCATAGCTGCCAGTAGGAATTTGCGCATGAGGAAAGTAGATGACAACAGCATCATCAGCGTGGAGGAAAAAGACTTGAAGACCGCCAAGAACTTTATGATGCACGAACGTGTTACGAGTGTGGAAAAATTTTTAGAGGGCGAAATTGAGGAGCAAAAGTGGAGAAGCGAGATGGTCAGTGTGCAACACAGCATGAGTGTCGCTAACAACGTTGACACTTCCGATTTAAGCAATGGGGAGGGGTCTTCATGGGGCCGCTTCTTGGAGGTTATCAGGCGTGATGACAATTGGAAGAGGGGCGGTTGGGCCAATAGCACTGCCAAACAAAGGAGCGGGGATAACGGCGAGTCAAGCGATGGAAAAGTTGCTGGCTCAGAGAAAAAGCATTTTGTAAAATTGAGTGTAAAATAAAATAATGTATCGCTGCTAGGGAGAACGGCACTGGAGAGAACTGCACTCTTTTTGTTAGTAATTTTTTTTCCTCTTTCTTTCTTTCTTTCCCAGTGGGTGAAAAAGTGATCCCATCCATCATCTTCTTCCCTCCTCCCTTCTGTCCCATTTTTTCCTAGGTGATCTGAATGTTATTGTCATCAACCGCGCGCATCATTTTCGGGGGGGTACTACTTCCTGAGGTACCTAACCCGAATATCCCTCCCAAGTATGTATAGGTCACCATAAAAACAGCCTTGAGGTGAACTCCGTGCACAAGTGATGTCGCTATCCCGACAGTAATGCAGAATAGCACAATCTCGGCCGTCGGCATATCCCACATCGAAGGATCGTCTTCTTCTGATTGGCCTGTTGCATTGTCCAGAATTCCCGTATAAATTCTGAACTTCATAAGCGTCTTGGGATACTCAATAAGTATTGCTAGGAGGTAAGATGATGCATATACCTTGTAATCCATCTTACTCCGCGTCGAAAGCCAGAATAAGCAGATGTAATCGTTGAAGAAATATGTACAACTGAACATTACAATCACTGAACATTGCCTCAAAGGAGACCGTTCAAATACTTCCGATCTCCAAGCTTCGTCGAAATGGACAAGACCCCGACGGAATGTGGCGGAAAAGTACTTCAATTCATAACTTTCGTCCATCAGTTTGTCGCTCATGTCTGAGTAGAGCCACCTTAGCGTCAAAAATATTATGAGCTCCTCAATTTTCAAAAGCTGATAGACTACTGCACCCCAGTAAGGGCCGATCTTGTCGTGTAAGACTACAAGGAAAAAACTGCTGATGGGACCGAATAGCATATAAATCGGTGGAATGTTTCGTCTCACCATCTGGATGGCCAAAACGAGGACAATAAACCAGAATAAGGGAAACTCGACCAACTGCTCCCGAGTTTTTGTCACTTGAGCGCCTATAACCTTGCTGAAAAGGTAAAGGACGACAAGTATACCAACAAGTAAGGCTGACTTGGCAAATTCCTTCCATCTTTTCTTGTTGTCCGTGTCTTCTACCTTAGTTGCAACAGCAGCCTTTACATCCTCTGTATTAATCCAGCCCCCATCTTCAAATTGTTTGTGGGGGGTCATCTCCTCTGTGGGATTCATTTTCAAATTTTTAGTAAAAGATGAGCTAGTTAATGGGGGTAGACTAATTTTGAAAGCATCTTTTCGCCTCTCCTCGCGAGGATCCAAAAGGATATTTCTCATACAATTAAAATACACACACATAGAGGTCCGAAATACATCAAACTCTTGCATCCACCCTTGTGTTACGTAAAACCTCGTCCCCTATGGGTTTTGCCCGACAGCGCCACCATGGCCGGCTACGATCACCTACTGTTCGGCGCCACACTAATCATCAATACGTCCAACCGCCTTCTGGCAGAAAGGCAGTTAAACGGGAAGTTAAAACAAATAGTAAAGAGATGGATACGCAAAGGGGAATGATAAGGGTGGGCTCAATTGTTGAAACTTTCGGAGAGGAGGGTTTGAGTATGCAGCTGAGGCACAGGAGGCAAACACTATCACAATCTGAGAATCACATTCAAGGTGATGCTGTTGTTTGTGACGATGAGTGCAGCTACAATGGAAGCAAGAGTAAGCAGAATGATGGCGGCTATATTTCACAGATGACAAGTTGGTTTTCACCCCAGACACCCCAGACAGACTCAGATTCACCGCCAACTCCATCTCCCTCGCCAACCCCTCTTGCTCAATCACCCAACACACCCGATCTAGATGCCAGTCTCGAGATCAAGCCGGAGTGGTTTAATTCGCCTTCGTTTATTGGCGAGACGATTGGCGCTGCTAAGCAATCAGTGAAAAAGACAAAGACAAAGACAAAGACAAAGACAAAGACAAAGACAAAGACAAAGACAAAGACAAAGACAAAGACAAAGACTACACCCCAGTTGAAGCAAACAGTGGGCTTTTTGATTTTTTTTGCCAATATCATTCTCTGCTATTTGCTATTTCGTGTGCTCGGGTACTAATAACTGGTAGGCTTCCGAACGAAAATGTATACAACGTAGAAAGGTAAATACAAAAAAAATGGAGTGGTTTGTTTGTAGCCTAAAAATATATGATTGAATTTGCTTGCGCCAAATACTTCATTTCAAATTTTACACGAAACACACATAGGGACCCACCCTACCTGGGAAAAGTTTACTTACTTCCCATTCTTCCTCTGGATCCAGCTGGCGACGTGAAGGCCCCAAGCCATGGGGCCGCCGAATCCACCAAGAACATAATACCATTTGACCCAGCTACCACTCGCAAGCGCATTGGGCTCCTGCTGCAACACACCGCTCTGGACACAGGAATAAACACAGATTCCAAGGCTTACAGCAGAAAGAAGACCAAGAGGTCCAGAGGGCATCTTGCTCAGGAGAGGTCCAAGGACCTTCGAGGGAGGATATTCACCCTCCCAGAACATCGAGTCATCATCGGTGCTAGATAGGGAGAGGGGGCTCACACGGGGGGTGGGTTTAGAGATGGACGAGGTGGTAGAGATGTGAGAGAGGCTACATTGAGGGGTGTTTGGGGGTTAGAAATCTTCCTGATTATCGGAATTTTCGCTTATAATCGAACAATCGTCGTGTATCACACTCTAAACGGACATTCAGCAACACAATAAACGTCATGCTTCAAAGCATTGCTGTAAAGAGGCCAACAAAGGTCGCTTTGCTGTCCTGAATCTGGGTGATTTTCTTGACACCTACCGAGACGGAACAAATGCCTGATGGAATGCTGACGCGCAGGTGATTAGGAGCACTGTAGCTAGGATAGATTTCATTCTGGAAAATGAGTCTTCACAAATTTGGGGGGGTAAGTCAAAAAGGAAAGCGAAAGAAGTGAAATGCCCAACCTGCCCTTTTTGCATTGGAGACGCCCACTTTATTTCTCCCGCTGTTGTTCACCCTGACCTGACACAAGCATGCAACCTTTTTTTAAGTCGCACAAAACAAATAAAACCCCCCAGCGACGACACGACGACACGACGCCAAAAACTAGAACACAGGAACTACAACAACTACAACTAAATGTACCTCGACAACAACAGCAAGAGCAAGAACAACGCGAAACCTACAAATCATTGCTGTCCCCCCTGAATAGTTTCCTCTGGAATCATACTTCAGTCAAGCCCATACCTACTCCCCTGTATACGCCTCCCTCCTCTAGCACCCTCGTAGGTCATTCCAACCCCCCCGGTCCAGGTAGAAGTACTTACTCCTCTTCTTGCCTCTCCCTATTAAGTTTTCCGAAGAATGGAGACCAATTGATTGACATTTCCATTACTGATATAAGCAACGATGAGAATGTTGATGAGAAGAAGAATACGGGTGATATCTTTGACGGGAATGGTCATGAAACATTTTGGGACGAGGGAGTCATCGTGGTCGCTTTTGGGAGGGATGCCAATCTAATTCGTCGGGAATCCTCCTCCAGCCGCGTCAAAGATGATGAAAAACGAGATGAGGAGGACAGCGAGAGTGAGATTTATATCCCTGAGGGATATGACGGGTTGCCGCAACCGGTAATGCAACAACAACAACAACAACAACAACAACAACAACAACAACAACAACAACAACAACGACCACACAACGGCCCAAAAAATGACAACGAAGACGGCGTGAATGTATGCTTCCCTACTTCTTGCGGTGGGCTAAAGCACAGAGTAAAATTTAGCAACACCAGCAGCAACAGCACAAAGTCCCCAATGGAAGTGACTGTCTGCCGACCCCAGGTCTTCCTTCGCCTCGTCACCGGATCCTACGCAGAGTTTAACACCAGTAAATCGACCTCCCTTCCCGTTGAAATTAATGTCGTAGATTTGGACGAACAACCGACGCAACCTGGTGTAGGTGTAGGCTCTGCACCGTGTCCTTTCGAGAGCCAAATTAAGCCCGGCGAGAGCGTCACCTTTGGGCTATTCCTGAGCACCTTAAACCTGCCTAATTTTTCGTCAAAGAGTGAACCGATTTCTTTCCTGATTGTTTGGAAAGTGCGAAGATGCGTCAAGAACTTTTCTAGCGAGTGGACTGCGGGACATATCATTGAAGAGTCTTACGTAGGGAGAATATTGGATGTCCACCAGTCTTCGTTGATGAACCAGAAGTTGGAATCAGACGGCAGCAAACTCGTCTCCACGACGCCTCGATTCACTCCGCAGGCCAAGTTATCGCAATGGGAGGAGCCCCCTGCCATGTTGACCCTTTGCGAGAATTTGTTTTTGCCGTTGACAGGCGAAGTGGTTCGATTCATTGACAGTTTGGGGAGTCTGGACATAGACGAGGGGATCTTTCAGGGGAGTCATAGTGACTTTGACATCGGAAGGTGGGTGTGCAAAGTCATGGGGAATAGTGATAAAAATGAAGGTGAAAAGTCAGTCAAGGGAATGTTCGATTTCACCGATTCCAGGAGGTGGCACGAGGGCTTGGTAAATTTCTTCCATAGTTGGAGACTGGAGGAAATGCTAAAAACTCAATTTGCGCTCAACTTGGCTGCAAATAAGGGCGAAGTGGTGTTCGAGAAGCTATGCCACAGCTTGCGCGATAGAATTTCCTCTACTATCGCCCTCTTGTCACCAGTAAATAAAAAGTCTGTACTTTCCGCCATCGAGATGCGGGCGGCTCTGGGGAATCTTTTTATGCAGCCGGTTTTGTCAAGCATTGATTTTTTCGGCAAGGGAGTGCGGATCTTGTGTGAAAGAGGACCGGGAGAAATGCGGAAGGAGCTGATTCGTCTGAGTGATCGGTTTGAGAGAATAGACGGGTGCAAATTGACTCCTACTGAAAGTGCTGAGCTCCTCTCCAGTGCGTTCATGCTTAGCCTCTCGTACATGATACGCTTGTCGAACGCTCTGACTTTCGAGTACCAATTTGTGCGCCATGACAACAAAATGCTTGACGTGTACAATTTGTCTTTCGATGTGGAGAAATGTAGGCCCATCGTTAGACAGTGCCTTGAAGAGAATTATTTCGAAGAAATTATTAGGAGAGTGAACAATTCTACTCACTGGAGTGAGGGGGGCAGGGCCCACGATGTCTGTTACTTGTGTTATTGTCACGCGAAGGCGAGGAAAAAAAGTATGATGCCGAAGTGCTTAAGGGCATTCGACCCGAATACAGGAGAGCCAGTGATGAAATTAATTGATGAAGCGCACTCGGGCAATCATGCTGCATGGGGTAGTTCCAATGAGGAGCGGCAGAGTCGCATCCTGCAATCACTCTGTTTGTTCCACTCGCTCAATGGCGACAGTGGTAGGAATAGCAGTTCCCGACTTCTCCTTATGGAGAGGATTAGGAAGCAGG
>Ga0115557_1003042_pt1 | contig 11041 bp, 10 predicted proteins | sample COGITO_mtgs_1104_FD_87280 | JGI IMG/M metagenome (GOLD analysis project Ga0115557, IMG submission 87280) | Pelagic marine microbial communities from North Sea - COGITO_mtgs_110421 | ecosystem: Environmental > Aquatic > Marine > Epipelagic | place: Germany:Helgoland, sampling site Kabeltonne...
ATTTGATAGTCTGTTATCATAATATAGTTGTAATTTTCATCTAATGTTTTTAAGTAAATTAGCAATTCATTAATAGTTTGTTTTTCTAAATTTGAGTCTTGAAAATTTATAGTTTTCCAATTTAAGTTTTTAAATATAATATCTATTTGTTCACCTTTAAAACTACCTTGTAAGTCATCTTTTTTTAAGTCATCCCAAGCTCTAATTTTGACATATTTTTCATAATAAAAAGAAGTTGTAATAGCCAAGTATATGACAAATAGAAAATTTAAATATTTTAATTTATTTTTAAAAAATTTTTTATTAAATAAAAATAAAAATATAAGTATGAATAAATAGATATAGAAATAATAAAATTCAAATCTTAAAATTCTAAAAAAAGCATAAGATATAATAATATAAAAAAAATATTCAGTAAATTTTGATTTTGCAATGTTGATTGATAAATCATTGTGAAGGAGTCCTAAAAAAAAGGGCAACAAAGCAAAAGTAATAGGTTGGTTGTTTGAGTGAATTTCATAAAAACAAATAATAAAACTCAAACCAAATAGAACAATAAAAGAATCTTTTTTATTTCCTTTTATAAAAAAAACAAAAGATGGAATTAACAAAAATAATAAAAAAAATAGTTTAGAAATATTTTCATGAATATGTGACAGACTAACTTGATTAAATCTAGATTCACCAAGATCCATAGCAATGGTGACATATTGATTAAAAAAAAGCTCGATGGAAACTTTATTGATAAAAAAATAAAGTGAAATTATAAATAATGAGATTAAACTAGATGAAGTAAGTACCTTAAAGTTGATTAGATTAATTTTTTTATATATCTGTGAAAGATAAATAATAATTGTAAATATTATAAAATAACTTGTTGGAACTTGCTTTATAAAGAAAGCGATAGTAAAAAAAAAGGGACTTAAAAACAAGTAATAGTTATTGTCTTTTTTAAGCCCAATAATAAAAAAAATAAAAGCAATCAAACTTATTATTAATGAATGATGTTCAACAGTAGGGTTTCCTGCTGGGGGATACATCAAGATACCTGCAGATAAGGAATAAAAAAAAGTATGAAAAATTTGAAAATTATGTGATCTTAAAAAAAAATAGATAATTAAAGTGTATAAAACATTTAATATCGATGAGTGAATAACCAAAGAACTCCAACTCACTCCTAATGTTTTATAAATTATTGATTGCCATATATCTAGGATAGGTCCTGTTATTGAATAATAATCTTTAAATGGAAAGTCACCAGTAAGCACCCTATATCCAGAACTAAAATTTTGTAAATCATCCAGTGGCATTAAACCCTGATGACCAAAGTGATAATTTATAAAAAAAGATGAAAATATTAAAATTGTTAAATTAAAAATCTCTATTTGTTTTTTATATTTTGAATTAATCAACTTATTTTTTTATTATCTTAACATATATTAAAAAACCTGGGAAAATTTTAGTTAAAAAATTATCAACAATTATCCATAACGTAGAAATCTTAAAAGAAAAAAAAGCAAGAAATGGACCAATCAACATAAATGTATTTTTTTCTACTATCTTAATCTTTAATTTATTTGTAATTTTATTAATATTAAAACGATTAAATTTGTTAATATGCTGATGCTCATAAGAAACTTTTGAGACTTTATTAAGTATTAGCTCTAGCAGTGGCCAAAAAGATAAATAGTTTGGAGTGGTAACATGAATGACACCATCTGGTTTTAATACACGGAAAATTTCTTTAAATAGAATATAAATTTCTTTATCAGAGAGATGTTCTAAGAGCTCAATCAATGAAATAGAGTCAAAAGTATTATTGCTGAATGGAATTTTTTTTTTATATGAGTGAAAAATTTTATTTCTCCCCCCATATTTCATATTAGCATATTTAATTTGCTTAGATGAAATATCAATACCATAACTCATTTTATTACTTAGCAATGATACAAATGTTCCACTACCACAACCTATATCAAGATGAGTATCTTTTTTATTAATCTTTTTTTTAATATTATAAAATTTTGTATAGTGCCAAGCACTGCGGACACCTTTATTTTTATGAAATATTTCATCATAAAAACCAAAGTCAATATTGTTGTAGTTGTATTTTTTTTTATCAACTCTTTTTGATGAAATCATATTTTAAATTGTTAAATAATATATCTTTAATCTATTTAATATTATAAATATATTTTTAAATAATATTAATTATGATTAAACTATCTGTTGTAATACCTGTTTTTAACGAAGGGAAAAATCTTGTTAAATTAGTGAAGGAAATAAGAAAAGAAAAAGAACTTTTAAATTTAAGTAATTTTGAATTAATAATAATAGATGATGATTCTACAGATAATTCAAAAATTATCTTAAATAAAATTGAGCAAAAAAATAAATTTTTTAGATATTATATAAGAAGAAATAAAAAAAGAGATCTCACTAAATCTTGTTTATTAGGATTCGATAAGGCAATTTATTCAAATATATTAGTGATGGATGGTGACCTACAGCACCCACCTAGATTTATAAAAAAATTATTGAACTTTTTTATATTAGGTGATTATGATGTGGTAGTTGGCACTAGAAATCTAAAAAAAAAAGATCTAGGCTTAAGTTATATTAGATACTTTAGTTCATTAATTTTAATTATAATTATAAATTTTTTATTAGGTACTAAAACTAAAGATCCGATGAGTGGATTTTTTTTATTTAAAAAAAAAATATACAAGAAAAACAAAAAAAAATTATATGGTGTTGGTTATAAAATATTAGCAGATTTAATTTATTCATCTAGTGATAAGTTAAAAATAGCTGATAAAGATATTTTTTTTGACAAACGTAAATCTGGAAAAAGCAAAATGAATATAAGTGTTTTATTACAATTAATCATATTTGTTATGACTAAATTTTTTAAACGATTTTAATATGTTAAATATCTGTCAAGTTTCATTATCAGGTAATATTCCAACAATTTTAAAAAATATTGAAAATTTTAAGAAATATTACCCTGATTTTAAATTATATATAATTTGTCCCAATAAAGAAAAAAAAATATTTCAAAAAAAAATAAATTATAAGTACTGTAAAATTATTGAAGAAAATAAAATTATCTCATTAAAAAAATTTAAATTAATTTCAAATAAGTATTTTAAAGATAATAATTACCACAAAGTCATTCAGACTAGATTAACTTGGTATTATCAACAAATTTTAAAGATTTCTTTTATGTTAAATTTTATAATCAAAGAAAAAAAACCAATTCTTATGTGGGATGCAGATACTATTTTACTTAAACCATTTCAATTTTTTAAAAAAAATTTGACATTAAAATATGGAACCACATTAGAATATTACAGTGCGTACTTTATAACTAATAAAAAAATACTTAGAGTATTACCGAATTATTTTATTGCAATGACCAATCAATTTATTGGGTTAACCCCTAAGGAGGGAAAATTTTTAATAAAAAAATTAAATCATATAAAAAAAAAAAAATATGATACGCCTAAGTGGTTGACGGAGATCATAATTTCATCAATTTCAAAAGTTCATAAAAGATATGATGGATCTATGTTTTCAGAACAAGAATTAATTGGTCAATCAAATTTGCTACTTTCAAATGAAAAGCAAAAACTTATTCATGGAATAAGAGCAGGTCTTAATGGAAAATTAACAGACCTCCAGATATCAATTATAAAAATTCTTAATTATAGTTATGTATGTTATGAATATTCACATCCCAATATTTTTAATAAGAATATGCTTTCTAGATATCAGACCTGGGGATCTTTTATTAAAATAATAATTAACAAAACATCGAATAAGTTTTTTAGAGGAATTAAACATGAAATTAAATTTATATTTAGAAATAAATAATGACTAAAGATTTGAAAATATTTTGTGTAACAGACAAACTGATAAAAAAAATTGAAAAAACAAATTTAATATTAGCAGCAGTTGGAAAAAATAATTTACCGGATAATTATATAAAATCTTCATCTGGAATAAATATTCATTTTAAAGAACAGTATTACTCTGAACTTACATTTCATTATTGGTATTGGAAAAATATGTTAAATAAAGAAACTATAGACTGGGTTGGTTTTTGTCAAAAAAGAAGATTTTGGATTAAAACTCGAGATAATCGACATAAAATTAATAATGAAAATTATCTTGATTACCTACTAACATCGCCAGAAAAATCATGGAATAATTATTCTTAAATAATATGCAATCCCATAAAAACTTCTGGTTCAAAAAAAATTAAAATTATAAAAAAAGGGTGGAAAAAGTTAATTAAAGATCCATCTATTTTATTTAATACAAAAAAAGAAACAATTAGATTTCATTTTGATATTTATCATGGAGATGGAATATTGAATGCAGCAATTAATCTTTTACACGAAAAGGATAAAAAAGATTTTGATAATTATGTTAATTCAAGAGATTTTTTTAATCCACACATAATGTTTATCACAAGACCAGAAATAGCAGAAAAATGGTTTATCGATCTATTTGGTTGGTTAAAAAAATGTGAAAATTTATTTAGTTTTAATGAATTAAAGGGTTACGAAACAAGATTGTACGGATACTTAGCAGAAAGATACCTCTCTTTTTGGTTTAAAAAATATACAAACTATAAGGAACATCCCTGGATATTTATAGACAACTAAATATATTAATATTTTAACCATGTTAAACGTTGACTAACTTAGGTTATCATCTATTAAAATAATTATTGTATGAAGAAAAAAATTATTACATTTTTTAAAACAATATTAATTTTAGTTTTAGTTATTATTAGTGTTAAATTCATTTTAGATAATAATTATTTTAAGATAACTGAAAAAATTTATTCAAAACATCCCAATCTTCAATATGAATATCGAAATAAATTATTTAAAAGAAATAAATCTTATATCAACAATTTAAAGAATGATTATAACGTCAAGTTTCTTCCAGAAACACAATTTACTAATTTAAATTTTGTTAAAAAAAAGATTAATTTTTCAGAATCTTTCAAAAATACACACAATGAAAATAAAATTAAAGGAGGATATACTTTTAGGTATAAATCCTTTTTTTTAGATAAATATGTGGGAGGAATTTTAATAACAGATTTTTATGGAAATACTTACTTTGTTAAAAATAAACAAATCATAAATAAAACATCTTCAGATATCAACCCATTGATAATAATAAATAATTTAGAGCCAACAAAAGTTTTAGATAGTCTAGTAGAAAAAAATTTATTATATATTTCATATTATACAGAAAAAGAAGGCTGTCAGTTATTATCTGTATCTAAAGCTGAAATTAGCATGAAAGAAATGAAATTTGTAAAAGTCTTTTCATCTGATGAATGTGGGAATTATGTTCAAGCTGGAAGAATGGTGATAAATATAAAAGACAAGAACAATAACTTGCTATTATCAACAACAAATCAAACTCCAGACAGAATTACAGAAAGACCTCAAAATGATGACTCTATTTTTGGTAAAATTATTTCAATAGACTTAGAAAACAATAAATCATCAATTTATTCAAAAGGTCATAGAAATATTCAAGGTTTATATATAGATAACGATGTTATTATTTCTACAGAGCACGGGCCTAGAGGTGGAGATGAAATTAACAAAATAGAAAAAGGAAAAAATTATGGTTGGCCAATAGCTTCTTATGGAGGCACGTACTCTAAACAAAGTCAAAAAAAAATTATATATTTAAAAAGTCATGAAGATAATAATTTTATAGAACCAATTTATTCTTTTGTTCCATCAATTGGAATTTCAGAAATTATTAGATTATCAAATAACTTTTCAACATTATTTCAAAATAATTTTATATTAACCTCATTATTTGATAGAAGTATTTACCGAATTAAATTTGATAATAGTTTTAATAAAATTTTATTTAAAGAAAAGATTTACATAAATGAAAGAGTTAGAGATATAAAATATAGTAATGAGTTATCAGTAGTATTATTGGCATTAGAAGAAAAAGGAGAATTAGGAATATTAAGCATAAACAACTGATCTATATAAATCAGGCATAATAGTTAAAATAAAAAGTTTTTTAAATTATCAAATCAATTTAAATAATAAGTAATTAGAGTTTTGGATGGCATAAAATCCATTCCATTTCACATGGCCGCCCCTCAGACATTAAAATCCATCTAGTATCATCATTTAAATTTTTTAGCTCATTCATGAAAGGATTTCTTTGAGAATTTTTAATATTTTCAATTATAAAATGTTTTTTTAACAATTTATCAAAATTAAGTTTTTTATTTTTATTTTTTTCCATAAAAGGGTGTTTTTCAATTAAAAGGTAACTTGTTTTAAAAAACTTTAGATTATTTTCAGTAATAATTTTATACTCCATCCCCTCTATATCAATTAAAAATAGGGTTTTTTTTAATTCAATAGGATTAATTAGCTTATTTGTTATGTTAAAATTTGCTTCAGAAAAAATTTTTACTTTTTTTTCTATTTTATTTAATTTTATATTTTTCTTTAATGTTTTTTTTGTAGTGTCATCTATCTCAAATGCTAAACATCTTTTTAAAATTCTATTTTTTATAAGACCAGTTAAATGAAAGCCTTCAGCTGCACCAAAATTTACCAATGTCTTAATTTTTTTTTTTTTAGATAAATTATTAATTACTTCTTGTACTTGTTTTTCATAAACACCTAAAATTTTAGAACCTAAGTCAAAAGACCATTTTTCTTCAGGAATTATTCGGGTATTTTTATAAGGACCTAGAGCGACTCTGCCATTATAAATTTTATGTATTTTTTCTCCTATTATTTGTTTTTCTAGGTTAATCATTTCACCTAAAGAAAGTCTACGTTTTTTTTTTAAAAAAAGTTTCTGTATAAATTTATTCATTTTTTAAATAATGATTACTGTTATGATTGTATTAAATCATATAAAATCTTTTTTGATAAACATAAAAATAAACTATTAAAATAATGTATCAAAAATCAAAATTAATTGAATATATTCAATATTTAAGGGCTATTGCTGTAATTTTTGTTTTTTTTTATCATTTAGAAATTTCTTTTTTTAATAATGGCTTCTTAGGTGTTGATATATTTTTTGTTATATCTGGTTTTGTTATAACACAAATATTATTAGGTGATTATTATTTAAATTTAAAATTTAATCTTTATAATTTTATATAAAAAGATTCAAAAGAATTTATCCAGTATTATTATTTTTTTTTATTGTAACTTTATTAATACTTATTCTATTATCACCACTCGATCTTTTTCTTGGAAGATTTCATGTAATTTTTTTCTCTCTTTTTAGCTTATCTAACTTTTATTATATGCTTAAACCTAATGATTATTTTTATGATATCTTTAGTGATCCACTGATTCATACATGGTCGCTTGGAGTAGAGGGGCAATTTTATTTATTTTTTCCTATTTTTTTATCAATAACTTTTTATTTATTTAGTGCAAGAATCAAAAAAATAAGTATTGTTTTTTTTATATTAATTTTTGTTGGTATAATTTTTACTTATATTAACCAAGATAATCCAAAGTTAGTCTTCTATTCTCCATTATTTCGTTTCTGGGAATTTTTATTGGGTGGTTTTGCCTTACTTATAAGTAGAATTTTTACTAAAAAAAGTGCCATTTATTCAGCTATTAGTTTTTTACTCATAATATTTATAGTATTGAGTGGCAATACATTTACACATTTTCAAAAAATTTCTTTCACGTCTTCTTTGGTGGCTTTATTGTTATTTTTTTGTGATGATAAATATTTAATAAGAAATAAAATTTCTCATAATTGTATTATTTATATTTCCAACATATCCTACTCATTCTATTTATGGCATCTACCAATTATTTATTTTTACAAATTATACCTTGGTATAGGCATTATTGATATCGCTGTTATTTTTTTAATAACATTAGTATTTTCATCTATTTCTTATAAATTTATAGAGCAAAAATTTAGATATATTAAATTTAAAAATAATTTTTTTTATACTATTGTTTCAACTTTTTCGATTTTTTTATTATATATTTTTTTTGTGTCTAATACATCATCAAACGCCAATCAAATAAAACTTTTTTTTAAGAATATAATTTATAAATCTAATTTTTTAGAAAAAAAATTAGATTTTACTGAAAGGACTGTATTTTATAAATTTAATATTAATAACAATCAAATATATACTTTTTGTAAAGATGATTCTGAAAAGCACAATATATCTAAAGATGGATTAAGAGCAGAGTGTTTAAAGAATAATTCTACAAAAAGATTATTTTTTATTGCTGGCAATAGTCATACAGCGAATTTTATCCCAATGTTTAATTCTTTAAAAAACGATTCAAATTTTTATTATTTACACACTTCAATTTCTAATATTAAAAAAACTATTTTAGAATTAGAAAGATTGATGAACAACTATGAAGAAGTGGTATTTACTACCCATGTAAGTAAAATTGATGATTTAGAAATTCTTTTTGACTCATTGAAAGAAACAAAAAAAAATATCAAAATTCTAATACTTGGTCCAATTCCACATGTTTCAACTATTATCGATCCCTTAACTTGTTTAATTAAACAACAAGATTGTTTTTATAGTTCGAAAGATGACTTTGAGAGTAGAAAATTAGACAATTTAAATAAGGCAGTTCTTGATCATATTAATACAAATGATAATGAGGTTTTCTTTTATAAGCCTTATAGACACATGTGCCCTGAGGATTTATGTTATGTATATAATAAAAAAATTGATTTCTTAACACATATAGACGATAGCCACCTTACAATGGAAGGATCTTTGTCATTGCGAGAGCACTTTAAGATTTTTTATAAAACTAATTTTAATTAAGGATATTTTTTTTAAGATATTTTTCTCTATCCTCATTTTTCATACCCGCCATATGTATTATGATTGGATTATGTTTTTCCATACTCAGATCAAGTTTTGATGGTATCGAATTCCACCTACCAGACAAAAATTTTATTTTATCCAAAATATTATTGCCAATATGATCATTTAAGTTATGATTCAAATCTGCTCTAAATCCAATAATATCCATAATTGCTGCTTGTTCCCACCATGGATGATTAATAAATTTTTTATTATTCCAAACTTTAGTTAAAAAATTAAAATTATAATTTGAAGATTTTAACAGTATTACACCAGAGTTAATTCTTAATATTGTTAATTTTGTATTTTTATATTTTGTACCTTTGTGGACCTCGCAGTAGTGCTTAGCCATATATATTTCTTTTTTTTCATCGATTATTTCAGAGATATTTTTTTCATAAATATTAAAATATGAATCTGCATCAACCCACAATAAGTATTCAAAATTATTTTTTTGTATCTCATCTAATAAAATTTTAATTTTATTCCAAGCATATGGTCTATCCATTTTTGGCATTTTAACATTTTCAAATACATAGTCATACTTTGCAGCATATTTTTTAAAAGTCTTGGAAGTTATATCACCAATGTTTTTAAATTTATCGTCATATGAAGTTACAATTTTAATTTTATATTTTTTGGTATTTTTTATTTCTTTTAAATCATCAGATTTATCTTTAGGTGTTTCTATTTTATATTTTGGACTAAAATTTTTGTTAAAAAAAATTTTTATAATTTTAAATATGTTTTTCATAAATATATAATATATATCGTAATTTAAATAAAATTAGTTTCAATATTTTTAATTATCCATATTAATTGACAAACTAATTAAGTTTCTGGAGAGGTGGCTGAGTGGTTTAAGGCGCACGCTTGGAAAGTGTGTGTACTGTTAAAGGTACCGTGGGTTCAAATCCCACTCTCTCCGCCATCTTTCATAAGTTCTTATTTTTCAAATAAGATTTAAATATTGTGTTATTGTATTTTAAAAATGAAAAAAAATATAAACATTTAGTTCTTTATAAATTGTTTTCTTTATTACCAAAAAAGTATTTAAATTTTTTTAATTCATTCTTTAGATTTAAGTTACACTATCACATTAATTACTTGCTCAAAAAAGATTTATTAATAGATGTAGTTTATGATGTTGGAGCTTATGAGGGAGAATGGTCTCATTTCATGCAGAATACATGTTTGAAAAATAGTTCATTTTATTTATTTGAAGCCAATAATAAACATGAGCATATAATCAAATATAGAGGTTTTAAATATCATATGGGAGTTTTATCTGTTGAAATAAAAAATGTTAATTTTTACTCCAAAAATCACCAAGGAGACTCTTATTATGTGGAACAGACTAATTATTATGAAAAAGATTTAGAGCCATTAAGTCTAAAGACAGATACTTTGGATAAAATAATATTGGAAAAAAATTTTAAATTGCCAAATCTTATTAAAATGGATACACAAGGCTCAGAATTAGATGTATTAGAAGGTGCGTCTAAGTCTATAGATAAATGTAAACTTATTTATTTAGAATGTCCTGTTATAAATTATAATAAAAATTCTCCAAATTTTGTCAATTATATCGAATATTTAGATTCATTAGGTTTTATACCATTGGATGTTTGTGATATTGCATATGTAGATAAAATACTTATTCAAATAGATATTTTATTTATAAAAAAGAATTTGGTAAATAAAATTTTTAAAAGAAATAAAATTTTAAATATACTTAATTAATTATTTTGACATAGATATATCTCTTTAAAAGGAAAATCTTTATCAAATAAAGAAAAACAGTCTTTTAATGAAATTATTTTCCTCTTTTTTTATAAAAATGTTATAACTATAAATTCTCTTATAATTAAAATATATGAAAAATAACTCAGCATACCAAGCAGACTCTATTAAAGTTTTAAAAGGTCTTGAAGCAGTTAGAAAAAGACCAGGAATGTACATTGGTGATACCGATGATGGAACAGGCTTACATCATATGGTTTATGAGGTTGTCGATAACTCAATAGATGAAGCTTTAGCAGGACACTGTAAAAATATTGATGTTAAAATAAACTCTGACGGAACAATTACAGTTAGAGATGATGGTAGAGGAATACCTGTTGATATGCACAAGGGTGAAAA
>Ga0115557_1003048_pt1 | contig 11029 bp, 10 predicted proteins | sample COGITO_mtgs_1104_FD_87280 | JGI IMG/M metagenome (GOLD analysis project Ga0115557, IMG submission 87280) | Pelagic marine microbial communities from North Sea - COGITO_mtgs_110421 | ecosystem: Environmental > Aquatic > Marine > Epipelagic | place: Germany:Helgoland, sampling site Kabeltonne...
GATACATAACCCGATGATTTTTGATTCTTGACCCAAAGGAAGAACCCCATGCCGATACAAATACCGAGGATATCGTTACTGGCGCTACTCGCCTGTCTGATTTTACCGTTTGGTGCCAGCCTTGCTTTGGCTGATAGCAAGCCAAAGACGACCCAATTTTGGTGGCCAGAACTGCTAGATTTGACGCCATTACGTCAGCACGCTGCTGAGTCCAACCCTTTGGGCGAGGAGTTCAATTATGCTGAAGGGTTCAACTCAATTGATCTTAAGGCATTAAAACAGGAAATTGAGACCGTCATGACCACCTCACAACCTTGGTGGCCAGCAGACTATGGTCACTATGGACCCTTCTTCATCCGCATGGCCTGGCACAGCTCAGGCACCTACCGCGTCACGGATGGCCGCGGCGGCGCTGGTGGTGGTCAGCAGCGATTTGAACCTCTTAACAGTTGGCCCGACAACGTGAATCTTGATAAGGCTCGGCGATTACTTTGGCCCATCAAGCAAAAATATGGCAATAACATTTCATGGGCCGACCTGATGGTTCTGGCCGGCAACGTGGCTATGGAATCCATGGGCTTTAAGACCTTTGGCTTTGCGGGTGGTCGTATAGACGACTGGGAACCCGATTTGGTCTATTGGGGTCCTGAAGCTGAGTTCATGGCTGATGAGCGTTACAGCGGTGACAGGCAGCTGGAAAAGCCTCTGGCAGCCGTGCAAATGGGCTTGATTTACGTTAATCCGGAAGGTCCAAATGGTGTACCCGATGCACTTGCCGCGGCCAAAGATATTCGTGAGACCTTCGGTCGCATGGCTATGAACGATGAAGAGACCGTTGCGCTCATCGCTGGCGGCCATACCTTCGGCAAAGCTCATGGCGCCGCCCCACCAACGGGCTGCGTTGGCCCTGAGCCGGCAGCTGCTGGCATCGAAGAGCAAGGCCTCGGCTGGCGGAACACGTGCGGCACAGGTAATGGCGCTGATACTATTTCAAGTGGCCTGGAAGGTGCTTGGACGACAACCCCCACAGCCTGGTCGATGCAGTATCTTGGTAACCTATTCGCCTTCGAGTGGGAGCAAACTCGAAGCCCAGCAGGCGCGATCCAATGGATACCCAAAAATTCCGCTGCATCCAATCTGGTACCTGATGCACACGATGCCACCAAGCGTCACGCTCCGATCATGTTCACGACTGACCTGTCTTTAAAGTTCGATCCAAGCTATGGAGAGATCTCAAAGCGTTTTCTCGCCAACCCAGCGGAATTCGAACTCGCTTTCGCCAAGGCCTGGTTCAAGCTGACTCATCGGGATATGGGACCTAGGGCGCGCTATATTGGCGCAGAGGTACCAGCTGAGGCATTAATATGGCAGGATCCCATCCCCGCGGTTGACCACAAGCTCGTCACAGCACGAGACATTGCCAAACTCAAGTCCCAGATCCTGGCAACAGGCTTGACTAACGCCGAGCTTATTAGAACTGCCTGGGCCTCTGCCTCTAGTTTCCGTGGCACCGATATGCGCGGCGGTGCCAATGGCGCCCGTGTTCGTCTCGCACCACAGAAAGACTGGGCCGCCAACAATCCCGCAGAGCTGGCCAAGGTACTGAAGACCCTCGGTGAGATCCAACAGGGCTTCACTAGCCGCAACAAGCAGATATCTCTTGCCGACCTGATCGTACTGGGGGGCGCTGCAGCCATTGAGCAGGCGGCCAAACAAGCCGGACAAGATGTTAAGGTGCCCTTCATTCCAGGTCGCATGGACGCAACCCAGGCGCAAACCGATGTCACATCATTTGCGGTACTTGAGCCCACCGCTGATGGGTTTCGCAATTACTTTAGCAATGCAGCCCACAGATCCCCTGCTGACATGCTGGTTGATCGAGCCAATATGCTAACCCTCTCGGTGCCTGAAATGACAGTTCTGGTGGGTGGCCTACGAGCCCTGAATGCCAATACTGGTCAATCTGCCGTTGGTGTACTCACAGACCGACCTGGCACACTCAGCAACGACTTTTTCAAGAACCTGCTGGATATGTCAACAACATGGGCTAAATCACCCACATCCGCAGGGATCTACGAAGGTCGGGATCGCACTAGTGGCGAGCTGAAATGGCGAGCCACGCCGGTGGATCTGATCTTCGGCTCAAGTTCCGAACTACGATCTGTCGCCGAAGTGTATGCTGCCGCTGACAGTCAGGAAAAATTTGTTCGCGACTTTGTTACGGCATGGTCCAAAGTGATGACCCTTGATCGCTTTGATCTTCGCCGCTAATCATGTTGAAAAACATGACTGATTAAGCGCGGCTGAGTGGATCGGCGGAAGGGCTTTAAAGCAGCTTCAGGCCTTACCCACAGGACCTCGGCAAAAACGGTGACGCCAACAGCGTCGCCGTTTTTTTTGGCTCTGTGTCACTATCGAGAACGACACTGGCCACTGAAACCAGTCATCTTCTTTGGTAACGATACACGTCAACCCTTGCCATAGAATTTCTCAGCGCCTGATCTAAACAACAATTCAATCTCTCAATCAAGCCCACCAAGTAGGCAAGCTCAGCAAATCCAACTGAGCGATTGATGCCGGCAAAATTCGACATGGACCGACTATCTCTCTTTATTTTAGATTTGATTGTCACAGATCAATAGAACATCTATCTCAACTTTCTGGCAGCGCGCATGCAGGTAGAATCGCCCTGAGCCCCAAAGCGGGTAACTATTAGAATCAGGAGTCTACGTTGAAAACTCAAAAAGCAGCTAGCCAGAGCCGTTCATATCCTAACGCCCCGATGACCAATCCAGTGGTGAATGCTAACAACCTTAAAAGTCGGAGTATCCTGGCCATCTTAATGGCTGGCAATTTTTTGGCGCCTGGTGCCTGGGCGGAAAGTGAAGCGTCAGCCGGCGTTGCTGGCATGCCTGCAGCCACTGCAGCGGCCTTGGGTATTGGCGCGGTGATCGCGTTAGGGGCAGTAGTTACCGTCTCGGACAACAAGTCTGCTGTTGCCCCGCCTACGGACACTCCGCCCACCCCATCGACGACCAGCACCACCTCAACGACAGCCACTACAGCCACTACAGCAACTACAGCAACTACAGCGACGACGAGCACGGGGTCGTGATGGATACTTTTGAAGATCAACCCAATCAGTTGGAAGCCAATTCCGAGGGCCATGCCTCTGCTGCCGGTTACATCACCATCAGCCAGTTCGATGGCAGCCTGCAGCGCCTTGTCGGTGAAAACCCTGAAATGGATGGCCGCCTGGTCAGGATGCTAGAACAGGCGAAGGTGTTATCGGAATAGCCTAAGGGGCGCCATCGGCAACCTGAACACCCTACCCTGCCACACTACAAATGCCCAACAGGTGCCAGGCCATAGTAGCCGTTATCTGCCAGAGTCGCGCTTGCGGGAACTGATACGCGGCTTTGGGTTTTATCAATCAGACATGCGCGAGCTTCGGGCTATTGGTTCCTGAAACACATTCAGAATTTTGCAGTTTGTGTCGCCGGTGTGTAGCCACCTAGTGACGTTGAAAAAAATCAGCAGAGGAAACGCGGTAACCCATTGATTTTATTGGAGCGGGCGACGAGATTCGAACTCGCGACAACTAGCTTGGGAAGCTAGTACTCTACCAACTGAGTTACACCCGCGTCCTTTGTGTATTCTATCCTTAGAAGACTGTGGGTGGATAACCTTTTCCCCGATTCGTCCAACTTTTTGGCGCCACGACATCAAGAAAGCACGGTAAACAGTTACGCTTCTTCACGATGCACTGTTGCCACCTCAATTGTCGCGTTCAACCTAGTAGTACGAGCTGCCAAAAATAATCCATCTTTCGTTGTCAGCGCAGAAGGCATGCATGATTGCGATCCAATCAGGTACACTGTCGCCCTAAATAATCTGAGATCCGTGTTCGTGAAAAGATTTATCGTTGTTGCTGTTTTTCTTGTTGCACTACCCGCATATGCCATCGTTGACGTTCATGACGAATACTTCTCGAACTTCGATGTCAGCACTTTTAGCGTCTTCAATTTCAACTTCAAGGGCTCATCTGGCAACAAGGATCAGAGCGCCTTCAAATTGCAAAACCACACAATTCACCGGCAGAAAGACTCAACTTGGCTGTTTGTGGGCTCGATAGATGTGGCCGAAACCAATCAAATTAAGAGCGAGGACAGCACTTTTGCTCACCTGCGTTACACCCATAAACTAAGTGGACCTCACGGCGCAGAGATCTTCAGCCAGTATTCTCAGGATGTATTTAAAAGGCTCGAGCGGCGCGAGGTACTCGGCGCTGGCTATCGTTACGAGTGGATCGAAGGCAAGCAGGACCAACGTGGCGTACTCGGCACGGGGATAATTCGAGAGCACGAACGTTACGTCGATATCGAACAAGCTCAACGCCTGTGGCGTGGCAACTTGTATGTGACGGTGGCCATGCCACTGACTATCGTACCGAATGCCAGCGTAAGTCTTTCAGCCTATGTGCAGCCGGCTTTAAATCATCCTGCCGATATGCGCAGCATCATGTTGCTCATCCTTAAAGCTCGACTCAGCGAGCATCTAGCGGTGCAATTCAGTGCTGACTACAAGTATGATTCACAGCCAGAATTCGGCCTGGAAAGCACTAACGTCGGGTTTTCCTCTGGTATCAGTTACACGATCAAGTAACCTCAATGGCGCAGAACATCTGTTCGTGGCCGCTAACTCTGTGCGCTGGCGTAATATTTCAAGCCGCTGCGGAAAGTGACCATGCTCAGATCTTCGACAGTTGGTTGAACGGCGTGGATACCTTTGGGGTCGGGCCTGTGCGCACCGGTTTCAATGAGATTGAAACCTGAATTAGCCGCGCAGAGAGCAGCGGCCCATTAGACCTTTAACCTTCCAACTGCTGCAGGCCACGCTATCCACTACCGCGGTTATTTGAATCTGTCTGCTTAATAATCGCCAAGACAGTCACGGGGTCTGCGGTTGAGCCTGCAATTGACGTTGAATCTCTAGCAAACGCTGGTTGTTTTGCTGCCGGTATCGATCAAACACAGCAATCGCCTCCTCTAGATCCTTCACCTGCTTACCCAACGCTAAAAGATTAAGGCGAGAACCTTCCAACATCGTGCTTTGGCTCTGAAATTGTCCTCGAATCAGTGCGATGCTAGTGGATTGCTCTTCATTGTCTGCGATCATCTGCGCTGATAATTTTTCGAAGCGTTCAGCAATCTTATTAACACTGCTCACCTGGTTCGCAATTTGCGCATCCAATTTCTTGTCCATCGCCGTCAGCTTGGTCAGCGTTTCCTCAATCGTTTTAATCCGAGGCCGGTTTTGACGATACGCAACCGCCCAAAGCTTATCAATTTCCCCTAGATTAGTGCTCTGCTGCTCCTGCATGACCTGTAGGGTTTTCGAGACATCAGTGCCAGTCGCCGCCAGCCGATCATTCAGGTCACGAATGCTTTTCTGGCCTTCAGCCAACAGCTGATTCGATTGATCTAGTTTCTGCTGAACTTCATATAAAGCAAACCCACCGACACCCATCACTATCGCCATCAGGACCAGCGCAAAGACTAAAATACCGTTGAAGTTACTTTGTTTTGGCGCATCCGAGCGACCGCTACGCCGGTACGATGCAACTTCGTCTTTCGCTGGCGCGATAGCTGGAATCAGATCGAGATCGCTGCGGTTATCTACCATGACGGCGAGTCCTGCAATAGGTTTCAGTAATAAAAAAAGGGCCCCTAAGAAGGAGCCCATGGATCATGCTGTACCGATATGACTAGAGCGCGACTGTTAGGCCATAGAGCACTGCGGTCAAGACAAAACCACTAACAATAACACCACGCACTGTGGTCAATGGACCTTGCTTACCAACTATGCCATTAATCGCCAAGGCGAAGACCACAACCATAATTGCGATTAATGCGTTCGAGCTGGCGGGGTCGGTCAACATACCGCTTGGCATATGCGCAGATGATCCCATGAAATATAACATTGGCAAGGAGAATAGCGTATTCGTCCGCGATGCCAGCGCGGCTTTTGGTGCTGCAGCTGCGGCCTCTGGAAGCGCTTCACCACCTTGTGCAACCTGGGTTGCTGAAGCAATGACGATCTTTTGATTCGGCCAGATAATCATCCAAACATTCAAAAACATGATGGTACCCAACGTCGCGCCAATACCAATGTCCAACGTCAGCCCCTGGTGCCGGTTGCCCAACAACACAACGCCGGTCAGGAATGTAAACATCGCACCCCATCTAAACCACCAAAGAGCCCGCGGCACCAGCTTTTGAATAGCGCCAGAGCGATGTGCAGCATCTGCTTCTTTGAAATACTCGCCTTGAATAAAATTGAAATAGTACAGCAACCCAATCCAGGTTACGCCAGCCAGGAAATGTCCCCATCTAAACAAATAATCTATTCCGCCCGCGGTAAACAATGTGATGTTGTCCATTGAAGCCCTCTCTAGTTCATTCTTGGGTTGTACCCACTTTTTATTGCAGGATAGGTTGATTTTCTTTTCGTAGCGCGATGATAACATTGATATTTTTGAAACACTATTACCTTTACTAGTCTCGCCTTTATGGCCTGCAATGGCGCGACGCCAGACTCTGTCTAGAGAACCGGTCAAAGACACTCAGCCCAGACGCGACGAGGCTTACACGATATCCCACAAGCAACAGATTTGCTCAGGACCCCGGGTGGTTCGCAAGACCTGCAGACGCATTTACAGTCGTTAGATTGACGTTGATCATGGCAGCATTCGCCAATTAGGCGGAACGTTGAACATTTGAACTGGAATCCAACGTGAACCGATTGAGCCTTAACCACTATCGACTCATGCATCGCCGTCTCTACTTAATCTGCCTGCTTTCGCTCTTTGTCGCTAGTTGTTCAACCCAACCTGCGGGCATCGGTACCCGCGTATTGATCTGTTGCCCAGCGGGGCAGTACCAGACGTTCTCGGTATCCACCAGCGACATGCCGGCTTTTCTCGGTCCCATTATGGTCAGCAATTTCGCCGTGGCCTTCGCAAGTCATGGATTGGATCTCAAAGAGGACGCTGCCGACCTGGCCGTCGTACTTCGGTACGAACAGGAAAACCTTAGCCTCGATGAAACCAGTGACGATTTTGACGAGCGCATTGCCACCGGCAACTCTCTAAGATTCTTAGCCAAAATTGTGATTGAAGTGCGAGAAACCGGCGCAGAGCCAATAATTTGGTCCGGACAACTGCACCGGATCCATGACGTTGGTCCTGGCGAATATATGCATACCGGCAAAGCGTCTGTTGCATTACTAGACGCCTTTACCACCGCGCTAAAAACCTTTCCCCGGAGTTCTGCCAAATGAATACATTCAAGAAGATCCTTTTTTTTGCTGACGGCGCAAAAGGTGAAAAAATCGCCTTACAGCGCGCCGCCGAACTGGCGCTGCACAATAAAGCTTCACTGACAGTTATGGACGTGGTGGCGGAGGTGGATTCCAATGATGTGAGACTCAAGCCGACACTCAAGCGGCTTCAGCAAGCATTGATCAAAGAGCGCAAAACAGCTTTGGAATTACTGGTCAAAGAGCTAACGCCTCAGAGCGGCACACTACCTATCAAAATTTATGTGACCGCCGGTAAAAACTATATTGGTGTAATCCAGACCATCATCCAGAAACGTTTCGATCTGTTAGTAAAATCTGCCAACAAACACAATGCCGTTGCGGCAACCCTGTTCGGTAACACAGACATCAGCCTGCTACGTAAGTGTCCTTGCCCCGTGTGGATTATCAAACCGAGTAGAAAAAAACGTATTGATACCATTCTCGCTGCGGTGGATCTGACTGAAACATCAGAAGCAAAACAATTAGCCGGGCAGATTCTTAATCTTTCTGCTGGTTTGGCCCAACTTGAAAAATCCGACCTGCATGTACTTAACGTCTGGCAGCCTAATTTTGAACCACACGTGCGTACCCTGATTAGCCGTCAGGAATACGCCAATATGATGAAAACGCTCAAGGACAATAGCCGTGCCAGCCTTCGAGCCCTCATTCAGGGCACTCCTGATTTACCGGTTAATGGCGCCATGTCCCAACACCTTGAGAAAGGTCATGCAGAGGTCGTGATCCCCAAATTCGTCAAGGACCATAAGATCGACTTATTGGTCATGGGTACCATGTCGCGTACGGGTATTCCCGGTTTCTTAATCGGCAACACCGCTGAAAAGGTACTCGATACCGTTGACTGTTCAGTGCTCACCCTCAAGCCCAGCGGATTTAAGTCTCCCGTTGCATAAACCACAGCGCTAATAGGCCGGTCAGACTGGCAGCAGATCGCTCACACTTTAGCTAGCTGAGTGTCGGGATGATCATGCAAGTCTGTATCCAAACCTCGACCCATGAGATCGATGAAATTGTCCCGAAAGAACTTACCTTGGGTCGCTGCCGACAACCCCTCCAAGGAGTCGTTGAAGCGTTTTAATGGGTTACGACCACCCTCAACGTGGGGGAAGTCTGATGAGAACAGGCACATATCTTCACTGCTATTTTGGATAATCCAGCCAGTGTCTTCGTGTGGGTATGGCGTCACTCGAAATTGGCGCTGGAGGATCTCACTGGGTCGAGACTTGAGCTTCTGCAGCCGCTCTTCGCCCTTGCGAAAGGCATCAAAACCCGCATCCAGAAATCTCATCCAGCTCGGCACCCACGATGCACCAAGCTCTATGGCACCAAACTTCAACTGTGGAAACCGATCACACACCCCGTCAATGACCAGCATGGACATGGTTTGCCAGAGCGCCAAGGGGATTGTCATAAAACTTGCAGCTGTGAAATTTTCATCGCCACCGTGGAAATCCTTAACCCGTGGTAGGCCGTTCTCGAAGTAGGCTGGCGCCATTTTTTCTTCACCTCCAACGTGAAACAGGATCGGCACGCCAGCCTCTTGCGCGAGCGCCCACAGGCTATCGAAACCGATATGACTGGGTGAATGATGCGCGGGGCAACGTGAGGGGATCACCAGCGCCTTACAGCCCAGTTGCAGTGCTTCCCGGGCAACATCTACTGCTGCATTAACATCAACTAGGGGCACATAGCCGGTGGCCAATAAACGTCGGTCGACGGCACAAAAATCCGCCATCATTCGATTGTGAGCCCGCGCTGACGCAATGGCGAGTGCTGGATGATCACCGTGTTCCAACCCATAATTGCTCAGGGCGGTGGTGGTAAACACCAATTGAGAGGTAAAACCAAGCAGATCCAGGGCCTTTGATCGATCCTGATTGCGGAATGAACCCAGCGCCTGATAGTTTTTTCGTAACAGGATATTATCCGCATCGCCTGCCCTGAAATCCGCACTTTGTTGCAGATTCACAGCATCCTGAACCCAGCTCTCGACTTCCGTGCCATGGCGGGTGGCCATTAGAAATTGATCGCGGTATTTGGCCTCTAGATATTCATTTATGGTGCCAGGCAGCTCCATGACATGGGAATCAGCATCATGGACCGTAGCATTCTCAACGTAAGCCATTTTTCCCTACTCCTCATTCAACGCCTGTTTTGAGAAAATCAGCAACGATGACCTGCGCTGACTACCAGAGCTTAATCAATTGAACCAGAATATTCGAGTGGGAAAACACAAGGTGGGTGTGTGCTATCTTGCGGGTCAAAAAACTTGAGGGTCAAAAAAAGCGGCCCCTGCCTAAGCAGGAGCCGAATTTGATCATGCAGCAGCATCAAGCTGAGCAAAGGTTTTGCCTTCAGCTGCCAGCTTTTCCAGCAGTGCCGATGGCTTGAAGACTGAATCACCCGTCTCTTCATAGAAACGTTTGATGTCCGCTAAGACATTCGCCAACCCTTTGGTATCCGCAAACCACATGGGACCACCGATATAGGTCGGAAAACCATAGCCGTTGACGTAAACCGTATCGATATCACTGGCTCGCAAGGCGTGACCTTCTTCCAGCAACTTGGCCCCGATATTGATCAATGGGTACATGCAGCGTTTCAGAATCTCTTCATCCGTGAAGTTTTTAGGCGTATAGCCCAGTTCGCTCGCCACCTTTTGGATGACCGCATCCGCTTCGGGATCTGGACGTGGTGTTCTGTCGCCTTCCGCATACTGGTAATAACCTTTACCATTCTTCTGGCCGTAGCGGTCAAGCTCACACAAGGCATCCGGGATGCGGGCGGTAACTTCATTACTACCACCCATCATTTTGCGAGCGCGCCAGCCGAGATCCAGACCCACCATATCGTTCATGGTGAAGGGACCCATGGCCAAACCAAAGTCATAGATCACTTTATCGACCTGAGCGGGTGTTGCGCCTTCAAGAATCATCATACTGGCCTGGCGGGTGTAACCACCGAGCATTCTGTTACCAATAAAACCCGGGCAATTGCCGGCAACTACAGACACCTTACCCAGACGCTTACCCAGCGCCATGGCGGTACCCAGCACAGCAGGTGATGAATCCTTACCTCGAACAACCTCAAGCAGGCGCATAACATTAGCTGGACTGAAAAAGTGCATGCCGCAAACATGATCCGGACGAGTCGTCATGGCCGCAATCGCGTCAACGTCCAGACCAGAGGTATTAGTCGCCAGGATAGCACCGGGCTTCATCACTTTGTCGAGCTTGCCGAAGATCTCTTTCTTCAAATCCAGATTTTCATAGACGGCTTCAATCACGATATCGCCATCGCCTAGGTCATCAAAATTTTCGGTCGGCGTAATCAGCGCCATGCGCTTGTCCATATCTGCCTGTGACAGACGCCCCTTGGACACAGTGCGCGCATAGTTACCCTCGATCACCTTGAGGCCACGCTGCAAATTCGCCGCATCGTTATCATACATTCGCACAGGAATGCCGGCATTGGCGAAACACATGACGATACCGCCACCCATGGTGCCAGCACCAATCACAGAACCCTTATTGATCTCGATCAGCGGCATGTCCTTCCCCAGACCGGGAATCTTATTCGCGGCTCTTTCGGCGAAGAAAATATGAATTAACGCCTCCCGCTGCGGATCTTTCATGCATTCGGCAAAGAA
>Ga0115557_1003055_pt1 | contig 11020 bp, 13 predicted proteins | sample COGITO_mtgs_1104_FD_87280 | JGI IMG/M metagenome (GOLD analysis project Ga0115557, IMG submission 87280) | Pelagic marine microbial communities from North Sea - COGITO_mtgs_110421 | ecosystem: Environmental > Aquatic > Marine > Epipelagic | place: Germany:Helgoland, sampling site Kabeltonne...
GGGATGGCATACGCAAGTCCTATCCCACGCAGCCAGGTCGAAACTAGGCCCATGTCGTTTGATTTTTCAAGGATACTAATCGGGAGGAATGGAGAGGAGGGGCTGTTATAATACGTTGATACGAAGGCTCAAGCTCACTAAACCCCTCAAGCAAAAATTAATAAGCGATTAACGCGTTGGACTGGCGTTGAACCCTCTGAAAATCTTGGTGACGAAAAATATGCAGCTGAAAATAGCAACTTCACTTCAATTTTTACGCCAAAAACTTTCATCCGCAAGCTTCGTATAGATTATCGCGCAGCAGGAGCAATAACTAAAGTCCCTGACTCATCCCCAGTTCCCTGATATAGAGCGTGTGGAAAATTGCGCCTTCTTTGTCTGACTTCCCCCCTCACTCACCATGAGCAGCCTGACGCTGACACCCCGAGATATCAACCGGGCATTCAAACTTCGTGGGCTGACACTCCAATCAGCGGCCTGCACGGCCGTCCAAAAGGTGGTCCTGTCCTCTTCTTCCCCCACTGCTCTGAATGAGACTCTCAACACCATTATTGCCACCACAAAGCGACTAATTGACTCACAAGCGAAAAAATCGCCTCTCGTCACCCTCCCAATAATCGAAATGGTTGTCGCGGATATCAGTACGAACGAGGAGGTGAGTGCTAGTGCCTATCAAAGCAGTATCAAGATGGCATCATGGCCTTTGGGCGATTGCATCAAAATCTGCTAACCAACCACTGTTGCTTTGATTCATTTCTCTTCGCTTTGCTTTGCCTCGTTTGCTTTTTCTGTTCCAACTCGCAATGCTGATCTTGAATACTCACTCCATGGGCAGGACGTTCTCAATGACGCACTGCAGCTCCTACATGCGGGTGAGATGCCAAGACTGTGTTATGAGGATATGAGAAAAGCTTTTCGCCTTGCGCCGATGGAGTCATCTGTCAACGGCGGATTTCACGGGTCAGCAGAAGACAAGGTGAACATGTTTCGGGAGCGATTCAACCTCGTCCACCAACGTGTGCGACGGCACAATGCCTTCCGACAGACAATTTCCACAAATTCCGCCCAGCTTGATTCCGCAAGCACTCCTGGTATAAAAATTACTCCCATTGACTCCCTTTTGGGCGAGTACGGGAATCGCTTCCTTCTGGGCATGCTGACACAGGTCGAGGAGGGCTGCTACTACTTGGAGGATCTCACCGGAAAGATCCCAATCAATATGGCCAACATCAGGTGTGACGGATTTGTGAGTGAGAACACTATAGTGCTGGTGGAAGGGGCGGTAATTGACGGCGTATTTAAGCCCGAAAAAATGGGTATGCCACCCTATGAAGTCAGACACGAGGCAATCGACACGGTTGGATTACAGACGGCGGACATATTTAGCAGCATCGGAAACCGTAGCCAGTTCCAATTGTTGAAGGAGCAAGAGGAGGAGGCTGTTGACAGGCAGTTTGTGATTCTCTCTGATGTCCACCTTGATGTGCCCCTAGTCATGGACAAGCTCAAGGATCTTTTTGAAGGCTTTGAGCACCACTCTACTCTACCGGTATTCGTCTTTATGGGCAACTTTACCTCCCGTCCCGTCAGTCACGCCAAGGACGGTGTCAAAACCGTCATTGACTGCTTTGATGCCTTGGGCAACATGATTGCTGATGATTTCCCCAGAATCGCCCGCAAGGCCAAATTTATTTTTGTTCCCGGGCTCACCGACCCCGGGGGTGGGACCGTCTACCCCAGACCCCCCCTCCCGACCATTTTCACCAGGGTCCTCTCCCAGAAAGTATCGCATTTCAACTGTGCGTCCAACCCCTGCAGAGTGAGATTTTTCACTCAGGAGCTCGTATTTTTCCGCGATGACCTGGTTGGAAAGCTCCAGGCTTCTTCAATCGCAGATATCGAGGGAAGCCACGACAGTCTTAGCCATACCGCCTTCAAAACTTGCCTTGACCAAGGTCACCTCAGTCCGCTACCTTTGGTCAACAACCCAATTTACTGGAATTACGACCATGCCATGAGGCTTTATCCTCCGCCAGACGTGCTCGTCGTGGGAGACTGCGTGGAACAGAGCGTGGTTAATTACGACGGATGCCAAGCAATGAATCCAGGGAGCTTTTCGAAGGAGTTTGGGTTTATTGTTTTCTGTCCTACAGACAAGGAGGTGTCTCAAAGCGCCATAGGATGATGATGATGAGTGTAAATGAATGAAACGGAACTTTGTTTGTTTGGTGGGCAAATATAATCTACTCTTCTTCTTCACTTTTCTTAATGAGTGCGTCCGGGTCGCCTCTTATCACATCACCATCTAATCCGGCGACTTGAGCTTTGAGCGCAACAGCGGGCTCTGGCACCCCCATCTTCAACATCTTGAAAAATGGAGCGTAGTCAGGGTGTTCGCATGCCCGGATTGTCGAAGAATCAACCAAAGCCGTAGATTCTTCAGCCTGCTGTTGTTCTTGTTGTGGCTGTTCTCCTGCCTGCGCTTCCCCGGGCTCTTCCTCTTGGTTGACATTTTTATTTTCATCCTCCGCAGCCGGCTCGTTCCCGCCCCCTACCACACCCTCGGGAACACTGTTCAATTTGCTCTCTAGAATCCCGACCAATACTTCCATCTCTGTGATCTTTCCCCCAACTCGGCACAGCATCAGGTCGCAGCTGTCAGAGAATGTATTCAGGAAGCGAGAAGTTGACAGGATAAAGTTGTTGATCAAGAGGACCGTTTTCTGCTGGGGGATCGGTGGCATCGACTGGAGAAGGGGTTCAGACAACTGAGACATCTTTCCCGCGCGAGCAGTTAAGAGTGAGGATCGAGGAGAGCGTGGATCTTGTGAGACCGATGAGATTAGGGAGTGGGGGCTGTAGGGATTTTTTTATGCTGATATATGGGCGCAAGACGAAGCACTAGCCTAGAAATCCACCGGTATATATGAGTTATTCGTGACGCAGGCAGATGAACAGAGGAAACACTTTTGCCGAATGGCCGACTGCTCGACAGCAGCAGCAGCAGCAGAGCAGAGCAGTTGTAAAGTATCCCATAGAAGGAAATACGTAATAATACTAGAATCAAATTACCGAAATCGAAGAACTCTACACGTATTGTGTCCCCAATTGATTTTTAAAAGACGAAAAGAGGGCAAGTTCAGCAAGTTTTCAGGCACAACCCCAACACATATTAACGATAGATTCCACACCTATATCGTTACCCAATCTTGTACTAAATTAACAACTAACTATCAACCTGGAAAGAAAGAATGCGTTTCAGTGGGACTTGGGATGCACTAGCTCTAGAAGACTCACCTAACCTCCAGCAGAAGGATCCGATTGTCTATGCAGTAAAAAAAAGGGCACTGGACCGTGAGAAGATGGAAGAGCAGCAGCGATTAACATGGCGTCGGAACAGGAGGATTCTCCAGCACCAAAACTTAGCTCGCCGCAAAGCCGAGAGAGAGACGGTCGAGAACTATACACAGACTCCTTATCGAGCAAAAGTTGGGTTAAAGCATGGCATTGATGTAATGAGCGGAAGGTTTGGGGAGCTTGACATGAAGATGGAGAGGGCCAAGGAAGTGAAAGCAGATGACGTTCTTGGTCGTTTCGCTGAATTTATGAGGAGGAACATGCTGAGGGTAAGCGATATGATTTCTCATGTAGACTCTTCGTGTGACGGAGTTGTTGATTTGGAGGAGCTTAAGGAAGCTGTCAAAATGGTCCATCTCGATTTGACAGACACGGAAGTGGAAATACTGTTTGACTTTTTGGACGAAAGTGGAGATGGTACGATCGATGCAGCAGAACTGGAGAGTGCGATGCGCGACCACCGACGGGTTCATTACGAGCGCAAGTCTTTACTGAAATACATTAAGGGCAACATATTGAGCCGGCAAGAGCCGTCTATGAGGAGCGAGAAGGTAATTGATGGCCGACTTTTGTCTCCGAGCACATTAAAGCGCCAAATCAATAGCATCCCACAGCTCGGACAGCACCTCATACACAAACAATGGGAGCTTGACGAAGGCGTGGGGTTGCCAACTTCTTTTGGTCCGTCACTGACAAGAGGGAACAGTTTTATCTCATCCATGGGGAGTGTCCTCAATCCACCGATGATTCCTCCCGACTCGGCGGTAAAGCAGCAAGCGAATGCCGCGCTCCACAAGGCAAACATCGCGGACCGCGCCTTGGAGCAAAATTACGCCTCGACCCTGATCAAGCGCCGATCTGAACTGAGGCAGGTTGTCTCCCGGAGGAAGGCCAGGAGGGAGCTTTTGCAGTCTCGGAGTGGGCAACGGGCGGAAGACGATATGCAAAAGGCAGAGGAGTTTTACAAGGACGTATGGGGCGAGATTGAGATCTGCGTAATGTCGGCAACAAACATTCAGATGGCAGATGCCAATGGGTCTGATGGTATTTGTAAGTTGCACTTCGGGGATCGCCCCGTGCGAGAGACGAGCGTGGCTTGGTGCACACTAAACCCCATCTGGAACGAAACATTTAAGTACACATTGAAGGATCCCACCGATTTGACGGGGAAAATCAAGGTTGAGCTTTATGACCAGGATCCAGCCGACCAAGAATTCTTGGGAGAGACTTCTGTTTTGGTCTCGCAGCTGGTCCCCAACAGGCTTGTTGACATTGCCACGGACCTCGAAAAAGCGTCCACTGGCAGCATGAGATTGAGTGTCGTTTTTACGCCCAAGGAAACACTCATAGAGCGGAAGGCAGAGTGGTTCAGGAATGAAAAGAAGAAGCTGGCAGCAAAGGCTTGATTTGATTTTTTATTGGCCATGTTGTGCTATTTGGAGTGTCGATATCCGCTACTGTAGATTGATGCTGTATTAAATAAGCGCTACAGAATAATATTTGCATAGGAATAATTCGCGCGCGAGCGCCTTCCCTACAAAATTTTCACAGCTTCTTTTCATTATTGCTATTGCTATTGCTATTGCTATTGCTATTGCAATGCTCACCCTAAAATAACATTCAATTTTAGGCCTCCTTTCACATTTCGGGGGATGGTGTATATAGGGTTATCAAAACTCAGCCTCCCATAGAGTTACTGCAGTTGATAATGCCGAAGATCATCACCAGCAAAATCGTCATTGACACGACAGTCGCAAGCCAGGGGTGTTGGTGAGCTTCAGCATTTGTATGCGTGGTCAAAAGGCTCGTAAAACAAGCATCGGGCTTCAGCACGAAAGGAGCCCCATTTAGAATATATATGACATTATCTTCGTGCTGGTTCCCTTCGCAGGGTTGCTCTGCGAGTTGTTGAGCAGCAATTCCTGCATCTATTTCGAAGCTTTGAGACGGGACTACAAGAGAAAGACAGACGACGATTAAGAGGAGAAAAAAACGCCCCCACAGAGCCATCCCAGGTTTGTTAAGGAAAAATAGGAAACAAATTGAAAAATATACAATTTGAGGGTTTTCTGGACGAGAGATTTACTGTGACCGGGGAACCGGGGAAGTTGGAGAAAATTGAACTTTCTGTTCTGTAACAGACCTAATCCAGACATTTTCGGGGGCACAACGCTTCCTAGACACAGCGCCTATCGTCGATCCCTTTAAATAGAAAACCACCCTCAACCTGCAACCACTCTGTCAAATAGTTTTCTATCTGGTCGTCTTCGACAAGGGGTTGTGAAGATATGGAGTCCTCCACAGACCCTCAAACGCAACTAACGTACCAAGAAATCAGCCACCTAAATGAGCGTAAACTCGAGATCAAAAGGGGACATACAGCCTACATTAATGAGCACCCAGAGATCAAGTCCCTTCTCAACGACTTCATGAGTTCAATTCTGCTGAATAAGCCCCAGAACATATTTACGTTTGCCCGCGATCACTTTGCCGAGTTAGTCCCCTCTGCGGTTTCTGGGTCATCTGGGTCGTCTGGGGGCTACGCACCTTTGGTTATCGCTGGCCCAAGTGGAGTTGGCAAGGGAACCTTAATTAATTTGCTTATGAAGCAATATCCAGATGCATTTGGCTTCTCCGTGTCCCACACGTCTCGTGAGGCGCGACCAGGAGAGGAAAATGGGGTCGCCTATCATTTTGTGTCGAGGGATGAGATGGTGCAAGGGGCAGAAGACGGACGCTTTGTAGAATATGCAGATGTTCACGGCAACATGTACGGAACGAGCTTTACTTCTGTGCAAACAGTACGGAAAGAAAAGGTGAGTGTAAAATTGCAGCGGAAAGCCTTTTTTTTCAGCAGGGAGAGCATAGAGCATCACTTTTAACACGATATGTACTCTCCTCATCATTGACGTTTGCTGCAGAAAATTTGCATCCTGGACATTGACATACAAGGCGTGGAATCGGTCAAAAACAGTAAGCTGATGCCCATGTATCTTTTCATTGCTCCGCCTTCCATCGAAACCCTGGAGGACAGGCTGCGTGAAAGGAATACCGAGTCAGAGGAAGATATACAAAAGCGCCTAAGCAATGCCCAGCGAGAGATCGATTACGGAACAGAGCTTGGAAACTTCAATTACGTCCTTACCAATGAAGTCTTGGAGGATGCCTTCAAGGACCTGCAGAGAGTTATTCTGGAGTGGTATCCGCACCTTGGTGGCGACGGCAATGGGGAGGCGAAGGAGTCGGGCGAGGGAAAAGAGGGGGAAGATAAAGGGGAGAAGAACGCGGACGACGGCACAGAGAACAACACGGACACGGAAGAGAACAAAGTTGATGCGGGGGAGGAAACGCCCGCAACCAGAGAGGGCGACGATGTCGCCGAAGCTAAATGAAGATGAAGAAAGAAGATTGGATTTAACAAAAAGAAAAAAGTCCTACACCCATAATACTCTAAGTCCTTACAATTATTTTGTGTGTCGACGCGCTACTGAAAGCGAACGAAAAGCCGCGTCTACTCTTCAGTCGAGAATAAGAAAAGATTCACTTCATGTCTTCCCTGCACAAACATTTCGTCAAAGGGGAACATTTGCGGGACTTTTTTCCGCTCGCTTCCATCGCCGGTCGAAGTCAAGTCCACGTACTTAAGTCTGCTGGAATCTATTGCCGCCAGGAGCTTGTCGAAAGTTCTGCTATTTCTATAAGTTGTCGCCAACAAAATTTTTCGGCTTCTGCTGCCGGAAAAGAGGAACAACTCACACGATTTCACTATATGCGGGATATCACTTGGGTCATACAATATGTCACAGCCGATGATCATATCAAGGTTGTCGTCAAAAGTCGTCTCATCAACGCCGGTCCAATCCAAATTTCTAATCTCTATTTTGGAAGAGTCAATTTTGTTGGGGGAAGAAGAAGAAGAAGGACGAGAACATCTTGCATCCAACCACCTCTCATTTATCTCAACATTGTGAAGCATGTTCTCCAGACATTCGTTGGAGTAGTCCGTCACCACGGCCTTCTTCGCTTGAAGGCAACCCACAAAAACGAGCCCAAGCATACCACACCCAGCTCCTAGTTCCAGGAAGCTCTTCTTCTCCACCAACTCAGGATGGGCAAATATGTACTCAATGAGGAAACAGTTGGCCTCCCAGATTCGGAGAGATACATCGTTGTGCTGGGGAAAAACCCGGATGGCAAGGGGAGGCGACCCAAACTGAGGGAATGTCTGGTAACGCACCACATTGTTGGGATTGCTCTCTATGACATTAGAGGTTTGGAGCAATTCTCCATACACTTCAGTGAACGCATCGCTGCATATAGACCCTCCTGATTTCTCAACCGCCGCCACTACTGCCGACAACACCTTTCTCTTGTACGCCGCGTCGGGATAGCAATCGTTGTCATTTCCTCCACCGTTTTTTTCAATACTTTTGATCGAAACAATAACACTATCTTGCAAAGAAACGTCTCGTAGTGAGCCCGGTGAATCCTTTGCCAGTGACTCGGCGACTTTCTGTGCAGAGACCTGCAGGCGGTAGAGCGCCTCGAACCGGTCCATTCGAAAAGAAAGGGGGAAAACCAACCTTGGGGGGGCAAGGGTGTGAGGACGGGTGAAATTGAGGAGGGAGGGAAGAAAGTGTGCAATTGGTTAATTTCAGGATTAAAAAGCGTCTTGGGTGTCTTTCTAATACATAAAACTACGGGGAAAACATTAATAAGAGGGTGACCCCCCCTGGAGGTGCACAAACAGAGTTGGACATTTTCTCTGCTGAATTGAACCCCAACAAAGCATTCCCCTCCCCTGGCCCCCACAACCCGCAAATCCTACACCAAAAAGAGGCCACATATATGGCTACCAACGCAGAGCTCGACCAATGGCTCGAGACTCTCAGGAATGGAGGAACCCTGGGAGAACCTGATGTTAAATTGCTCTGTGATAAAGTAAGATGTTGTTGTTGTGTGTGTGGGGTGTTTGTATGGAGGAGATGGGTTCCGCCGATTTGCTGACGGTCCGATAGCGGTGCCAAGTTGAACGCGAAAATTTGTCTTGGATCTAGGCGGGAGAGGGGGTTGACTGTGACTGTGTGAAACTCCTTTCTCGAAGTTAGATCTGCTTGCTGTGGGATCCTTGTCTTTGAATCCGAATCCGAATCCGAAGCAGAAGCAGAATCCGAAGCCGAAGCCGAAGCCGAATCACTAACACAACTTGCTCGCTTGCATAGGCTAAAGAAATCCTGTCCGGTGAGAGCAATGTGCAGCCTGTTCCTTGCCCTGTGACAGTCTGTGGGGATATCCATGGACAGTATTATGACCTCGTGGAATTATTCAAAATTGGAGGAGAGTGCCCTGATAGCAACTACCTCTTTATGGGAGACTACGTTGACCGTGGCTACTACAGTCTCGAGACAGTAACCCTCCTTGTCTGCCTCAAGGTGCGGTACAAGGACCGCATAACAATTCTTCGTGGCAACCACGAATCCCGACAAATTACCCAGGTCTACGGCTTCTACGACGAGTGTCTGCGAAAATACGGAAATGCCAACGTATGGAAGAACTTCACCGATACTTTTGACTACCTCCCGATGACCGCTGTCGTCGCCAACCAAATTTTTTGCCTCCACGGCGGACTCTCCCCCAGCATTGACACGCTGGACCACGCGCGGGCGCTGGATCGCATCCAAGAGGTGCCCCATGAGGGCCCCATGTGCGATTTGGTGTGGAGTGACCCCGACGATCGCTGTGGGTGGGGTATCAGCCCTCGTGGCGCCGGCTACACCTTCGGACAGGACATTACAGAGCATTTTTGCCACATGAACGACCTCTCCTTCATCTCCCGAGCTCATCAGCTTGTGATGGAGGGGTACCAATGGCAGCACGAACGGACCGTGGTCACCATCTTCTCAGCGCCCAATTATTGCTACAGATGCGGAAACCAGGCCGCGATAATGGAAGTCGATGACAGGGTCGAGACAGCATCCAAGGAACAGATCGCCGATTGCATCAAGTTCTCGCAATTCGATCCCGCCCCCCGTGATGAGAACTGGCACAAATCCACTCGCACACCTGATTATTTCCTGTAAGCGTTGCATTTACTGCAAGCATTGCTTTCTTTCACTCCTTGTGGTACAATACCGAGAAATGAAATGAAATGATCGTAAACTGTGAAATATTGCCAGAGTGTTTCTTACAAACAGCAGGTTCATTATTTTTTGCATTAAGAAACTAAATCTAATCCAACAAGTCTCTCCTAATCTAAACGACCCTTCACAGCCCTCTCCAATCCTCTGGATCATACCTCGGCGCGGCATTCGGCCCTTCGAGCAGGCTCTTGAACAGCTTCGCCTGGTCCCCCGTCAGCTCCAGCAGCGACCTGTAGTTGACGGACTTGTCGTTCATCTTCTTGCAGTTGTACGCGCTGCGGACGAGGGACGCAAAGTCGATCGAGCCGTCCTGGAGGAGAGCCTCGTGAAGGTCGTTCTTCACGCTGGGGGCGTTCTCACTGGGAGAGTTAGAAAATGCGAGGATGCGAAAATGCGAGGGGTTGTTGGGGTGGCGGGGTTAGGTTAACATTCACAATCACAAAGGCAGAATACGCGCTCACCTCATGAACCCCTGCTTGAAGTGCGCGTAAAGTTTGGACGCCGCGATAGTGTGGATTCGCCCTCTCATTGCCGTGGTCGTCGCCATGTAGTCTAGCATGTTTTGCTGCCCGCAGCAGCCGTTGCACTGTCCGCAACTTGGAACGAGATTCCAATTCTCCTCCCTCGAACCGTGGTTCCCCGCCTTTCTCGTCGGGTCGATGTGCGCGCACTGGAACCCGCCCTTGTCCTTGTTGATCTCGTTCTTTCCGCACACGGGGCATATACCTTTCAAGTTTGTCAGCCCCATGATCGTGGTCCAAACGTCCTCCCTCACGTCCTCCGAGATCGTTGACGAGATCGTCGACGAGGTCGAAGACACCACCTCGGCGATCGGCGTGTCGAAATCTCCCTGCTCGTCTTCTTGACTCCTCTTCTTCTTCTTCGCCGCCTTGGCCGCCTCCCTCGAGGTCATGACCGCCTTCCCGACGCACCTCGTGTGCCACCACCTGCCGCCGCTCAGCGTCCACGGGTCCCCCGCGGAGTGCGAACCGCACCCCTCGCACGCCATCGGCATCTTGCCGCCGTTCGGGAACTTCTTGTGCTCGCAGGCCGCGCACAGCCACGAACCCTTCGGCACGAACCGGGGGCCGCCGCAGTGCCGCTGGTGGAGCTTGATGCAGCAGTTGGGACCGTCGCAATACACGAGGCGGTTGCCGGGGGTGGAGGAGAGTCTCCTACAGTATGAGCAGGAATCGCCTTGGTCGCTCTCTTCGTCTGACAACAACAAGTCCGAATCAGCGCCGCTGTCGGTGATCTCACATCGTTCCACCTCGTCGTCGTCGTCGTCGTCGTCGTCGTCGTCGTTGTAAATCCATCTCTCCCCGGGGGGATCGATCGTCGAATTTACTCTCAATAACGTCCCGCGCTTCAATTTGCTGCTCGGCCGAAGTGTCGTGCCAAAGTACGGATTGTTAAGCTTCACCAGGGCGGTAACCCCTCCAACAATGTGAACTGATTTAACAACATCGTTAGGTGTCTCGTCATTCTGAGTGATATACAAGCTCTCCTTCTCATAGAATCCC
>Ga0115557_1003061_pt1 | contig 11009 bp, 7 predicted proteins | sample COGITO_mtgs_1104_FD_87280 | JGI IMG/M metagenome (GOLD analysis project Ga0115557, IMG submission 87280) | Pelagic marine microbial communities from North Sea - COGITO_mtgs_110421 | ecosystem: Environmental > Aquatic > Marine > Epipelagic | place: Germany:Helgoland, sampling site Kabeltonne...
CACGGACTATCCCGTCGTCACTCGCCACGATGACGACATTCGAGCCTTCAAAGAGGATGTCCTGGAGCATTTTGGGTGCCCCCTGATTGACGTGAGAAGCCCCGAGGAGTACACCGGCGAGCGAACCCACATGCCTGCTTACCCAGAAGAAGGAGCACTTCGCGGTGGACATATTCCTACGGCATTGAGCATTCCGTGGGCTAAAGCAGCGAATGAGGATGGCACTTTTCGCTCCCACCAAGAGCTTGTCAAGCTCTATCTAGAGGACTCGGGCATTGTTCCCGGCGACGACGTCATCACCTACTGTCGCATTGGTGAGCGCTCCAGCCACACCTGGTTTGTGATGAAGTATCTCCTTGGTTTTGATTCGGTGCGCAACTATGACGGTTCCTGGACAGAGTGGGGCTCGGCAGTCCGCGTTCCCATTGTGACCGGCGAAGAACCCGGCAACGCACCCTAGCCAGCATGTCCCCCAGCGACGAGGCCCTGCCCACCAATTTGGCCACCATCCGAGATGATTTCCTGGCTCTGGGGGTTCCCGATCGTTTGCAACTCCTCCTGGAGTTTTCTGACTCACTGCCCGAGGTGCCTGAAGACCGGGTGGACCCAGAGGCCTGGGAGCGCGTGGAGGAATGCCAATCTCCGGTGTTCATCACGGTGGATGCACAACCACACGAAGTAGTCGTCTACGCCACTGCTCCCCCGGAATCTCCTACCACCAGGGGTTTTGCCTCGATTCTGGTGCAGGGGCTTCGCGGTATGACACCACAGCAGGTTCTCGCGGTACCGGCTGATTTCCCCCTGCAACTAGGCCTTCAAAATGCCGTGAGCATGTTGCGTCTGCGGGGAATGTCGGGCATGCTCTGGCGAATTAAGCGTCAAGTAGAAGAAGCCACCGGCCAGTGAACCTTTATCGAGTAATGCCCCCTCCGGCGAGAACGCTGAGTCTCTCCACCGAGGAGGGACGAGATGAGATTTGGGAGATATTCACACCTCCCCATCGCCAGTGGGTGCGAGCGATGATGGTGACGAATTCAGCGGACGACGTTGTGGGTCTTGATGGCACGACTAATTCCCTCACCCAAGGAGCAGATCGCGCTCTGCTGCATCTTCTGCGTGAAAACTGCGACGCGGTGGTCGTAGGCGCCCAAACCATTCGGCACGAAACTATCCCCCTGCCGCACACGACACCGTTGGTCGTGCTCACCACCACCGGGGATCTGGGAGATCACCGCCTCCTGGTCAGAGGAAATGACACCGAGAGACTGATAATCGCCGGCACTGCCGAAGCACTTGAAATGGCAGCACGAACACTGGGGGATATCCCCTTCGAGCCTCTCGCATTGCCCACCGGTGCCACGGGCTCGGATATCGAGGCGGCCATCGGGTCCCACGTCCAGGGACACGACCTCCTCATCGAGGGTGGCCCCACCATTTGGTCGCTGTTCTCTTCCGTGATTGATGAAGTAGTGGTGTCGGTGACCCCTCCGCCCACAGATTCTCATCAAGGTTCCCCGCGATGGTGGCCTGGCGGCGTGGACCGCTGGCATCTCGACGCACTGTTTAGTGATGATGCGCAGATGTTGTATTACCTCCAGCGCACGGGAGTGCGCGGCGTGCCCTCGAGCTAGGCCCGCTCACCTTGCCTATTCTGGAGGCATGATCAAGGCGGCTCCCCCTGCGGAGATTCCTGAGGCATTTGTCCAGGCAATGGCTTCGGCAGACAAGGCACAGTTGCGCAGCGAACTGCGGGTCATCGATACCGCCGCCCCCCAGGGACTAGCGCCCTTCTCCCGCGCGTGGGCGGCTGATGTGGAACCCTCGCGGGCGAGTTCTGATGACGAATATGGAACCGGACGTCTCGTGCTCCTGTTTGACCCCGCCGGACCGGAAGCCTGGGGCTCTTATTTTCGCATGGTGGTCTTCGCTCAGGCCCCGATTGAACCTTCGATGGGCGCGGACCAATTCCTGGCTGATGTCGCCTGGTCCTGGCTCACCGATGCTCTGGATCATCGCGAGGCGCAGTATTCGCGTGCGGCGGGAACCACCACGACGGTGATTTCCACGGGTTTCGGGGATCTTTCGCCCGAGGGCACAGGGTCCCAGATTGAGGTCCGCGCTTCGTGGAGTCCCCTTGATGGTGAATTACAGCCACATCTTGAGGCGTGGAGTGAATTTGTGTGCATGCTGGCAGGATTCCCCCCTAGTAGTGATGGGGTTAGTGCCATGCCTCGGGTTCGACCTGGCGCATGAGTGAGACCATCGACGAAGAACCCGTTATCGAGTTACCCCCGGCGGTTCTCAAGGCACCCATCGTTTTGGTCGACAACGCTAGTGATTTCCGACGTGCCCTTGATGATCTCAATCAAGCCAGTGGACCCCTGGCGCTCGATGCGGAACGCGCTAGCGGGTTTCGCTATTCCCAGCGTGCCTATCTCGTCCAGGCTTATCGCGAGGGAAGTGCGAACTATCTCTTTGATCCAGTGGGGCTTTCCGACCTCAGCGACCTCACTGCGGAGTTGGGGGACGTGGAATGGATTTTGCACGCCGCTCATCAGGATCTTGCGTGCCTGCGCGAAGTCGGCGTGGAACCAAGGAATCTCTTTGATACCGAGCTTGGAGCCCGTCTAGCGGGTCTACCCCGGGTGGGATTACAAGGCGTTGTGGAAGATGTGTTGGGCCTGGGACTTGCCAAAGAACACTCTGCGGCTGACTGGTCCACACGACCGCTTCCCGAACAGTGGCTTTCCTACGCCGCCCTCGATGTGGAATTGCTTCCTCAGGTGCGAGACCAGATTCACCGCATTCTCCTCGAGAGCAAAAAGCTAGACATTGCGCGAGAAGAATTTGCGGCCCAACTCAACCTTCCAGGCCCCACTCCCCGCGCAGAGCCCTGGCGCAGGCTTTCGGGCCTTCACCAGGTTCGAGGTGCTCGCGCGCTCGCTATTGCTCGCGAACTCTGGCTTGCCCGAGAAGACTATGCCAAGGAGGTCGACACCTCGCCTGGGCGACTCGTCCCGGATCGCTCGCTAGTGGCAGCGGTGTTGGCCAACCCCACCAGCAAAGGTGCCTTAGCCGGAATCAAGGCGTTCCACGGTCGCGCCTCTCGCTCTCAACTCGATCGTTGGTGGAATGCTCTCGAGCGAGGTCGCACTGTGGAGGACCTCCCCGCCGCCCGGGTGCCAGCTGAGGGTCCTCCTCCGCCTCGAATCTGGTCGGATAAGAACCCTGAGGCCCACGCCCGTTTCCAAGCCGCCAAAGAGGCCTTGGCGAAAGTGGCAGAAGAGCACAACATTCCGGCGGAGAACCTTCTCACCCCGGATTATCTCCGCAGAGTGTGTTGGGAACCACCCGCGGACACGAGCCCAAAAACGCTGGCTTCTTTTCTTCACGACAAAGGTGCTAGGCAGTGGCAAATTCACCTTGTCGCCGAGGCCCTGTCGCAAGCATTTGTGGACGCCCGCCAAAAGACACCCGATACCAGCGCCCCTCTTTCGTAGAAATCGTGACGTAGTTCCCCACCGGGAGCGTTTGTGCCTACCATGGTGACTAGCCAACGGAAGGTCTAGCTATGCCAGAAAACGATGTCGTTTTTGTTGACGGGGTGCGCACACCTTTTGGTCGCGCCGGCGAAAAGGGAATGTATTGGCGCACACGCGCGGATGACCTGATGGTCTCGGCCATGATGGGACTGCTGGAGCGAAACCCCGGTATCCCCCACGATCGCATCGATGATGTCGCGGTAGCCGCCACCACCCAATCCGGTGACCAGGGGCTCACTCTCGGTCGCACCACGGCCATTCTGGCGGGACTTCCCCTCAGTGTTCCCGGCTATGCCATCGACCGGATGTGCGCCGGTGCCATGACGGCAGTGACCACCGTGGCAGGGGCCATCGCTTTTGGCGCGTACGACCTCGCCCTAGCCGGTGGCGTGGAGCACATGGGTCGCCACCCTCTGGGAGGAGATGTCGACCCCAACCCACGATTCCTTTCCGAAAAGTTGGTCAGTCCTGACGCGCTCAACATGGGAATCACGGCTGAGCGGCTACATGATCGATTCCCAAGCTTGACGAAGGAACGCGCAGATCGTTTTGGCATGGCCTCACAACTCAAACTCGAAGCCGCCTACCAAGCGGGACACATTCAACCCGACCTCATCCCGGTCGCCACACGCAGTGACGAAGGCTACGGCCTCGCCAGCGAAGACGAGGGGCGTCGACCGGAGACCACGATGGAGGGTCTTGCCACGCTCAAGACCCCGTTTAGGCCCCACGGCAAGGTCACCGCGGGTAACGCCTCACCTCTCACGGATGGCGCCACCATCGCCGCAATCGCCTCTGGCTCTTTCGCCCGGGAGCTCGGTCTTCCCATAAAAATGAAGATGGTGTCCTTCGCCTTCGCCGGAGTAGAACCTGAAGTGATGGGCCTCGGTCCTATTCCCTCCACCGAAAAAGCGCTCGCTAAAGCTGGTTTGACCATCGACGACATAGGGCTATTTGAACTCAATGAAGCCTTTGCCGTTCAGGTCCTTAGTCTGCTCGATCACTTCGGTATCGACGATGAAGACCCCCGAGTGAACCCCTACGGTGGCGCCATTGCTGTGGGACACCCTCTTGCGGCATCAGGGGTGCGGTTGATGATTCAACTGGCGCACCAATTCGAGGCCCACCCCGAGGTGCGTTATGGCCTCACCGCGATGTGTGTGGGGCTTGGCCAGGGCGGCAGTGTGATCTGGGAAAACCCGCACTTCACGGGAGGTCGCTAAATGTCCCATAGCGCGGTGAGCCAGTATGACTCTCTTGATCCCTCACCGCTTCTGGCCCACGCCACGGATGAGGTCGTCACCCACAGCTACCTCCGCCACGTGCCCATGCCCCACACCCGGGGCACCATGGCGCTCATTACCTTAGATAACGGCAAAGACCACACCAGGCCAAATACTCTCGGCCCTCAGGGTTTGGTGGAACTTCGGGACACCTTGCTCACAGTCCAGGCCCAAGCAGCTGCGGGCGAGATCCAGGCTGCCGCCATCACGGGAAATCCTTTCATTCTGGCCGCAGGTGCTGACCTGTCCAAGGTCGGCGACATCCCAGACAAAGCAACCGGTGTGGTGATGGTCAAACTTGGACACCAGACCCTGGGTCTCCTAGGCGAACTCGGTGTTCCATCCTTTTGTTTCATTAATGGACTCGCGCTGGGTGGCGGCCTGGAAATCGCGCTCAACTCTGATTACCGAACGGTGTCTAGTTCTGCCGCTGCCCTGGCCTTACCTGAAGTGTTCCTAGGCCTTATTCCCGGATGGGGTGGCGCCTGGTTGTTACCCAACCTGATTGGGGTGCGCAATGCGCTGACGGTCATGATCGAAAACCCGCTCAAAACCAACCGAACCCTCTCTCCCGCCCAGGCACTCGAGCTGGGAATTGCCGATGCGATGTTCCCCCCTGCGCGATTCCTCGAAGAATCACTGCGCTTTGCCGATGAGGTAGTAGCGGGCACACGCAAAGTGAAACGTCCGCACGCGCCTTCGGCGCTGGAGCGTGCCACGGTGTGGCCTATTGCGATCAACGCCGCACGAAAAGCGCTGCGAGAAAAGATTGGCCCCGTCGCCCTATCTCCCTATGCCGCGCTGGATTTGATGGCTGCCGCAAAATCCTCCACCAAGGCCCAGGGGTTCGCTGCCGAAGACAAGGTTCTTGCCGAGCTCATCTCAGGCGACCAGTTCCGAGCCAGTGTGTATGCCTTCATGCTGGTGCAAAAACGTCAGAAAAACACCCCAGGTGCACCGGATAAAAAGCTGGCCCAACCTGTTACCAAAGCGGGTGTTGTCGGTGGCGGACTCATGGCCCGTCAGTTTGCTTTGCAATTACTGCGCCGCTTAGAGGTTCCCCTGGTAATCAGCGATGTTTCCCAGGAACGCGTGGATGATGCGACGTCATGGATCAAGGCTGAGTTACAGACACTGCACACCAAGGGACGCCTTCACTCCGACGCGCTGAATAAACTAAGCGCCTTAGTCCACGGCACGACGGACATGGCTGATTTTGCCCAGTGCGACCTCGTCATCGAGGCTGTCTTTGAAGAACTGGAAATTAAGCGATCTGTCTTTAGTGAATTAGAACAACACGTCTCCCCCGAGGCAATACTTGCTTCTAACACCTCGTCGCTAGCCATCGGAGACATCGCCAGCGTATTGAAACACCCCCAGCGCATGGTGGGAATTCATTTCTTCAACCCAGTGGCGGTAATGCCGCTAGTCGAGGTAGTCAAAGCACACACAAGTTCCGACGTTGCTCTCGCAACAGCAGTATCGGTAGTCAACAAGTTGCGTAAAACCGCCATCGTGACCGCTGACACCACAGGATTTGTGGTGAATCGCTTGCTGGCAAAGCTCCTGGGCGAGGCCATGCATGCCGTGGAAATGGGAACCCCGTATGACGTAGTCGACGAGTCGGTTCAACCACTGGGGTTGCCGATGGGCCCGTTTGAACTCCTGGAGCTCGTGGGGCTGCAAGTGGGTGATCACGTATTGGCTACTCACCACAAGGCGTTCCCTGATCGATTCTTCGACAGCGAGGCCTTAGTCACGCTGGTAGGCCTGGGAAAAATTTATGACCGCGACTCCCAGAAGAAAATCAAAGGAGTTAGTCCCAGCGCCCAGGCGTTGGTGGGTTCGGGTAAGGGGTATTCGGCACAAGAACTTCGCAATCGCGTCCATGAGGGACTAGCGGATGAAGTGTGGCGCATGCTGGAAGAAGGGGTAGTCGAAAGCCCCGAAGATATCGATGTCGCCATGATTTTAGGCGCCGGCTGGCCGTTCTTAATGGGAGGCCTCACACCGTATCTTGACCGGGTCGGAGCAAGCGAGAGCGCGCGAGGCAAGACTCTCCACACGCCCCCCATTCGCGGAGTGAGTTAGTCGCGCGGTGTTGAGTCCTGAGCTTCGTTGAGGGCGCTATCCTCGCTGGCTTCCTCGGGCAGAGGCCTGGCAACGGGAACCTTCATACCGAGTACCTGGGCAACCAGGTTCCGTGCGATGTGTTGGGAAGTGAGTCCGGTGGATTCGAGAATTTCGCCCCGGGAGGCGTGGTCTAAGAATTCATCCGGCAGGCCAATTTCATCCACGGCAGTATCCACGCCAGCAGCCCGGAGCTCTTGACGAATCCGCGTGCCAACTCCACCAACCCGAATTCCATCTTCGATACTGACCACGATGCGGTGGTTTCTGGCCATTTCGACAATGCTTGGGGCCACGGGCACTACCCACCGAGGATCCACAACGGTAGCCCCAATTCCTTGATCTGCTAGGCGTGCTCTGACATCCATGGCCATGTGAGCCATCGGACCCACCGCAACAATCAGGACATCCTGATGAGGAGCTTCCGCTAACACATCGACACCATCGGCAGTGCGACGGGTGGCCTCAAGCTCCGGTGGGACAGACCCTTTCGGGAATCGAATCACGGTGGGAGCGTCGTCAATCGCAACTGCTTCCTGGAGTTCTTCCCGAAGTCTCTTGGCATCGCGAGGGGCCGCTAATCGGATATGGGGCACCACCTGCAAAATCGAAAGATCCCACATTCCGTGGTGACTGGGGCCATCAGGGCCAGTCACCCCAGCGCGATCAAGCACAAACGTCACACCCGCACGATGGAGGGCAACATCCATCAGCACCTGGTCAAAAGCCCGGTTAATAAACGTTGCATAGACCGCGACGACCGGGTGCATTCCTCCATACGCCAAACCGGCAGCACTGGTTACGGCGTGCTGTTCTGCAATACCCACGTCGACCACTCGCTCGGGATACTTTTGCGCCATGCGGTAGAGCCCAGTGGGACGAAGCATGGCAGCAGTGATACCCATCACCCGAGGGTGAGCATCAGCCAGGGTCACCATTTCCTCAGCAAACACGCTGGTCCACGAGGGGGCGTCCGAGGACTCCATGTTTTCCCCGGTGGAGGGATCAATCTGGCCCACCGCGTGAAATTGGTCAGCCTCATCATTACGCGCAGGAGCGTAGCCCCGACCTTTTTCGGTGATCACGTGGACAATGACGGGAGCATTTTTTTGCTTGGCTTGGTTGAGAGCTACTTCAATGTCTTGGATGTTGTGCCCATCGATGGGCCCCAGGTACTTGATATCAAGGTTGGAGTAGAGGTCTTCGTTATTGGCGAAGCGGGAGAGGAACCCTCTCGTTCCCCCACGAAGGCCTCGGTAAAGGGAGCGCCCTGGTGCGCCAAAGAGACCGAAAAAGCGCTCGGCAGAGGACTTGAAAGCTCGATAGGAACCCTGGGCGCGCACCTTAGAGAGGAACCGGGCAACGCCTCCAATGGTGGGCGCATAAGAGCGCCCGTTGTCATTGACCACCAGAATCAGGTTGCGCTCGTTATCGTGCGAAATATTGTTCAGAGCTTCCCAGGTCATACCGCCGGTGAGAGCGCCATCTCCGACAACAGCCACGACGTAGCGGTCATCCTGACCGGTCATCTGAAAAGCCCGGGAAATTCCTTCGGCCCAGCTCAGGCTGCTCGAGGCGTGAGAGCTTTCCACGATGTCATGTTCTGACTCGCTGCGTTGGGGGTATCCCGCCATTCCACCTTTTGCCCGCAGCTGCGAAAAGTCCTTGCGCCCTGTGAGGATCTTGTGAACGTACGACTGGTGTCCCGTATCCCAGATGATCGGGTCCTGCGGTGAATCAAAAACCCGATGAAGGGCGATGGTGAGCTCGACGACACCCAAGTTTGGCCCCAGGTGTCCGCCAGTGCGGGAAACTTCTGAAATCAGAAAATCCCTAATCTCGCTAGCCAAGGCTTCTAATTGCTCCAGGGACAGACCCTCAAGGTCCCTGGGGGAATTAATCGACTCGAGAAGTGCCATATCCCTAGCTTACGTCTGGGTGGAAGCGAATACGCTCGTTAACCTGGGAGCTGGCTTAGAGTAGCGAGCGCAGCACGTAGTGCAGGATTCCACCGTTTCGGTAGTAGTCAGCTTCTGCGGGGGTATCAATCCGCACCACTGCCTCGAAGGTGATGGTTTCCTTACCCACGGAATGCTCACTGTGAACAGCCGTGACGGTGAGCGTGGCGGGGACAGCTCCGTTATTGATCGCATCAATTCCTACGATGCTCACTGTTTCGGTGCCCTCGAGTCCCAGTGACGCAGCACTCTGACCTTGGGGGAACTGCAACGGAATCACTCCCATACCAATGAGGTTGGAGCGGTGAATACGCTCGAAGCTCTCGGCAATGACTGCTCGAACACCCAGCAGGCTTGTTCCCTTGGCTGCCCAGTCTCGGGAGGACCCTGAACCGTATTCTTTGCCAGCAAAAATAACCAGATCGGTACCGGCTGCTTTGTAGTGTTCTGATGCTTCATAAATGCTCGTCTGGTCGCCACCTGCAGTCGTGAAGTCGCGGGTGAATCCACCCTCCACACCATCAAGAAGCTTGTTTTTCAGACGAATGTTGGCAAAAGTGCCGCGAATCATGACCTCGTGGTTACCGCGACGAGAGCCATAGGAGTTGTAATCCAAGCGGTCAATGCCATTCTCACTGAGGTATTTACCCGCCGGTGAGTCAGCCTTAATCGACCCAGCAGGGCTGATGTGGTCGGTCGTCACCGAATCCCCCAGAAGGGCCAGTACTCGAGCGTTAGTGATATTCACCACGGGCTTGGGCTCGAGAGTCATACCCTCGAAATACGGTGGCTTGCGCACGTAGGTGGAGGAAGAGTTCCACTCGAAGGTGTCTCCGGTCGGAGTCGGCAAAGACTTCCAGCGCTCGTCGCCATCAAAGACGCTGGCGTACTGGGTCACAAACATCTCAGTGTCGATCGACGAATCGATCGTGGACTGAACCTCAACAGCATCGGGCCAAATATCGGCCAGGAATACCTCAGCGCCTGAGTCATCAACGCCGAGCGCCTGCTTATCGAAGTCGAAGTCCATCGTTCCGGCCAACGCATAGGCGATGACCAGGGGTGGGCTGGCAAGGTAGTTCATTTTCACATCAGGATTGATGCGGCCCTCAAAGTTTCGATTCCCCGAGAGAACTGCCGTGACGGCTAAGTCGTTGTCGTTGACAGCCTGAGAAATCTCAGGTTCCAGGGGTCCCGAGTTACCAATGCAGGTGGTGCATCCATAACCCACCAGATAAAAGCCCAAAGCCTCGAGGTCATCCATCAAACCGGCTTTTTCGTAGTAATCGGTGACCACTTTGCTGCCCGGCGCCAAGGTTGTCTTCACCCACGGCTTGGACTTCAAACCCTTGCGCGCGGCGTTTCTGGCCAGAAGACCGGCAGCGAGCATGACCGAGGGGTTGGAGGTGTTGGTACACGAGGTGATGGCCGCAATCGTGACGGCGCCGTTTTCCAACTCGAAGCTTTCAGATCCCACGGTGACGGGAACCCCGGAGGTGGCGGTCTTGTCAGAGAGGAATTCAGCCACATCGGCGTGGAATTTATCCTGAGCGACATCGAGTTCAATGCGATCCTGCGGGCGTCGAGGCCCGGCAATGCTCGGCACCACGGTGGAAAGATCAAGCTCCATGTATTCGCTATAGCGAGGCTCACGGGCGGGATCGTGCCACAGACCCTGGGCTTTGGCATACGCCTCGACCAAATCAATCTGCTGTGCACTGCGCCCGGTAAGACGCAGGTAGCCCAAGGTCACCTCATCAATGGGGAACATGGCCGCAGTCGAGCCAAACTCGGGGCTCATGTTGCCAATGGTTGCCCGGTTGGCCAGTGGGACACTTCCTACACCGGCTCCATAGAACTCCACAAACTTGCCCACCACGCCGTGCTCACGAAGCATTTGGGTAATGGTCAGCACCACGTCGGTTGCGGTAACTCCAGCGGGGATTTCCCCGGTGAGTTTGAAACCGACAACGCGGGGAATGAGCATCGACACGGGCTGACCCAGCATGGCGGCTTCGGCTTCAATACCGCCAACTCCCCAGCCCAGAACGCCCAGCCCATTGACCATGGTGGTGTGGGAGTCAGTTCCCACACAA
>Ga0115557_1003065_pt1 | contig 11007 bp, 17 predicted proteins | sample COGITO_mtgs_1104_FD_87280 | JGI IMG/M metagenome (GOLD analysis project Ga0115557, IMG submission 87280) | Pelagic marine microbial communities from North Sea - COGITO_mtgs_110421 | ecosystem: Environmental > Aquatic > Marine > Epipelagic | place: Germany:Helgoland, sampling site Kabeltonne...
ATAAATAAATTTCAATTTTTATTTAATAAATTAAAAATTAATCTCATTAATCTCATCTCTATCTACAAACAATGTCAATATTTCAACATCATTATATTCTTCTAATGATTCTAAGAATGATTTAACATTAACATTAACTGCCAATTCATCAATATCAATATAATATTCGATAAATGAGGTTGAAGGAAATTTTACTTTTATTATCACATTTGTCAATTTATCTATTTCTATAATAGACATACCAAATGATTTATTAAACTTTATAGTTATCGTATTAAAATATATTATTATCTTCCATTACAATTATTTATTATCTACTTTAAATAATAAATAAATTTCAATTTTTATTTTACAATAAAATAATGTACAATTATAATATACAATGAAAAATTTTACTCTTGTTAATCCAAGTATCGAAGGTTCTATTCAAACAAGTTTTAATGCTAAAAATTCAGATGATGCAGCAGTACAAACATATAAAACATTATCTGCTTATTTTGCTAATAATATTCCTCACTTTTCATTTACCATGAAACAGGGATCAAAATATTATCATTACACTGCTAAAGAAAAAATGAATGCATCTGGTAAGGTAAAGTTCACAGTCAAAAAAAATGATTTAAAAATCGATAGTAGTAAGATTGAAGCCTTTGTTGAAGAAGCTAAAGCAATGGAAATGGAAGGTGGAAGTAGAAGAAAATATAAATATGATGATTCTGATTCATCTGATTCATCCGAATCTTCTGATTATAGATATTATAAACCCATGAGACGTCATGAACCTATTCAACGTTGGTCTTATTATCCTTATTATCATTATTATCCTAGAACATATTATCATGTACCACAATTTGTTAGATCAACACATCCATACATTTATATTAAATTATCCGATGCTTAAATTGCTTCACCTCTAAATTTCAATAAATTTTGATCCTCAATATATTCTTTCTCAAGAAAATCATCTTCTATTTTCTTAATAAATTCCAATTCTTGACCTTTGTCGCTATTATAATATGCATAATCTATAAAATTTGTCATTAATGAATTGTGTAATCCAGTATCAAATATATGAGTTGGACATTCTATTTGTACAAATTCTTCTACTACACTTTTATATAAATCATATAATTCTGCATTATATTCTGAAATTCTATCATCAACCTCAAAATTTATTACAGCCATATGAACTAAATCCATTTCATCCATAGTTGAAGCATCATTATAATGATATATTATATCTGTTTCATTTTTAATTATTAATGGTTCCAATTCAATAGAATCATCATCATAAGTGTCATTAAATATCGGAGTTGTTTTTTTTACCATAATATTTAAATAAGGATTCTTATATTTAAATATTATTTCTTCGAAACATCATATACAAATTTTAAAAATTGTCTTTTAGATGATGAATTTATAATAGGTGTACCATTATTGTTTAAATAATTATTATCCACACAATAATCTACCAACTTTTTAAACAAACAATCAGCATCATGAAATCTTGTTTTGTTATCTGGTTCTCTATTTTTATACTTTTTTCTTTCAATAGTTGTATAATATAATTGTTTTTCATTATTACCTAAATATCTATTACAAGGTATAGTTACAACAGGTTTTTTATACCATTCATTCATTACTTGATGACATGATATTATGTTAAGTTGATTTTTTACTAGTTTTTTTTGTTTTCTTGGTAGATTTCTGTGTGGATTTTTCTTTCTCTTTTTTTAAAGCAACTTTTTCTTCTAATGGAACAGAATTAAAAATCTTTTGTGTAATTTCATATGCAACATCAGGATCATTAAATACAGTATTTAATGTTTCCATGATATCTTCTTCTTTAGGTTTTGGTCTATTGACAGTAACTTTTCTACATAAAACAGATTTTTCATACTGTATTTTTTCTTTTTGCATATCACCCATAAATTCTAAAATATGATTTTCATATTGTTTTTTTTCTGCTTTGCAATCTTTTGATTCTTCAGCTAATTTTCCACATTTTTCATCAACATATAAATATAATTTAATAATTTCTTTTAAACTTTCCACATCAACATCATCTAATCTTTCTTTGGTTTTACTAATCTTTTCATCTATTTCGAGATCTAATTCATTATCAACTTTGTCATCATCTACAATATCTTCAACTTCATGAATAATTTGTTTACGATTTGGTTTAATAGATGAGATTGTATTTACAGACTCGATTTCATTTTTAATCACTTTGGTAGGTTTAACATCACCTTTGACTTTTTTTACGGTATTAATATTTTTTAATTCTGGTGATTTGACTGATTTTTTTGTTGATTTAGCAGACTTTGTTGAATTAGTAGACTTTTTCGATCTCCTAGATGTTCTTTCAGGCATTACATCATTAAATACAGATTCTATTTCATCATTATTTAAACCAGTGCCCATTAATAAATCATCTTTAATGGATGGAGGAGCTAATGTATGATTATTAATTCTTTTTTTAGCAATTATATTTAAACTAGGTGCTATTTCGTCTTCTTCGTCTTCGTGTTCGAACATTAATAATAGTACAAGAAATTTTTTTATCTTCTCTAAAGTTAATTATTTTTTATCTGGTTTTATTATTGATGTTTGCCATGGACTAGTGCAAATTATATTGGAATTTGTTGTTTTAGATGCTAATATATTATCAGTTGATATATTATCAGTTGTTATTGGTTTAATGACACTAGGTAAAATGCTATCAATTGGTACAACTTTAGATGAATTCATTTATTATATTATCTATATAATAAAATTAAATTAAATTAAGCACATAAGCCCTCCATATTATTATCAGGATCGTATGAAGAATTATTCCAGGGACTGACAGTGATTTTAGGATTAGGGATATTACCTCTGATATCAAGATTGGCATTCTTTCTAGTTGATCCAACGGTATTAACTCCGATTAAGAATTCGGGATTAGCTAACAAATTAGCTTCTTCAATTTCAATTCCTACAGTGGGTGTTTCAAACCAATCCTTAGAATCTTTAGGTAAAAGATCGTCAGAAATTAATTTTTGATCATTTGGTACATTATTAAGTTCCTTAAATTCACCATCATTTTGATTAACACCTAATGTATATCCTTCATCATATCCGGCAAGATGAGCAGGCTGTAAAGAATTTGATCTAACGGAATATTCTTGCCCTTCTCCTTTCAAATTATCTTCATAAAAACCAGATAATTCATCTCTCTGAACAGGTTCATCATTTGCCACTGGAACAGGTTTTTGCATAACTTGATCCATTACTTGCGAAACAATATTTTGAACTGGTTTAACAGGTTCTGATTCTTCAAAATGTTCTGCTGGTGCTGCCGTTTCTTCCTTTTTAGTATTGAAATTCAATATAAGAAAAATAACTACAGCAATAGCCAAGATCAATAGTAAATTATTATCCATCATATTATATAAAGTTTAAATAGAAAAAAATTATTTGGTTTTATAAGTATATTTTAATTATGTATTTTATCCCATATCATGTAAAAAATATGTATAATTATTATAATAATATGAACAATATTTTTCGAAACATGATCAAAGATGGTAAACTATTAGAATCTACTAAAATTCTAGATAATAAAGGACAAACTGTTTTACATCATTTATGTGGCGAAGGTGATGATGAATGTGTTATGAAAATATTACACGATATTAATCTTAATATGAACGAAATTGAAAAAAAACAATTTATTAATATTCAAAATCATGACGGAAATACAGCTATGCATATTGCTGCACAAAATGATAATAATATTATTGCAACAATGTTAGATTTATATGGTGCCGATAAAACTAAAGTAAATAATGATCATAAAATAATCGTGGCTAGTTCTGATAGTTTTAGTGATTCCAACACACATCGTGATGTAATAAAACCAGTGATCAAATGCGGTGATAAAATTAAAATGCAACAATTGGTAGATAATTTAACTAAAGCAACAAATTCTGATTCATCTAGTTTTGATATTAATAGTTCTGATGACATTGTAATGTCAGATGATGCTACTGATAAAGGTAATCCAGTATCAAATTATTTAAAGAATTTATTAAATGGACAACAAGGTGGAGCTGATATAGAAAATACTGATGAGCTTTTACGTCATGTTGAAAATCAATTATCAAGTAATGTTGAAATGACTGGTGGAGCTACTAAAGCTAAAACTAGTGCCACTAAAGTAAAGACTAAAGCAAAGGCTAAAACTAGTGCCACTAAAGTAAAGACTAAAGTAAATGCTAAAGAAAAAACAACAAACGTGAAAACCAGTGTTTCTCCTAAATTATCTTCCAATGAATTGCATAACATAGTAATAAAAATGATTCAAGATTTGGGATATTCTGATAAAGAATCAAAAATTATTAAGGCAGGTTTGTATAATTATACCAAAGAAAAGCATCCCGAAATGAATGGAAATGAACGTGCCCAAAAAATGAAAGAATATACTACAAAAAAATATATTGCCGATATTGATATATTGGCCATTAGACAAGCCATAGAAATTCATTATCAACGTAAAAATGAAGAAAAACAGAGATTAGAAAATATGAATTAATTTATTATTGATGTTAACCATAAAATACCGTATGTTTTACTTTTATTATCTAACCATATTGAATCTATTATTATTATTATATTATTCAATACATTTAATTCAGCATTATCAACATTTAATTTTGTTCTTAATAATGTATTATAACTATCACTTTTTTTTATTGCTGATTTCCAAGTCCATGTGTTATATTTCGAATATAATTTATTTATTTCATTCTTGAAACTATTATCAACAAGTTCTAATAGTTCAACCATATTATCGTTCATTTCCCAATTGATATATTTCATATTAGCATATTGTTCTATGCCAAATGGTGTTTTAATTTCACTCAATTCGAATTTAATTTTTTCAAATGTTTGATTAGCTATTGAATATATTTTCATATGTTTGCTATTTGAATTAATAATATTAATTTTACTAAAATCCATATTATTATGAAGTATAGAATATATTTTATCCTATATTTTCCCGAATATATTTTACTAATGCTGTTTTATCACGTGCACCTCTATATTTAGATATTGTTCCATTATTGTCTATTAGAACTGTAGGATATTCATATATACTTTTAGAATAATGAGTATATTCATTTTGTTCTTGTTCTTCTAATGTGGCAAATTTAATATTTTCATTTTGTAAAGGATTATTATATATCAAATTATCAAATATAACTTTCATCGATTTGCAATTATGACACCAATTAGCATGACATAATAATACTATTATTGGTTTAGATGCATTATATGATTCTTTAATTGGTTTAATAAATGTTGTTTCATAGAATCTATCTTTATTACTCATATGAGATTCTGTTAATGGAATTGGATTAATTCGCACTTTATAATTATTTTTCTTCTTATATGATTTTTTTCTTAATGGTATTTTTCTCTTTTTTTCATGTGTGCAAAATAAATAAATTAATGCAACAATTGAAAAAATACCCACAATAATTAATTTATCATTCATTTTATTATATTTATCATATATTTTAATTCTATTCAAGTATTTTTTTTCTATTATGATACACCAATGTGGAATATCATAAAACAACAATTAGTTGAAAAAATAATAGAAGAATTTAAATCAAAAAACAATTGGAATATTTTGAAAAAACACATAACAGATGACGCTATAGATAAATATTTAATATTTCCATTATTGAAAAAGATTAATACTCATCTTAAAAAATATATAATAATCTTTGTTGCTATTCATTTATTGATAATATTATTAATTTTATTTAATATTTTAATTACACTATATTATAAAAAATAACGATCTAATGTAATATGAAAGAATTTTTTCACATAATATTAATCACTTTATCAATATTTACTATGATTTATTATAATAATAAATTATTTCTATCATATAATAATTTGACAATATTTTTAGGTATGCTATTACTAAATACAATAAATGATATATTAGAAAATATGATATATAAACAACCTATTAAAAGTACTATTATAATTAAACACAATATAAAAACCAGTCTTATTGGATTTAGTTTATATATATTATTAAAAGATTTAACACATTCTATTAAAGGAGTCAATACCACATTATTATTTATTTCATTTACCATTGCATTATTAACAAAAAATTCAATTAAAAAATATAATTTATCTTACATTTAATTATAGAATGAAAACAGTTTTAATGAAATATATTTGTGTTATATTAATATTGTATTTAATTTTTACAAATATGCCAAAACATTTAATATATGTTAAGGATATTTATTTATTTATTGCTATGGGTTTGATAATATTTTATATTGCTAATAAATATTTATTATGTAGTGTCGAAACTTTTGTGGAAGATGATGATGAATCATCCAAACCTGAATCAACTGTGTTAGTTGAACCAACTATGTTAGTTGAACCAACTGTACCAGAAAAATCCAATAATGATTCTGCATTAATTGCTAAATTAATTAATAAAATAGATAATTTGGAAAAAACTATTACATCATTAAATGAAGAAAAAAATAATATTCCAAAATTTTTACAACAAATGGCTGATAATGGTAAATATATTGATAGAGATGGTATTGTGAAAGATGCAATGTATGGAGACATGAAATATAATCAATTGAAACCAAGTCAAATGCAACCTCAAATGACTCGTGAAGATGACGAATGGGACACAACAGGATATAGTATATTAAATACTGATAAATGGAAACCTGTACAAGGAGAAGTTAAAGATGTATATCAAGAAGGTCAATGTCCAGTATACCCCAATAAAACTTCCGGTTATCCTGTTAATGTAATGAATTTTGATGAATCGAGACATGTAATGGGTGCTGATAACATATCCATTGATTATATTAAAAAACTTAATGATCCCAAGAAATTTTAATTTATTTAAATAATATATTTGCTTATATTATTAATGAGAATTAAACCTCGTAAACACAATATATCAAAGGTTAAATATAGGAGACTTAATACATCAGATGTACATGAAGATTTTAAAGGTATTAAAGTTAAAAAAATAGGCAAAAGTATTAAAAAGGGAACAAAAAAAGCAATCAAGCAAACTAGCAAAGGAATACAAAAAGCAGCTAAAGCATCATTAGGAGGTATTATGGTTGCTATTAAAGCAATGATGAAAGTATTAAACAAAATAACAAAATTCATAGGAAACATAGATAATTATTTTATGAAATTTTGGCGTGGTATGAAATTTATGGATAATGTTAAAAATGCCACAGCAATAGGATTGACTGTTACTATACCTTTTATAGGACAATTAATAGCTAGATTTATGTTATATAATGGCTCAATGGATCATCCATGGTTATTCTTATTTGCTGTACCACCATTAACATTAGTACCTGCTTTTGCTATGATATTTGGATATATTGGTAAACTCGATGGTGGACGTCCATGGGATACTATTGTATGGGTACCTATAATTATTAATACAATAGGATTATTTATGACTAAAAGCGATAGAAAATATCATGCTGTAAAATTATTTTTAACAATTGGTTCATTTATATTGGTATATTGGTATAAATCTACTAAAATATGCAAAAAAGAAGGAAAAGCACCTACTAATAAATTGGCTATGGATTCTATAATAAGTTATATGTTTATGATATTTTTTGCATTTGCATTACCTTATATACCATTTATAGGTAGTGTTTTTAAAATTTTACGTGGATTTTTGCCATTAAGTGATGTATTTTTTCAAGCTTTTGCTGTGGCCATAGTATATATTATCACAAATATTGTAAATGGATCATTTAAATGGCATTGTAAAGCTAAAATCAAAGATGATGATGTTTATATTTTATTATTATGTGCAATGTTATTGACCGCAATATCAGCATTTTCACCTGGAGATGCTATGTCAATGATTTCCCAAATGGAAAAGAATGCTTTAAATCCATCGCGTGCTTCAGCAATGGTTTCGAAAATGAATTTAGGTAAATTTAGTAAATAAATGTTTATATTATATATTATTATCTTGATGATATATATTATTATCTTGATGATATATATAATGAATTTTTTAAATTTTTTTGGATTGAAAAACTTGACCAACCAAGAAGATTTTAAAAGTAAATTTAAAAAAAGAATGAAAGTATTAAGAGATGCAAATGATTATTGTCATGCATCAAGTAATGCTATTGCATCAAGTAATGATATTGCATCAAGTAATGTTGTTTTATTTGGTTCTGAAGAAGAAACCATTATTTTGGATGCTGCACCTACATATGTCGGTTTTGAAGATTTTAAAAATCAACCTAAGAAATCATTATATAATTCTAAATTATTATATGGCAATATATGGTTAATATTTGTGGCTATGACATTTATTATATTTAATTTATTCAAACAAAAATTTTTCAGTGGAAAACTTATCCAAATATTAGAATTATTTTATATGTCAGTTACTCTATTTATTGCATTTTATTTTACTAGTGTTAAAAAGCAAAATAAGCGAAAAGAAAAATCAATTATGTTATCCATGCAAAATTCTTTATTAATGTTATTTATTGTTATGATGATTAATTCATTCAATCCATGGAAAGATAAAATGTCTGGTACACAATTGAATATATTTAGTTCAGTATTAATATTTAGTACATTTAATATTTTTCAAATATTAAATAATAAGTTTGATAATTTGGAAAAAATGATGTATATACCAATTCTAATTGCTATGCATTCAGGAAGAATATATATAAATAATAAATAAGTTTAGATTAATATTTTTTTATTCATTATAAATATTAATTATGTTTGAAAATAGCAGATATATACTTAGCGGCTTGACAATAATTGCTATTGTTGTTTTTTGTTTTTTGGTGTATAAAATTATTAAATCTAATGATAAAATTGAAGATATGACATCTGAAATTACACACTTAAATGAAGTGATTTTATCAAATGAATCTATAATTCAACAATTGAAAAAACATAAAAAGCAAAAGATAGAAAAATCTGATCATGAAACAGATTATTGTAACATTAATATACCTATTGAAGTATTTGATAATAAAGCAAGTGAACATGCAAATAAACAAGAAAAATCTAATGTTCAGCATGTTAATAAAATTGCACAACCAGCCATGACTAGTGAAGTATGTACTCCAAAATATGATGTTAAAATATCTTCAATTAGCAATCAAATTAATAAAATATCAGATGCTATGTTAGCCAATATTTCAACAGTAAAAATAGAACAAAAACCAATTATTCCAGATTATGTTAATAGTAATATTATAAATTTATCTGATGATGAATTAAATAATTCACCTTCAACATCGAGTATTATATATAAAGCGGTTAATAATACAAATATTTTTAATGATACTGATAAAGCTATTATGAGTGAGGATAAAGATGATGAAGTGGAATATGAGGATAAAGATGATGAAGATGATAAAGATGATGAAGTGGAATATGAGGATAAAGATGATAAAGATGATGAAGTGGAATATGAAGAAGAGGATGGTGAAGTGGAATATGAGGATGATGAAGTGGAATATGAGGATGATGAGGATGAGGATGATGAGGATGATGAAGATGATGAAGTGGAATATGAGGATGTTGTAGATGATGAAGTGGAATATGAGGATGTTGTAGATGATGAAGTGGAATATGAAGAAGAGGATGGTGAAGTGGAATATGAGGAAGAAGAAGATGGTGAATATGAAGATGAGGATGATGGTGAAATAGGACATAACGATAATAATGATTTTGATGAATTAAATATTAATAACGAATCAACAAAATCTATAAATCATGATAATATTATTAATAAAACCGAGTTTGCTAAATTGAATAAGATGAGTATTGTTAAATTGAAATCAATAGCTAAAAATTTAAAAATAAAATTATCTAATAATGGACATCAATTAAATAAAGTAGAATTAATTGGTAAAATTATTTCTGTATAAATATATAATAAAATATCTAATTATATTATATATTATGAGTTTAAATAATAAATATGGTAAGTGTTGTGGATGTCCTCCACGTGTCAATATTTTAAGAGAAGTTGGTGAATGGGAAAGTGCTAGTATTCGTAATACAAATGAAATGAAGAAACTAGGTTTGAGTAATATTCATGATTATAATAATTATCTTGAAGAACATGGTAAGGATATGATTGAAGCACGATTCAAAGATTTGGAAGAAAATTACACATGTAAAAATAATGGAGATAATATTTTCTTTGTAGATTCAAGTGATTATCATCAACGTTTTGAAGAAATGAATAAAGGTGCCGTAACTGAAGATGTTGTACCATTTGATCATAAAGAACCTCGACAATTACTAGTTAAGAAACAATCTAATTATGTATTACAAAATGTTACTAATAGTAATTCAATCAAGTATTTTTCGTCAGCATAAATGTTTGTATAAAATTCATCATTGTTTCATTTTGCTTTTCTAAAGTTGTTACACGATCATTTAATTCATTAACACTATTTATTAATACTGGTATTAATTCTGTATAATTAACACCCATATGTTCATTATCGACAAGTGATATAGCTTCAGGCATCACTTTTTCAACTTCTTGAGCTATTACACCTAAATGTAATTTATCAGGATTTGCTATTAAATTATAATAATATCCTTGTACTTGTTTTATTTTATCCAATGAATTTTCTATTGGATGAATATTTGTTTTGAGTCGTTTATCTGAAACAGTTGTCCAACCCACACCATCATCTGTCAATAAAACTTTATTTATATTATTTGTTATATTAAAACTAGATATATCATATTCTATTATTGCTTGATCAATTGTCATTGTACCATCTATATAAACATTATTATTTAGTGACACATCATTCGATACATATAATAATCCATTTAATGATGTGTCATTTTGTACCTCAAAGTTATTATTTATAGTAGCATCAGTAATTGTACTTGTCGTAATATTAGCTGTTGAAA
>Ga0115557_1003066_pt1 | contig 11006 bp, 10 predicted proteins | sample COGITO_mtgs_1104_FD_87280 | JGI IMG/M metagenome (GOLD analysis project Ga0115557, IMG submission 87280) | Pelagic marine microbial communities from North Sea - COGITO_mtgs_110421 | ecosystem: Environmental > Aquatic > Marine > Epipelagic | place: Germany:Helgoland, sampling site Kabeltonne...
GTCCACCGGAGACCTCTACCAAATCGTGCCCCAGCTGCTTGAGGCGAAAAAGCGACTCGAGGGGGATGCTAATGGATCGCCCTGATGGTTTCCAGTCGACAAAGTCTCGCAGTGCAAAGCCGTCGCGCCCGCCTCGCAAGACTTCTGGGGCACTCGCCACGAAGAACGCTGCTCGGGAGCGCGCACGAAGCGAGAAGGCGGAATACAAGAGGTTTACCGCGGCGACCCGTCACCGCCGAGTGGTGTGGGGGCTGTCACTGGGCAGTGTAGGCCTGCTGGTGCTCGCCGTTGTCCTATTGACCCTTTCCCCAGCTCTGTCGTTGCGAACGGTAGTGGTGGAAGGCGCTTCCCGGGTTTCTCCCGAGAGCGTCCAGGAAGCACTGGCGGAGATGTATGGCGAGCCTCTAGCAAGGATCAGTAACGACCGAGTTGGCGCGGCCTTATCCTCATTGACTCTAATCCAAGCTTTCCAGACCCGTATTGAGCCCCCGGGAACGTTGATTGTGTCCATCGATGAGCGCAAGCCCGTGGGGGTTGTCTCGGGTGTCACCGGGTATGACGTGGTTGATGCAGCGGCGGTGACGTTGTGGTCAAGCGAAACACTTCCGGGGGATCTTCCCCTCATCCTCGTGGCGGCAGCGCCGGATTCGCCCAGTTTTGGCGCTATTTCTCGGGTGTTGTTAGCTCTACCCGACGAGATTCTGCCTCAGGTGGAGGGGGTCACCGCGAGCACTTTGGACGATGTTCGTTTCACCATTCGTGGCAGTTCTCACGAGGTTGTCTGGGGCAGTGCTGATCGCGCCAGAGAAAAAGGGAGAGTGCTTCGTGCTGCTTTGGATGCCGCGGGAGAAGAGAAGCCACGCGTCATTGATGTGACGACTCCCGACAGCGTCGTCATTCGTCTGCGCCCCTGAGATTTCCTTGCTTAATCTGGGTTCTACGACACGCCCAGAGCCTCCGGTGTGCGAGGGCAAAATCGCTCTAGCGTCAGTCCAGAACAAAAAGTGAAGAAAACTCTCATCTTCAAGTAGAAGTTGAAGGTTTAGCCTTAAGGAGCCTCGGTGTCCGGTCACCATAATTACCTCGCCCTTATCAAAGTGGTGGGTGTTGGCGGAGGTGGCATAAACGCCGTCAATCGCATGATTGATCGCGGGTTACGGGGCGTGGAATTTATCGCCATCAACACGGACGCTCAGGCGCTGTTGATGAGCGATGCGGACGTCAAGCTAGATGTGGGCCGAGACCTCACCAGGGGACTGGGTGCGGGAGCGGATCCTGAAGTAGGCAGGCGCGCAGTCGAGGATCACCACGAGGAAATCGAACAAGCCCTCGCCGGTGCGGACATGGTGTTCGTCACCGCCGGTGAAGGCGGCGGTACCGGCACTGGAGGCGCCCCCGTGGTCGCGAGAATAGCTAAAACCATCGGAGCCCTCACGGTCGGTATTGTCACCAAACCGTTCTCGTTTGAAGGCAAACGACGCATGTCCCAGGCTGAAGTGGGGGTTCAAGCGCTCAAAGACGAGGTGGACACCCTCATCGTGGTGCCCAATGATCGCCTTCTCGAAATATCGGATCGCAGCATCAGCATGCTCGAAGCGTTTGAAACTGCTGATCGCGTTCTCCTAGCTGGCGTCCAGGGAATTGCCGACTTGATCACCACACCGGGACTGATCAACCTTGACTTCGCCGATGTGAAGTCCGTGATGCAGGACGCGGGTACCGCCTTGATGGGTATCGGCTCCAGTAGAGGTGCAGATCGAGCCATCAAAGCCGCGGAACTGGCGGTGTCCTCGCCGCTGCTGGAATCCAGCATCGAGGGCGCTCATGGTGTGCTGCTCTCTATTCAGGGTGGCTCAAACCTCGGCCTCTATGAGATTAGCGACGCGGCCAAGCTGGTCGAAGAATCTGTCCATCCCGACGCCAACATTATCTTCGGTGCTGTCATTGATGACTCACTCGGTGACGAAGTTCGTGTCACGGTGATTGCTGCTGGTTTTGATGATTCCCAGCAACGCTCAACACCTGTCGTTGCTGATACACACCTCGGTGACGAGCTGCTGGCGCAGACCGTTGCTGCAGAAGAGTCCTGGCTGTTGACCACGGGGCAGGAGGCCCCCAGCGACGCTGAGGTGCCGGTCTTTGCTGCGGATGCCGATGACGATAGCGACCTCGACGTTCCAGACTTTTTGAGGTAGGCGTCTCTATGGAGGACACACCTGCAACTCGCTGGCAGGCGATGGAGCAACGAATTAGCGCTGCCGCTGTTGCAGCGGGGCGCGACCCGCTGGAGATCACCACGGTGGTCGTGACGAAGTTTCATCCAGCCAGTCTGGTGCGAGAGCTCTCCGAGGCTGGGGTTACCGATGTGGGGGAGAATCGCCACCAAGAAGCGGTGAGCAAACAAGAGCAACTAAGCGATCTGGCACTCACCTGGCATTTTGTCGGCCAGCTTCAGTCGAATAAAGCGAAAGCTGTCGCCGAATATTGTTCGGTGATTCACTCGATTGATAGAACCTCCCTGCTGAGGGCGCTAGCGGGTTCCGAGCGCACTGTGGACGTGTTCTTAGAAGTGAACTTGACCCACGACTCGGGTCGCGGCGGCGTGATGCCCTCGGAACTACTGAGGTTGGCCGAGGAAACGTTGGCAACACCGAACCTCAACCTCTTGGGCCTGATGGCCGTGGCTCCGCTGGAGGAAGAACCTGCTGCTGCCTTTGATCGAGTCGTTGCGCTTTCGCACGAGCTTCACTCCCTGGCTCCCCAGGCAACCAAGCTTTCGATAGGCATGTCAGCGGATTTTGAAGCCGCTATTGCTGCGGGCGCGACACACCTACGCATTGGGAGAGCAATTACCGGGAATAGACCCGCCACGCCGTAGCCTTAAAGCGTTATCACCTGCGAAAAGGGGCACCAATGTCAAATCCACTGCGCAAGACTCTGGAGTTTTTAGGTTTAGCCGAAGAGTCCTACGACGACCAGGGTCACACACCCCGTGCCGTCGCATCCGGTGAGCAGGCAGCTCCTGCCCAGCGCGCCACGGTGACGCCATTGCGCCGCGGTTCTAAATCCCAGGGGGCGAGTGATGTGAACGAAATTTTGACGGTACACCCCAAGATGTATGGAGATGCGAAGATCATCGCCGAGACCTATCGCGATGGAATTCCGGTCATCATCAACCTCACTCAAATGAGTGAGTCAGAGGCGCGTCGTTTAGTCGACTTTTCCAGCGGACTTGCCCAGGGACTGCGCGGACACATTGAGCGCGTCACCCCTAAGGTTTTCCTCCTCTCTCCCTCTCACGTGATGGTGAGCGGGGACGGCGATGGAATGGAATCTGAACTCGACGCTTCGCTGAACGACTAAGCGGGCACGAGAATAACCCAGGTCGCCCCGGCATAATGGGGTCATTATGGTTTCGGTAATCGCTACGGTCCTCTACTACGCCCTCTATGTGTTTTTTATTGCCATGTGGGTGCGTTTCGCGTTTGACTGGGTTCGGGTACTTTCCCGGGGTTTTCGACCTCGCGGACCCCTGCTGATGGTTGCTGAGGTGGCGTATTCCTTGACCGATAAACCCCTAGCCACAGTGCGCCGTGTGATTCCCACGATCCGTTTTGGTGGTGCAGCGATTGACCTGGGATGGAGTGTGTTGATGCTCGGTGTCCTGGTGGGGCTGTCGATTATTGGTGGTTTTCGCTAGGTTCCGGGTTTTTTTGCGGCCACGCACTAGACTTGCCAGGATATTTACTACCATGGCTTGAGCCCACTGCTCCTGCTGAAGAACGAAAAGTAACGAGGTAACTCACATGGCTCTGACGCCCGAGGACATTGTTAACAAGCGGTTTCAGTCCACTAAGTTCCGTGATGGCTATGACCAAGACGAGGTCGATGACTTTCTTGACGAGGTTGTCGTCGAGATGCGCCGCTTGGCCGGTGAGAATCAAGAATTGGTCCAGAAAATTGTCGCCAGCGAAGCGCGAATCTCTGAACTGCAACGCGGAGGTGGCGCCCAGAGCATGGTCGGTGTTGCTCAGTTTGCCAGTGCCGAAGGCCCCGTTGACACGGAGAACGCCAACAACCTTCTTCAGCTCGCTCGACGCTTGCACGAGGAGCACGTGCGCGAGGGTATCAAGAAGCGTGATGAACTTATCGCTGAGGGCCACGCCCAGGCTGCGAGAATCGTGGCAGAGGCAGAAGCCGAACACCGCGCTCATGTGGCGAAACTTGCCGGGGAGCGCGCTGCGATTGAGGAAAGCGTCGAACAGCTTCGAAACTTTGAACGTGAATATCGTGCGAGCTTGAAGAGCTTTATTAGCCAACAAATCAGCGGACTGGAGTCCACGTCGGCCCCAGGGTTGGTACCGGGCACGATGCCGCCCAGCCCGGCTGTCTAATGCCGGTGTTGCAGGGTAGCGCTCACAGGTAGTGGTAGAAACACGCACGATTGCTGTTCCCGAAGGTTTGGGTGGTGAGAGGCTCGACGTTGTTCTCTCCCGACTCTTTGGATTCTCGCGGGCGTTCGCGCAAGACATTATTGAGCACGGTGGGGCTGTTCTTGCGGGCAAACCAGGCCACAAGAGCGATCGTGTGACCTCGGGCGTGATGCTCGATGTCACCTTTGAGCCGAAGAAGCCACCGAGTATTGAACCAGTCATCATCGAGTCAATGGCAATTCTCTATGACGATGATGATGTCGTGGTGGTGGATAAACCACCTGGATTAGCTGCCCATCCCGCACCCAGCTGGGATGGACCCTCTGTCCTGGGGGCCCTCGCTGGGGCGGGATATCGAATTTCTACCTCCGGCCCACCCGAGCGCCAAGGCATCGTGCATCGCCTCGATGTGGGAACCTCGGGCGTGATGGCCGTGGCGAAGAGCGAGGTGGCCTACAGCGTGCTCAAAAGGGCCTTCAAAGCTCGTGAAGTGAGTAAGACGTATCAGGCACTGGTTCAGGGTCATCCCGCTCCCAGCAGTGGCACGATTGATGCTCCGATTGGTCGCCATCCGAGTTCGTCGTGGAAATTTGCGGTGGTCTCAGGCGGTCGCGAATCGATCACCCACTACGAAACGCTGGAAGCCTATCCGGGTGTCTCCCTTCTCAAGGTGAACCTAGAGACGGGTCGAACGCATCAAATCCGCGTTCACATGTCCGCGCACCGCCATCCGATTGTCGGGGATACCCTCTATGGTGCCGATCCGACGCTTGCTGAGCGACTGGGCGTTACTCGGCAGTGGCTCCACGCTAGTGAGTTGGAATTCACTCATCCAGTCACCCAAAAACTGGTGAAGGTCACCTGCGGCTTTCCTGAGGACCTTCAAGTCGCGCTCGATCGCCTGAGAGCCTAACTTTCCGGGGCGCCTTAGCGAGTTGGGGCCCGCTCCGATTACTCTGGAGTTTCCGACCCTCTGAGGAGAACACCGTGAGCACATCGAGCGATTCCTTTGCTCACCTGCATGTGCACACGGAGTACTCGATGCTCGATGGCGCGGCCAAAATCCGCGGGCTGATTGATGAAGTCGCCAGGCTGGAAATGCCTGCGGTGGGGATGACTGATCACGGTTCGATGTTTGGCGCCTACGAGTTTTGGCGCACCGCCACCTCTGCGGGTATTAACCCAGTCCTCGGTGTTGAGGCCTACCTCACACCGGGCACCCACCGCAGCGATAAGTCACGGGTGCGCTGGGGTAATGGGGGAGAAGACGATGTCTCGGGCTCTGGCGCCTATACCCATGTGACGTTATTGGCCGAGACAACGGGGGGGATGCATAACCTTTTCCGGATGTCGTCCTTGGCCTCGTTGGAGGGCTACTACTTCAAACCCCGGATGGATCGGGATTTGCTCGCCCAGTACGCCTCGGGTGTTATCGCCACCACAGGGTGTCCCAGTAGCGAGGTGCAAACGCGTCTGCGCCTCGGCCAATACGACGAAGCGGTCAAAGCCGCGAGCGAGTTCCGCGACATTTTTGGCAAAGATAACTACTTTGTCGAATTGATGGACCACGGGCTGGGTATTGAAAAGCGCGTGATGGCGGATCTGGTCAGAATTTCAAAAGACCTGGGAATTCCGCTGGCCGCCACCAACGACTTGCACTACACGCGGGAAGAGGACGCTTCTGCCCACGAGGCGTTGTTATGCGTGCAATCGGGGTCGACTTTGGATGACCCTAAGCGGTTCAAGTTTGATTCCCAAGAGTTCTATGTGAAATCTGCTGCGCAAATGCGAGCCCTCTTTGCTGAGTTCCCCGAAGCGTGCGACAACACACTGTTGATTGCGTCTCGATCGAATGTGGCGTTTGATGAAACGGCGAACTACATGCCCCGCTTCCCTGTACCTGAAGGGCACACCGAGGCTAGCTTCTTCGCACAAGAGGTTCAGCTGGGGCTTGCCAAACGCTATCCCCACGGCATCTCCACGGTGGTCCAACAACGAGCAGATTTCGAGATCGGCGTCATTACCCAAATGGGGTTCGCCAGTTATTTCCTGGTGGTGTCTGACTTTATCAACTGGGCTAAAGAGCGAGGAATCCGGGTGGGCCCTGGTCGTGGTTCCGGAGCGGGTTCCATGGCGGCCTTCGCCATGCGCATTACCGAACTAGATCCGCTGGAACACGGATTGCTCTTTGAGCGGTTCCTCAACCCCGATCGTGTCTCGATGCCGGACTTCGATGTGGACTTCGACGAGCGTCGCCGCGGTGAGGTCATTCGCTATGTCACCGAACAATACGGTGAAGACCGCGTCGCACAGATTGTCACTTTTGGAACCATTAAGGCCAAACAGGCTCTCAAAGACTCCGCGCGAGTGTTGGGTTATCCCTTTGGGATGGGGGAGAAGCTGACGAAAGTCATGCCCGCAGGTGTGATGGGTAAAGAAATGTCCCTCGATGGAATCGTGGATAAGTCCCACGAGCGCTACAAAGAGGCTGCCGATTTCCGCGCGCTACTCGAAAGCGACCCGGATGCTCAAACCGTATTTGATCGAGCCCGAGGACTAGAAAACCTCAAGCGACAGTGGGGTGTTCACGCAGCCGGCGTGATCATGTCCTCTGACCCACTGCTGGACATCATCCCGATTATGCGGCGCGAACTTGATGGCCAAGTAGTGACCCAGTTTGATTTCCCCTCGTGTGAAGCGCTTGGCCTGGTCAAAATGGACTTTTTGTCCTTGCGAAATCTCACCATCATCGATGACGCTCTGGAAAACATCGAGCTCAACCGTGGGCACCGGGTGGTGTTAGAAGATCTCACCCTGGATGACCCGGAAGCCTACGCTCTGCTGGCCAGGGGAGACACCTTGGGCGTCTTCCAGCTTGACGGTGGGCCCATGCGCGGTCTTTTGCGTCTGCTTAAGCCCGATAGTTTCGAAGATATTTCCGCGGTACTTGCGCTCTATCGCCCAGGCCCGATGGGTGCGGACTCCCACACTAATTACGCGCTGCGTAAAAATGGCGCTCAAGAAATCACCCCGATTCACCCGGAGTTAGCCCCAGCATTGGAAGAAATCCTCGGTGGCACCTACGGGCTCATCGTGTATCAGGAACAGGTAATGGAAATTGCCCGGAAACTAGCCGGGTACACGCTTGCTCAAGCAGATTTGTTGCGGCGAGCGAGGGGTAAGAAGAAAAAGGAAGAGCTCGATATTCAGTGTGAAGCGTTCCGCGAGGGAATGCGAGCTAATGGCTATTCCGATGCGGCGATTACGACGCTGTGGGAAGTGTTGGTTCCCTTTTCTGACTACGCCTTTAACAAGGCCCATTCTGCGGCCTATGGAATGATTTCGTATTGGACGGCCTATCTCAAAGCCCATTACCCCTCGGAATACATGGCCGCGTTGCTCACCAGCGTGAGTGACCAAAAAGACAAATCGGCGATTTATCTCAACGAGTGTCGCCGTCGCGGCATTGAGGTTTTGCCCCCCGACGTCAATGAATCCATCGCTGTCTTTGGTGCTGTGGGCGATGACATTCGTTTCGGGCTCGCCGCTATTCGTAATGTGGGTGTGGGGGTAGTGGAGGGTATTCGAAGCGCTCGGGAACAAAAAGGTCCCTTCACCAGCTTCCACGACTTCATCAAAAAGGTTCCGTCCTCCGTTCTTAACAAACGCACCGTGGAATCGCTGATTAAGGCGGGAGCCTTTGACCAGTTGGGTCACACCAGACGAGCCCTCTTCGACATTCATGAGAACGCTGTGGAAGCAGCGTCGAGAGAGAAAAAGTCGGAGGAAAACGGAGACGTCGGGTTTGATTTCGACTCGTTGTTTGAAAGCACTGGCACGCAACCCACTGCGGTGATTCCCGATCACCCCGAATGGTCCCGGAAAGAGTTACTCAGCCTGGAGAGAGACATGCTGGGCCTCTACGTCTCAGACCACCCCCTGGCGGGTCTCGAGGTTCTTCTGGCGACCGAATCTGATGAGTCGATTGCCGATGTCCTCATCTCTAATAGAGAAGACGGCGACACGGTGAGGGTTGCGGGGTTAATCACCTCGGTCAATCATCGGGTCGCCAGAAACAGCGGAAACCCCTATGCCCAAGTGGTAATTGAGGACTTTGGTGGGGAAGTAGCGGTGATGTTCCTGGGTAAGACCTATAAGAACTATAAAACCGAGTTAGTCGAAGACACTGTGGTGGCCTTGAGGGGTCGGGTCTCGAGAAGAGATGACGCAATCGGACTACACGCCATCGAATTAATCCCACTCAATGTCGCCGCCGATTACTCCAGTGAGCCCATCACCTTGACTGTTCCCGAACAATTTGCCACGGTCTCTGTGCTCACCGCTCTCGATGAGGCACTGTCTCGTCACGAGGGTGAGGCCAACGTTCGATTGCGCTTAGTGAAGTCGGGGTATGCCAGAGTCTTCGAGTTGCCTCGCAAGGTCACCGTCTCTGCCGACTTGATTGGCGAAGTGAAAGGCCTGCTGGGGGCCCACTGCCTCGGCGCTTAGAGCGCGGTGGTCTTCTTGTAGTCGCGGTCGTGATAGACCAAGGCTTCTTCGTGCGCGCCTAAGCCGCCACCGCGCACCGCGACAGCGACGCTGGCACTAAATTCCACCTTCATGATTTCCACGACGCTCACATGCATCCAGGCAGCGACGCCCTTAAGCAGAGGTAAACCCTCGATGCCTGGTTCCCAGTGATCGCCGACAAAGCGTTGGTCTGCATCCCCCGACATCGTGCGGGCCAACTCCAGCTGAGATGCACCGAGCATGTGGATGAGGAGAGAAGAATCCTTCTTGATTGAGGAAAAACTACTTGCCATTTGCGACATATTGAAAGTCGCCAGGGGTGGTGACGCCGAGAGTGAGGCGAGAGACGTGGCAGTAAAACCAGTGGGTGATCCATCTGCTTTGAGAGCTGTCACGACAGAAATCCCGGCCCCGTGTCGACGAAACGCTTCGAGAAAGGCTTGGGAAGGGGAGAGGGGGTCTGTGGAGTTCATCATGACTATCTTAAGTCCCTCGAGCAGGGAAATATTCCCCAAGCCAGATACGATGGGCTCGAGATGATGAGACTGGTAGATCTTCGGGGCATGAACATCACGCGAAGCAGCGCCCCCAGCTTCGTTCCCCGGGTCAGTGTGGGCGTTTCTGAGGTGGAGGCTGTGGTGTCGGGCCTGCTTGCCGAGGTGAAACGAGAGGGCAGCGCTGCCCTTATTCGCCAGGCCAAAGATTTTGACGGTGTGACCGATGTTCAGCTGAGCGTGTCCGAGAAAGACATTCGCGCCGCTGCGAAAAAACTCGATCGCGGCACAAAGAACGCTCTCTTGGAATCGATTCGCAGGGTGCGGGCGGCCTCGGAAGATTCACTTCCCGCTGCCTCTCGAACCGAGTATCACACCGGGGGGAGCGTGGCGACGCGTTATGTCCCTGTTGATAGAGCCGGGGTCTACATTCCCGGGGGCAAAGCGGTGTATCCCTCCAGCGTTGTGATGAATGTGGTGGCAGCCCAAGCGGCAGGGGTGAAAGACATTGTGCTGGTCTCTCCCGCGCATGGTCAGTGCGAGGGACAAATCCATCCCAGTATTTTGGCCGCAGCAGACCTTCTGGGTGTCACCGAGGTCTATGCGATGGGGGGAGCGGGCGCGATTGCGGCGCTGGCTTACGGCGTTGCGGAGATTGGCTTGGAACCCGTGGACGTTATTACCGGGCCGGGAAATCAGTATGTCGCCGAAGCCAAGCGTCAGGTTAAGGGGATTGTTGGCATTGATTCCGAAGCCGGTCCGACAGAAATCGGCATCATTGCTGATGACACGGCGCACCCTGAGTTTGTTGCTGCGGATCTGCTCTCGCAAGCAGAACACGATGAATTGGCGTCGGTGGTGCTGATTACCACCTCCCATGAATTGGCCTCGAGAGTGGAACACGCCCTAATCCGCAGACTCAGCGCTACTAAGCATCATGAGCGCGCAGGGGTGGCATTGATGGGTGAGCAGTCAGGGGTGATCCTGGTGGATTCGTTGGAGCACCTTTATGTGATGGCTAACGCCTATGCCCCAGAACACCTTTCGGTCATGATGGAAAACCCCGAAGACGTCTTGCCTCATATTCGTCACGCGGGAGCTATATTTATCGGCCCCTACACCCCAGTCAGCGCCGGAGATTACGCAGCGGGATCCAACCACGTACTGCCCACAGATGGGTCAGCTCGCTTTAGTTCGGGGCTATCTCCGCTGAGTTTTCTGCGTTCTCAACAGGTCATTGATTACGACAAGGCAGCCCTGGCGCAGATTCGCGACGCTGTGGTGACGTTAGCGAACGCTGAGGACCTTCCCGCTCATGGTGAAGCGATAGAAGCCCGCTTTAGTGACACCACTGAGCAACCCACTGAGGCATAGACCAAGCCTTGTAAACTGGTTTCACGATGTATTGCCCTTTCTGCCGCCACCCCGATTCCCGGGTCATTGATTCGCGCACCAGCGATGATGGGGTCTCCATTAGGCGACGCCGGCAATGCCCGGAATGTAGTCGCCGTTTTTCGACTCTAGAAACGGCGAGCTTGAGTGTTATTAA
>Ga0115557_1003067_pt1 | contig 10999 bp, 4 predicted proteins | sample COGITO_mtgs_1104_FD_87280 | JGI IMG/M metagenome (GOLD analysis project Ga0115557, IMG submission 87280) | Pelagic marine microbial communities from North Sea - COGITO_mtgs_110421 | ecosystem: Environmental > Aquatic > Marine > Epipelagic | place: Germany:Helgoland, sampling site Kabeltonne...
AAGAGACGCACTTGAAGTCATAAGCGCGAGGGTGTTAGATGGATTAGAGGGGTCATTGCGCTTAATCGAGCAGTCATGGGTGCAAACAAACAAATCCGACAACAGCTCCTATTGCAAAAACTTACTGAAAAATACTTGGGGAGAAGAAAGGAAAAAATTGCCTTTTGCCTTTTTTTCGATCCGTGAAATCTGGAATCTGGAGTGAATAATTGATCCGTGTGATCCTCGTGCACAATTCATTTGAAATTCCATTTGATATCTGAGTAAATAAAACAAGCAGATAGAAGTTAACAGAGGTTGTCCAACCCTCGTATGCAATGGTAGCCTCACACTAGACAACTTAACTTCACCTTCCTCAAGCCCACCCACTTCCCAACTCCCCTGATTTTTTTGAGACTTTGCCAATGCCACACCCTCTCCCCTGGTCCAGCCTCTCCCCCCTCCTCTCCACGGAGGTCCTTCACCCGTCTGGAGCATCATCTAGGTGCCCGATAAAGATCCTCGATACCGCTTTCATCTCACCCTCCTCTTCTCCTACCGCTGGCCGTAACTCTGTGAAGGTTGATAGTTGGCTTTACACTTCTAAGAAAGGAGAGGTAACCAAGAAGAAACGGGACAACCTAACCCTCCAAAAAGTATTCGAGCGCTTCGCTCGGTTTGCCCTTGCTAATCCATCGAACAACAACGGGGCAAAGCTAGTGACTGTTGCTTTCCCAAGGGGTGGGGGTGCGAAGAGGATTCTTGACTATGGCAGAATGCAAGAGATTGTGGAGTCCAACGTTGCCGAGGGAGAGGTAGATCTCGTGGATATTTCAGCTATAAGATGTTTTCTCCGACCATTTGAAGGAAGGGATGAACTATGGAGGGTGAGATACGATACGGATAATAATAGCCAGGTGAAAGTTGAGGTCAAGTGCGTGGAAGGTTGGCTCCGTGACGGAGTTGGAGTCGAGAAAGACGTCAAGGATAACTACATGAACGACGATGTCACGGGAGAGATTACTTCTCTCACGAACAGCATCGTTGAACACGTCGAGCTTGCCCACGCAAAGCTCAGGAAGACCAAAGGTTCTGTTAAGTCAATGGTTTGCGACTTTGTACTCGACGACAACCGCCATTTGTGGCTCTCTAGTGTGGAGGATACCGTGATCGCAAGCACTAGCCTCGAAATTGAAAACGACAGCCCAAATACGTCACACCCTCGCCCAATTCCCGAGGCAAGCAAACGTCCGAGCCTTCCATCTATCGATGCTGCTGATGTCAGTCAGGTTTCTCAGCAGCAGCCAATGACTCCCGGAGCCAGCATATTCACCAAGAATGGTGCTGGCGCCAACGCCTTTTGGAGCTGTAGTAAGTCTCTCCAAGAGCTTCCTGGGATGGTGTGCTGGAGCAATCAACACCCCGACGGTACCTTTGGAATCCATATGCAATATTTACTCTCCAAGTGGGAGCGGTCCAAAAACAACAACATGGCAGGCCCCCCTGGTCCAGATATAATCCTCTCCTCCGAAGAAGCCGCTAAAAAACGGGATCTGAGGTGAGCAAGTATTCTATCCTTATTTGGTGCGACCCGCGTCGCGTGCGTTCCGTCTCACTACCTCGAGTGCACCACAACACAACACAACACAACATAACACAACACAACACAACACAACACAACACAACACAATACAATACAATACAATACAATACAACACAACACAACACAACATAACACAACACAACACAACTAACTTACGCCTTTTCCTCCAACTAATCCAAATTTCTAATTCTTGTCTTGTCGGAGCAGCAATCAGCGACTTAAGATATCGTACAAATCTGTTCTTTTAGCGCAAGAGTCCGAATCTTTTCTCTTGGGCGATGTTCGTGCCACCTCTGGCGCGAACCTCGCTAGCAAGTGGAAAAAAGCGGATCGTAGCTTCCAGACTGCTCTTGGCAAGTCGAAAAACTATTATGACGAAGTTACAGTAGATGGAAATTGCTACGCCGTCTGCTTGAAGCTTGACGCATTAAGAGGGGGAGAGTTTGAATTGGGAGGGCCGACGAGCCCTGTCCCGGGGCTTGATCGAGGCAAAAAGGGGAAAAAATCTAGGCCGAATAGTAGGCCGACGAGCGAGCCTGGTGGGAGTAGGGGTGGGAGTAAAAGGGGTGCAAGGGATCATGAGGCGAGCCCTCCGAACAGCAGGGAGGCATTCCCTGACGTCGACGACAATGAAGGAATCAGGAAAACCAAAGCTATTTACAGTCAGACCGATCCTAGGAGCAAAAAAGGGCGTAAGAAGAAACCAATGTCAACAACGACGGGTGATATGGACCAGGGTGTCGACCCCGAGAACATAGAGCGATTTATCAAACAGCGGAACTCAAATTTTCACGATAATGCAACTGATGGCAGTGGCGATTTTGACGCTGACAACGGCACGCGCCAACACCAACACCAACACCAACACCAACACCAACAGCAGCATCAGCAAGTCCAACTTGAGTCTAATGAACAACAATACTCCTCTCGTGTCAACCAAATGTCCCACGCCAAAAAAGTAGACAAATTCAAGACCCCGGAAGACTACGTTTCGGATCTTGCGGCGTACCAATCTACTCTCGGCCGCGATGGGGAGGATGCCGCAGACGCCCTGAAGAGGGCAGGAATGAGCAAGAGCGAAAGAGATTTCCTCCAGAGGAGGGGAGCGCCGGCCATCGAGACAAACAATATAATGGCAAATGCAAATACAAATGCAAGTGTAATAATGGAAGGGAAGCCAAAGTTTCCCAGTCCTGTTTTGCACCAGTCACTTGACAACATCCCCGGCATGGGAAGGGTTTCCAACGTTGGTGGTGGTGGCGATGAGGTCGTGAAGGCTATGCGCGAGAGAATCAACGCAATGACAGCCGAAATTTCTACTCTAAAGCAGAAGGCAAAAGGTGCCGAGGAAGCGGCTCTTCACGCTTCGACCCGCGCCAAAGAAGCCAACAAGAAGCTCGCTGCTGGCCAACAAAAATGGGTCAGAGCGATGCAAGAAAAGGACGAAGAGCATAGCCGGGAGGTTTTGCAGGTTGGTAGCGAGTTGAACGAAGCAAAGGCGACGGTAGCCGAGCTGAGAGGAAAGGTAGCAAGGATCGGGTCGGAGGAACTTTATGGCTCCGGAGCGGGAAGCATCGATTCTAGTCAAGGCGGCTTCCAACAGGAGATGTTAAAAAAGGTGGAGAGCTTGCATAAGGAGCTGAGTGATAACCAGAGACGCTGGAACGAGGAGAAAAGAAGGCTGATAAGCGAGCAGGCCGAGGCGTCGCAGAAAGTGAGCGCCGGTCACAGGAAGGAGATTAATGAAATGAGAAATCTCCACACGGAAATGGAAGACAAAATCAGCGTCCTGAATGATAGCAACCGGAACTTCGACAAAGAAAAGAACTTGCTCAACCAGCAGTTGGCAGACGCAGAGCGCCTCCGAGAACTAGCTCAATTGGATGCTACGAAACTTCGGGGCGACGTAAAAACCTTGCAACAATCTTTGCAAGCAACCCAGAGTTTGGACATGGCGCAGGGAGAAATGTACCGCGACGGGGAGTCGACGATCGCGGCCCTCCAGGCGACAAGCGAGGCGAGAATCAGAACACTAAACAACAAAGTGGAGTACTTGAAAGCCCAGCTGGCTAGCGAAGCAAGCTTGAAAGACCAATATGCTACGAACATTGCCGAACTTAGGAAGGAGAGGGAGGAAGCCAACCAAAACTTTAAGAACAAGCTCGCGGAGCTTGAAAGTCTAAAGGAGAAGGAGTTGAGCGAGCTGAGCGAAAATTTGAGAGAAAGTATGGATGGGCCTATCCAGGAGGTTAGTCACCTACAAGGTAAGGTCGCAGCTCTCCAAGCCCAGCTCGGAGACGCAATGCAAGACGTCGCAATGGCTCGGAAGAAGGAAGAGGCGGCGAGAGGAGAAACGGGAAAAGAACGAGGAAGGATCAGCAGCCTTCAGCACGAATTGAATATGACACAAAATGAGCTGGAGAGCGCTCGGGAGGAGATCAGCGTACTTAAGGAGAACGGGAGCAACGCGGCAGCCAATGAAGCCATGCTGAGGAGGTTGGACAACGAGAGGCAGTACCTTAAGAACCAGCTCACTAGTGAGGTTACTTGCAAGAATGAACTCCAGGAAACGCTTGAGCGGACCACTAGGCAACTGGGAGAAATGAAGGCAGCATGGAAGGCCGAGAGCGAGACGGTTGGGAACAAGCTCAGACAAGAGGCGGATAGGAGGGACGCGGTCGAAAGGGAGCTTGAAACGAAGAACAAGAGTCTCGAAGCGGAGGTGAGAACCCAGAGTGACCAGGTCAAAGAGCTCAAAGCGGCATACCTCAAGACGAGGGACCAACTCCGGTTGGACCAGGCGAGCGTGGAGAACATGCGCGCAACGACGAAGCGGTTGGCTGACGAGCTGAGGGGGGCTCAAGACGAGCTGGAGGGGGCTCGGCGGGCCTCCATGGAGAACAACGCAAGGCACAGCGAGAACATGAAGACCGTTACCATGAGCGTTACACAGGCCGAAGAGATGAGAAAGAGAGAGACCTCGAGGCTGCAAGAAGAGACGAGGAATGCTCTGAAGAAGGCGAGCGAGACTCAGAGGGAAATGATGATTTTGAAAGAAAAGGCCGTGAAAAATGATATTTTGGCCGAAAGGAGCCGAGCGGCGCAGTTCGTCGGGGCCAGCTTGAACAAGTGGCTGAGGGGGATGGAAGCGAGGGCTTTTGCAACCTGGACGAGGTACATGTTTATCATGAGGGCACACGAACAGGCGGGCGAGCAGATCACCAATGCAATCAAAATAACGGAGGAGAAGGCCAAGGAGGAAAGGGAGATGGCCTGCAGGATGGTAATGAGCAAGATGGCCGGGGAGCAAGCGGAGCTCATCGAAAAGATGGAGGAGGCAGGCAAGGAGGACAGGAGGAAGTTAGTAAAGGCGGCTCAGGAGGACATAAACAAGGCGGTCCTGAACGAAAGAGAGCGAACGACCAATCTGATGAAACTGGGCGAACAGAAGATGCAGAGAGATGCCGAAATGATGGCGGAGAATCACAAGCAGGCCGTGGAAGAAATGGCACGTGCACACGAAGAGCACCAGACGGCTATTCGGGGGGAGCTCGAGAAAGACATCGAGCGGGCTGTTTTCGATGCAGAGCGCGTCTTCTTGGAACGGCAGCAGGTCGCCTTAAGGGAGAACGACGCCAGATGGAAGGAGATGCTCGCCGGCAATGAGGAGAAATTCAATGCCGAGAAACAGCAGGCCCTGCTAATGTTAGGTAGCGAGCACGACAAGGCAATGGGCGAGCACATGAAGTCACTGTCCGTTGAACAGCAGAAGTTGGTAGAAAAGTGTCGCAAGGACGTCGAGAAAGCCGTGAAGGAGGAGAATGCGAGGTGTATTATGGAGAAGAATGCCGCCATTGCAGGGGTCGAGTTTGCGGCGAGCGAGAAGTTGAGAGCGGTGGAGGAGGAGATGGCAAGGAAGTTGGAGGAGATGAGGGAAAGGGGGGAGCTGGAGATCAAGAACAAGAGGGAGCTGTGGATGGACGAGCTGGAAAAGTGCAAAGTCGACTGGGAAGCTGAACTCGGAGTTAAATTTTCCGAGGATCTCAGGGAGAAAATGTCGACTGAAAAGGAAAATAGGCAGAAAGCGGTTCGATTGGAGGCATCAAAGTGGCAAAAGGCACTCCGAGAAACGGAGGATCGAATCGAGGCCGAGAGGCAAGTCTCCTTCAAGAAGGGTGTGGCTGAACGGGACGCGGAAGCACAGAAAGAGCTGTCCGACCTGAAGAATGCGGCTAACGAGGCACTTGACAAAGTAAAGGCGAGCGCGAAAGATAGTCTCAAGCACGCCCTTGAAGAGAGCGCAAGTCAACTGAGGTTAGCAAGAGAGCACGCGGCTAGGGACAAGGAGGCGGCGATAAAGAAGGGGCTCGAGCAAGCGACGAACGAAAAGAGGAAGGCCGTCGAAGAGGCGCTGGCGCTACTGCAAAAGAGTTGCGACAAGAAGAAGGAAGAAGCCTTGGAGGCGTTGACCAACAGGGAGAGAATGGCGAAGGACAGGCTGTCGGCGGAGATCGAGAGCATCAGTCGGAGCTGGAAGAATGACCAGAGTGAGTTGATTGAGGTGAAGGGTCTACTGGATCAACTCAAGGTCAGCGGGAAGAACGAGCTTGCGAATCACATTTCTGCCGCGGAGGAGGCGGCGGTAAAGGCCAGAGAAGCGTTCGAGGAAGAGCTCAAGCGTAGCTTGGATCGCCAGGCCGAAACATTGGGTAGGGTGAAGGAGGATGCACTGGGCGTTGCCGAGAAGAGAGCCGAAGAGGAGAAGGAGGCGGCCGTGAAGGCTGCGCAGGCAGCGGCAGAGAAGGAGATGGAGACGGCGCTTGGGGCGCTCGAAGCCGAGAGCGAGAAGTTGATCAGCAGTTTGGAGCAGGCCATGGGTGGTTTGAGGAGACAGAAGGAAGAGACCGAGAGGGAGTTGAGCGACACCAAGGGCATGCTCGAGGAGAACGAGGACACGATTTACGATTTGCAGCAGCTCCAGAAGGTCAAGGAAAAGACCGCAAGCTTCAGAATGCTTCAACTCACGGCCGGGGCAGTGAAGCAGAGGTTAGGATTCTTGAAGGACTTGGAGAGGAAGGACATTGAAAAGGCCAACGAGGTAGATTACCAGAAGGAGGAGCAGAAGAAGGCGGCCGGGAGATTCAAGAATGAAATTGACGTTCTGGAAGGTATACTCGAGGCATGCAAGCAGCAGAGAGAGCTGATGCACGAGACTTTGGTCAATCACAAGAGGGAGGTCTTGATGGAGCACAAGGTCCAGAGCGGTGTCATCAGCAGGGAGCTTGAGGCCATAGCGCTGGAGCGAGAGGCGGTCGAGGGACAGAGGGAGGCTCTTGACAGTGGGCTGAAGCAGATGGAGGAGCAGCTCAGGGATCTTGAGGAACAGATCAACTTTCACAGTAAGACCAGCACGATTCAGGGCGGTAGGGTCAACGTTTCCCACGCTAGGAAGAAGAGGAGACTAGACGAGGAATTCGAGCAGCTTTTGGATAACATTGAGCAGAAGCGCGAAGAAATCGCGGGCGTAGACGTCAAGTTGAAAGAGTTGATGGAGAGCAAGGAGGATAGCGAGATCAAGATGAAGGAGTTGGAGAGGACTTTGGTTGAGGTCCTGGTCGAACAGCAGAAGAAACTTTTGACAATTTTGAGCCAGAAACCAGAGGATGTCGCTAGGAAGATGAAAATGGAAGAGGTGAGGGGACGAGCGATGGCGACGAGCGAAGGCAATGAGCGAAGGCGACGAGCGAAGGCGACGAGCGAAGGCGACGAGCGAAGGCGACGAGCGAAGGCGACGAGCGAAGGCGACGAGCGAAGCGAGTCGCGTGAAGATGAATGTGGAGCGAGGTGTGGAGCGAAGTGTGGAGCGAAGCGAGTCGCGTGAAGATGAATGTGGAGCGAAGCGAGCCAATTACCTTGCGTTCGTGGATGGTCCTTGTTGTGGTCGTGTCTGTTTGCTTGACTAACCGGTCTATCTTTGAACGAACTCCTTGGCGCAGCGAAAGATTATGTGAGACTAATATTGTAAGGGTGGTTGTGGATTTTGCGGCTACGACAATACGACGTTTTTATTTCTACTTTTTGTTATTCTTTCGATTTCGATTTGAACCTTCTCATTTTATCATTAAAGGAAGAAATTTCATTCCTTTTCGCCATGGCGTGTTTTGCGTATCCCCTGCACTCTTTGGAACCAAAGGGGGCGTTACCAGGAGACGGATAAAGCGTACGGAGGAGTTGGCTCTGAGCGATCCCGTCGATCCAACGGCGCAAGGGCGCCGTCGCGACCCTCGTCGTTCCCAACGTTCTAATAACGAAATTCGCCTTCGACTTTTTCCCCAGCGTCTCCTCGGCCGCGGCGGAATACAGCGACAAACTGTCGTCCGTCAGCGTTTTTGATGCTGAATTATTCATCGCCGCCCGTTTTTCGCTGCTCACAACTTGCGTTTTGTAGGCAGTTGACCACGCGTTTAAAAGAGAGCCCGCGGCAATTAGTGTGGCATCGTCGGCGCCACGCTCGGCAAATTTCTCGTGCGTGTACACGGTGCAAGGGCCGTGCACGGTGCGCGAAAACCTCGTCGACAACAGGTTGTTGTCAACGTCGAAGCGGGCAAAGAGAGATACGCATAGGTTCGGGTCTGACTCGCTCAGAGAGAGGGCTTTCAGGGCAACGGGGGGCAGGAGGAGCGAGTTTTGTTTTGGAGAATATATGCTCTCGACGCGATCTTGTGCGCACTTTCGGAGGTACTCCCTGGAGGTTTCGTCGATCTTGTGGGGGGGTGGGTGTGGGTGCGGGGGTGGGGGTGGGGGTGCGGCACCACCGCGTTGTTGTGTTGTGGGCGTGGCACCACCGCCGAGTGGAGAGCTTCTCAGCCGAGTGTCGAAAAGCACAGAAACGTCAACGATCGATACAACCAGCGTTTTCTGTCCGGTTATTCTATTCTCTATGACACTAATCCCATCGTCCCGAAATGCAGTGGACTCAGAGTCGATCGCAACCATCGGAACCTTCCTCATGTCAACGACGTCAACGGCGTCAATGGCGTCAAAAGAGTCTACAGATTGGAGCCATTGCCGCTGTTGGCTCTTAAACTCCTTCAAGTTCCTCGCGGCCTCCTTCTGCTCCTTTGTGAAATTCTCCGGCCTGACGAGGGCCTGCCCCGGGTCCCGCCCGACCTGCGCCCTGGTGGGAGGGCGGGGCTCCCAACCCCCGTTCACCACCCGATCCCCAAGGACTCGAATGCTGAAGCGCTTGAACTTGCGACGGACGGATGGGAAGTTCAAGCTACCCGAGTACAGCACGGAGTCGATCTCATGGGAATCGTACAGGTTAACCGCCATGCACTGCTTCGCAAAATTTCTTTCCCCTTCGTCAGGGTAGAGCTCCATCAATTGTTTCTTGGTCAAATTCGGAGACGTTGTCGGTGTCGTTGTCGCAGTCGTTGCCAATCGAGACGATTTCACCTTTCTCTTGGACCCGTTCAGGAGTCCTCTCAGTTTCGCATCAATTTCCGTCGTCGTCATCGCTTTCTTCGTCTTAATTTTGTCCGCGGACTCGGTCGTCGCCGTCCCCTTTCCTCCCAAAAGAGGCGCCAACGATGTGATCTCCCCACAATCAACCACCCCCAATCCCTCCACTCTGAATTTCTGACCTTGGTCATATACATCAAGCACCTCCTTGAACTCGACCCTTTGAGACCGGAAAACCTCGGCGACGTGGGGCGTTGACGTGAGAACCAACAGGGGGAACGAGTGATAGGAGAGGGGGGAGAATGATGACAGTGTGGGGGGGGAGCATAGGAGGTACAAGAAGAACAACTGATGGAACATGAAATGGAACATGAATCAGCGGCTGACACTAACGTAGGTTTTACCTAGATCTCCTGCTTGACGACTAAAAGGACATAGCGGGCGATAAAGAGAGCTCTATTGTTGTTAATGATGTACATATGGCCATGTGAGATGTTTTGAAGGGGAAGACCGTCGTGTCGTCGCCGTTCCTTCTTTCGACGCCACCACTCGTGAAAACGCCCTTTAAATAGCACGTCCGTGATTTCACCATTCTCATCGTCCACAATACCGCAATTTATCCTCAATAAGTCATCTTAACCCCAAAATATTGACGTCATTGGAATCTTGACACACAAGCTGTTTGTGCCCCCTCCAATGTCTGTTGATTCAGGAGCCCAAGAAATCGTCATTCACGAGGATGTTGAGAATGTGCTACACTCCGGCGCCCTACGCGAACGATTGCAGAACGAATCACTCGGTGAAGGAACCATCACCCTCATCATCAGGGACCCCAATATCACAATCATCGGGGATATGAATCTTGATGATGACGATTACGAAGAGGCTCCCCTCTATGGGTGTAAATCCCTCCTCCGCGTCGATCTCAAGGGATGCACAAAACTCACGCAGCTGGGCAATTATGTGTTTGAGGGGTGCTCCTCCCTGACGAGCGTGGCGCTTCCGGACGGGCTCACACAGCTGGGCGTGGCTGTGTTTGACGGGTGCTCCTCCCTGACGAGCGTGGCGCTCCCGGACGGGCTCACACAGCTGGGCGTGGCTGTGTTTATGGATTGCTCCTCCCTGACGAGCGTGACACTCCCGGACGGGCTCACGCAGCTGGGCGATGGTGTGTTTGCCAGGTGCTCCTCCCTGACGAGCGTGTCGCTCCCGGACGGGCTCACACAGCTATGCGATAATGTGTTTTGGAATTGCTCCTCCCTGACGAGCGTGTCGCTCCCGGACGGGGTCACGCAGCTTGGCAATTGGGTGTTTAGGGGGTGCTCCTCCCTGACGAGCGTGGCGCTCCCGGACGGGCTCACACAGCTAGGCAATCATGTGTTTTACGGGTGCTCCTCCCTGAGGAGCGTGGCAAATTCTGCTGGATTTGACTCAATTGAGCTCTATCTTCGTTATCGCTACAAATGCGTCACTTTGCGGAAATTATTCCTGCGACTTTTAGGAAAATATAATCAGGCGGTGAATGAAGCTAATGGAACTGAGACTGAGAAGCATGCAATTGCTCTTGCTTACTTCCCTACAGACAACTCTAGTACGCTGGACGTTGGTCTATTTCTGCAAACGATGAATGCTTCCGGGGGTAATGGAATTGAAGGTCTGGTAGGATACATACTGAAATTTGTGTGAAACGTCAGGAGTGACTGAGGTCATAAGTAAGTTAATGAATCGCTTCGACTGTATTTGAAACAAAATTCACTTGTAATTGTGTGATTAAGTGATAGTGTGATTGTGTGATTGTGTAGGGAGTAGGGAGTGTCGTATAGCCGTGTATCGTGTCCATCAAGCACTTTGGCAACAAGTTGAAAAAATTCGTGAGATGAGATTCATCAAAGTAGTCTATTATGAGAACCCAAACGCTGCTGTCCAGTTTGCTGAACAGAATCATATTTTGAG
>Ga0115557_1003072_pt1 | contig 10990 bp, 12 predicted proteins | sample COGITO_mtgs_1104_FD_87280 | JGI IMG/M metagenome (GOLD analysis project Ga0115557, IMG submission 87280) | Pelagic marine microbial communities from North Sea - COGITO_mtgs_110421 | ecosystem: Environmental > Aquatic > Marine > Epipelagic | place: Germany:Helgoland, sampling site Kabeltonne...
AGGAGCATACACTGGTCTTTTTCATTGTCCCCCCCCCCAACAGAGCCGATTCCAAATGCCCCGTGTTTAATTGCCTGAACCGTGCCCTCAGGATTCTCGAGGATGAGGAGGTGGCCGGCATCCTTCACAAGGTACACACGACATTCTCCATCACCCTCCTGAGAATTTATCAGATCGCGGGCCGCGACTCCCCCCTTGTAATCCATCCAGTCCTTGGAGCCATAAATGAAGGTAACGTCCTTGGCCTTTATCGAGGGGATACGAGGGAACCGTGGGAGGAGAGGAGACCGAGCGTACGCACCAGGCTTAAGTAGCCTGTCTAAACAAAACTCTCCTTCCCCTTTCATCATGTTCACACCGTAAGAATAATCGGTCAAAATTTCTCCTTCCTCCCCGTCAATCCCCAATCGACCATTCACATACTTTCCAACGAGTGACTTTCCATAACCGTTGGGTAAGCCTCGGATTACCATACCCGGAGTGTATCCCGTAGACCAAACTTTGCGGACAGTCATGATGAGGGTGTAAATTCCCCAGCTCAAGTTCTTCAGGCGGGCAGAGGACTCCTCCGTGGAAGGTGGAAAAGGCGTCCCGACAGGTGATAGTAACACGAGCTTGTTGACATTTTCTGGGTGTCTTTCCGTGTATGTAGCAGCCACATAGCCACCAAGTGAGTGCCCACAAATATTGAGTTTATCAATCTTGTTCGCAACTCGCCATGATTCCAAGGATTTGAGAAAGTAGTCCTCAGCTGCAGCCACATCGGCCGCCTCATCATTCGTTTTCTCTGGGAAACTGGAGCCGCGAGAGCTCAGCCCAAAGCCAGCAAGATCACAGGCGTAAATTTTGCTGCCAATCTGGGAGGAGTCAACATCCTTTAACATCAAAGGCAGGATGCGAGAAAAATAGGAGAGGCCATTTGCGTATCCATGAAGGAAAATAGTTGCTGTAGTAAGGCCATCCGACTTTCGCGGGCTTTTCCTCAATTTTGAATTCACGTCCGTGCTCACAGAATGTATGAATTGACCGCCGTTATCATCCGTTAAAGTATCCGTAAACTCCCATTCGATATTGTTGCTAAACATAGCATTGCTCCTTTCCCACATTTTCTTTTCAGCTCCCATGGCAAGGGCGCGGTACTTGCATCCAGACGATAGAGTAGACGGGTCAGGGGTAGACTTGGCGGAGATGGCAATAGGGTTTGCACCAGTTGTGCTCGTTGTTGTCATGGATGATTCACCCCAAAATGGTAATGCAGACGACAGTGAGCGAAACCAGCCCGCCATTGTAAGAGCTGGCAAAAAGAAAGAGTAGAACGAGCAACACACACAAGTCTACGGAGCGAAATGTTGACAGCGTAAGACTGGACAGGGACAAGAGCTGACGATGGTTTAATTGCGATCAAAGAGTTTACAAAACGATATATACGATATAATCCTTTTTGACAGGCAGCAGAAGATGCTTCCCGGTCGAAGAGTCCAAATTCGGGGTGAAAATCTATTCTTAAAAAAACCTTTGCGAATTGTTCTTACGGGTTTTTACTACTCACAGGACATCGTGAACCCTGAAAATTTTGAAGCAGATGGTAACCATGAGTCTGATGAACGTCGTCTTACTGATTCCCTGTTTCACAATGGGCTACACAGCCCACACACTGACACACGGAAGATTGAGACCAACTTTCTCTCCTTCTCCTGGTAGCTCTCAGCTTCTCGCTGGGCTGGGTGATAACGTTATGAGCGGTGGAAATGATTGGAAGCCCGAAGACGGCCAAATGAAGTCAACTGACGTTGGTGACTATTTTCCAGAGGGTCAGTACTTCCTTGACATCAATCAGCATCGCTTACGTTTGTTTTGTGAAACATTCAATCTAACAAATCACCATTTTGTCCCGAAATACATCCGTGTACAGATTTTGACAAAGAGGAGCAGGCCGACATGTTCAAGGATGGAATGATGGGCAGCCAGGGCAAGGGAAAGGGAAAGCAGGCCACAGAGAGGCCTGGGCTCGAGGATTTGGGAGAGGTGAGCTCACAATCGAAATATGACCTTCAATTACACGACCTTCACCCAAGATGTTGTAGATCTAATTAAAATACACGTCCATCACCCGATTAATCGTGAGTTAGGGGGGATTTATCGCTAATGCGGGCATTGAAGCGATTGAGGGCATCCCAGAAGGCACTGATTTCACTCCAGGATTCCGTAACGATGACGACTTTGAATTCCCTGTTTCATCATCTGGAAAGCCTGGCGTGTTTGATATCGCTGTTAAACCTTTCTGTATGGGTTTTGAGGACTTTTATGCCAGGTGAGGACCCTGAATCAGAAAATGATGACAGTGTGATGGCATCCCTTACAAGACCATTTCTGACCTTTTCCCGTCGTATGCTGCGCAGCTTCTCACCCGATAGCCACCCGTCTTTCTCTGTGTCTCCCAACGTCGGGAGGATGGACCGGCGTGGCGGCGAGATTTCCCATTTTCAGGTCCAATGTGATCCGAGAGGAGCGAGTGGTGAGTTGAAAGGCACACTGGTGATTATTTTGCCCGAGGAGAACGAAAAACTCTGCTATGGAATCACCGCAGCTGCTCGTTAATGCGCGATAAAATAATCGAAAGGGCAATTATTTTATGTTTGAGTTGGCGATTTACTTGTGTTTTGCACTTTGCTGTCACTTCTTGCCTGAATATTGCCAAGTATCTTTGCGAAAAATTCTGCTCAATGTTCTTTCTGTTCACGCTACATTATTATAATCAGATAATCAATATTGCCGTTCCATTCAAGCATTAACTAGACGCGCTCATGCATGTAAAAGCCATCAAAAAGACCAACCTGAGACTCCCCCCATTCAATATTAGCAACCTCGACAGTTTTGGTAAGCCCCGGGCTCTTGCCGCACCACCGGATGAATCCTTCAATTACCTTCTTCTTACCCTCTACGTAAATCGACGTCGTACCATCATCATTTTCTGTGAGAGTTCCAACAAGTGATCGGAAATTGCTCACTTCATTTTTCACAGATGCACGATAGTAGCCCCCTTGTACCTCACCCTTCACCAAAAGGTTACAGCTGACAATCTCGGACTCGGGTAGTGTCCTATCACTACTAGAGGAAAGAAGCGTTGTCGTCTCGGGGGAGTGGGGCTTTGAGTGATGGGAAGTGACACGGGACAGGAACGTCGGGGGTGAGAATAAGGGTGCTCGAGAGATTTGAAAGCTTGCACTTCGTGATAGCACAGCCATGATGACTAGAAATGCCACAGCATTATTCATAGCTTTATGAATGGAAGGGATGATACTGGAAACTGCCTCACACATTTATTTTAAGGGCATTTTGTAAAACACCTTCATCCTCCTCCCACAGAGTAATCCCAGACACTGCTAATTGGCAAGATGACCAACATGGTACGCTTGAGCGCGTCCGCCATAAACCTGCCCGTTCGTTTCGTTTCCTGTTCAGTCCCGCCTCAGATGATCGCCAAAATACTCAAACTTGTTCGCACCTCCCTCGGGTTGTTTGTGCCAAATTTACGCTTTGGTGCCGAAGGATAGATTTGCGTTTTAGATGATTCCTCTTTCCATCACAATCACCCCTAATATTGGTCTAACCCCCTTTTTTTGCCCTGCCTGCTTTTCCCCTTCTCTTTAGGATGTCGATAGCCTCCCCCCTCCTCCGGACACCACTTCCTCGGGTCCAACTCCGAACGAGTCACAGAACGACCCTTGCGAATACCTTTTCGGTGTTTTGACCATGTGTCGCAACTATATTGATAAAATCGATGATGACGATAATGAATATTCCGGCACTCCCTCTCTCCCTTCTGCCCCCAAGACTGCTGCTGACTGTGGCGCTCTCCTCTGGTCAATTATCAGTGAGAAGTCGGAGGATACGGGAAATACTACCCAATACCGTGATCTCTGGCTGTACGATGATGACGGTACTGGGTACACGGCCCTGAGCACCTCACCTGGCCCCAAAAAAATCACCAACCCGCACGCAGTGCGCGTGAAAGAGCTCGCTCTATATGCCATTGGTCGCCTCCTCACGAGTGACAATAGCACTCCGCCTTCGGCGCTCATTGATCTTTTGAGTAGTGACAGGTTCATCGACGGGTTCCTCGAGCGGGTGAGCAAAAGCAAGGGAGCGAAGGTGATTCGAGGTGTACTGGATGTTGTCACACCGCCTACATCTGAATGTGGAATCTTCGATGTGAGCGACGTTGACAGCGGAGGTGATACGAGCGTCAGTGAAGGTGGAGACCGGATGAGGCGACTTCGAGGGCTCAAGGGAGTCTGTGAACACGTCGCCGAATGGAGCGAGAAGAGCAACCGCTCGTTCCTGAATCAGCGTGTCCTTCAAAAACTTGCTGAGGTGAATTTCTCTCTCGGAGATTACACTGCCAGCTTCGAAATCCTTAATGGCCCAAAGCCACACACTTCAGGCTTGTTACGGGCACTGAAGTCTCTGGACGATAAATCGCTGTTAGTGAGCGCTCATCTCCTGGAGTCCCAAATTTACTTTGCTCAGAGCAACATCAGCAAGGCCAAGAGTTCATTAACTAGTTCCAAGAGCGCTGCACAGAGTGTGTACGTTGAGGTCGGTATCGGGGCTAAACTGGACCTCGTCGCCGGCGTAGTCAGTCTGGAGGGGGGCGAGTGGGACACCGCCTTCAGTTATTTTTTGGAGGCCTTTGAGCAGTGGGACCAGAACCAAGCTAATGTGGGCAGCGCTTCTGCGGCCTCCTTGTCGACTAGTCGGATTGGTGCCTTGACATCGCTTAGGTACATGATATTGTGCAAAATCCTGGAGGGGCTGGACAAGGCGTGCCGCGGCGTCGGCACCAAGAGCAAGGGAAAGGGGGGCAAGGGAGTTGAGAAGAATGGAAATCAATATGTTGTGAAGGACCCTCTTGATGACCTAACAAGCATCGTAACTGGCGTTCAGTTCTCGCGATACAACGCTGACAACGCATTATCTCCGTTGCTAGCTGTCGGTGCGGCTGTAAAATCGAGATCGCTGAAGGAGTTCTATGATGTCAAGAACCGATATTTCAGCTCTGACAAGTTCTTTTCTGGTGATATTATTATGCGAAGACATCTGCCCAAGATGGAAGATAAGATTTTGCGGTCTAATCTAGTTCGTGTTCTAGAGCCCTACAGTGTCGTAGATCTTGCCCACATAACAAGTTTGATCGAGGGAACTTCGGTACAATTGATCGAGCGCAAACTTGGTGTGCTGATTTTGGATGGAGTCATCGACGGTGTACTTGACCAGGGGCGCGGGTGCATAATTCTTTCTGAGGAGAACAGTGACGAAGCCGGTGGCAGCATCGCCACTACTGGCCAGGAAATTATTGCAGAGGTCAGCAAGGTCGTTGATACTCTCTTGATGCGAGGACAGAAGGAATTGCGGTGAATGCGTCATCTGGTGGTAATGGTAATGATAATAATGGAATGCGGAAATGCTTTTTGGAAGCTACTAGTTCATCTCATTTATCGTGTTACTTCTCAATCTGATATTGCAGCCTTATGGTTGGTTACCTTAATGGTTACTCCTCAATGATCTCCAGAACCTTGTTGCTGTTGCTCGTCAAGCTCTGAATAGCAACATCAGCCACCAAATCTCGGCTAATCTCGCCGCTGTTAAGCGTATCCTCTCCCGAAACCTTCAATTTACCCGAGGGAGGCTTGGATTTAAGACCGCCAGGACGCAGGATTGTGTAGTCAATGCCCGAGGCTTCTCGCAGGTGTTTCTCCGCAATGATCTTCTCATCAAGCACATTACCAAACGCGTTCGTGACGACGAATCCAGGGCTTTTAGCCTGACCCCATTCCCGTCCATTCGTCAGGATCGACGATACCAAAACAATTTTACGAACACCAGCGACCTTTGCAGCCTCAATGAGCCTACAAGTGCCCACATTATCAACAGAATGGGAGGCCTCATTGAACTTCAGCGGATTGCCCGGAATAAACCCAACAGCTATTATCAGTGCATCGGCGCCAAAAAGGGTATCTGCCATGGCACTGTCAGTGTCTGAAACGACGTCAAGGTGCGCCAGATTAACCCCTGAGAGTCCTGCGAATTTATCCTTTCCTTTTGAAATGCTACGAACAGCACCGGTGACCTCAAAGCCAGCCGAAGACAGTTTCTCAACGCATCGACTTCCAGTTTGCCCTGTTGCACCAGCAACAACGACTTTCTTGATGGCAGCAGACTCAATTGCATTGACTATCTGCGAGAAAGGCAGCAGAGAACCGTAGCCCGTCACTGTGGCGACAGCTTGTCTACGACTTAAGGGTAAGTTTAAGTTCCAAGCACCCACAGGCACTAAAAAAGCAAAAAAAAAGATCGAGAACATAGTAGTAAATTAATTAATACACCCAGAGCGGCCTCTTCAGTGGAACAGAATTGGTGTGAAGTCGGCTTAACATTTATTTCTTCTTCGTGTTTCACATGCTTCTTCTTCTTATCTCGCTGTTGTGTTGCGTCCTGGTCCTTCCGCTCTCAGTTGCACCAGCATTTTATGCACCAGCATTTCTCCAGAAAAGTATCAGCGAAAAAAATATCCTCGTCGTTGGAGGTGGTGGCAGAGTGGGTGGCAGTGTTGCGAAAGTATTGAGAGCAAATGGCGGTCGAGTGACTATTGGTGGGAGATCAGGCTATTCGGGAGATGATTTTGATTATCTCGTCATCGACAAGGATGAGGAGGAATCGGTGTCAGTGTTGAAAGACTTAAGCTACGATCTCGTCGTGAATACTGCAGGTCCATTTCAGGGAAAATCAACGAAGGTAAACATTTTATTGGGAAAGTGCATTGATAGTCGAATCCCTTACATTGATGTTTGCGATGATTTTGGAACTGCCAAGAAGGCGAAATCAGATTTTCATCAGCAAGCGGCCGATGCCAATATTCCTGTGATCCTAAGCACCGGTTGCTGGCCGGGGGTTTCGTCTTTAATGGCAAAAGTCCTCTTGAACGAGCTTGGCGACGACGTTGATCCTGCTAAAGTCAAATGCAGATTCAACTTCTTCACGGCAGGCTCAGGGGGAGCAGGGGTGACCTTGTTGGTTGCTACTTTTCTCATCCTCGCTGAGAAGGCTTTGAAAGTTTCGAATGGCGTGAAAATGTACGAGCAGCCTATGGAAGTGTACGAGAGGGTCGACTTTGGGGAGAATGTTGGGAGTAAGGTGAGAATGGCTGTGAGAATGAACTGCAAACAAAATGGATCAAAAGTTGGAGAAATTACTCAACCTTTCAGCTTCGCCGGTTCAGTTCGTTGCACCTCTCAATTTGCTCGAAACTGCATCTGTACACGAAACGCTAAAAATTGGCTCTGTAGAATCCTTCTTTGGTACAGCCCCCGACTTTTGGAACACACTGTTGGGTTTCAGTGCCAAATTTCCGAAGTCACTCCTCTCAAACGAGCCTTTGATGCGGTCGCTCTCCCTTTTTTCCATGCCGATCGTGCGTATCGTCGATAAATATGCTGGGGCAAAGAATGCTATGAAGGTTGATTTAACATATCTCAACAAGAAAGTATCTGCTACCTATGCACACAATGATCTAGAGCCATGCGTGGGGGAATGTGTGGCGGCGTTCACGGCAGCTATCCTTTCGGACGAAATAGGAGTCAAGCCAGGGTTATATTTTGCTGAAGAAGCCATAGACGCAAAGGTAAGGTGACAAATGATGGGACAACTTGACAACTAGGAGAACAAAAAATAACCATACTTTTCACCGCTTCTCGCAGCATTGTCCATCCGTATTAGGTGCTGCGGCCGTTAACGCATTCACAAGGAGTACAATAGGGGCTCCAAATGAGAATATTTGGGGCAGGTAGGAAACAAGTTTTAAGTTTCAAGTGTAAAGTATAGTGTAGTGAAAGTGCAGTAAGAAGTGCAGGAAAAACCAAAAAAGGCAAAAGGAAGAGTTTAACGCAGAATCCGTATTTAGTTTATGCCTGGCCCCTCCCCTTCTTGGTAGCAGCGTCGTCGCCGCCGCCGATTGTTGAAGTCGGCGGCGTGGAGACATATACGCTCGTTTGTCGAAAACATACTTTGATGATAAAGTTTTTCTAATTACTAACCCTAATTACTAAACAAATAAATCCAAATAAAGTTAAATAAAAGCCTGCAGGCCCTAGTACTAACACGCGCAAAGCTGGTTGATTGAGGATCGATCGATCATAGAGAGTCCGAGTCGATCTCGAATTCAGAGTGGTGGTCGTCCGTCGTCGTCGTTGTCGTCGCCGTCGCAGCATCCAATAGATGATTCATCGACATCATAACAGTTTCGTTGTGGTTGCGGAGGGGGGTGGTGCCGATGCCGAGCTCCAACGCCAACTCGGCATGCTTTTGCTTCGCACCCAACAGGCGCTCAAGCTTCGCCTGCATCTGCTGACGGCGGTTGCGGTCGTCTGAAGGCACCGCAAACAGCTGGCTCAAGCGATCGTCACTTGCAGCTGTGACGGCTTTACGCAGCTCTTTTGTACACAGGGAAGGCATGCCCCGCACCAGCTCCTGGTCGCAGATTTGCTGCATGTTGTCAATGAACCGCTTTGTGGCGACTTTCCAATAGGCTGCCAGCGAATCGGCCATGTCATCGGCCTCTTGCTCCTCGTTGGAGGCATTGCCCCTGCTCTTGAGCAACATTTTGAAGATTCTCTTGGCTTCCACGCCCGTGAAGGTGGAGTCGTCTCTCATCACCTGGTCCATGTACTTGGAATACCGGTCGCCACGCAGCTTGTTGACCGTGTCCATTAAGTAATGGTTCTGTGTTGACGGCTCGCGCTCACGATCGAATGTTTTATGCGCAGAGTTGACACTATCATCGAATTTCTGACGGATTGCCCGATCGAACGCCAACTTAATGGTCATCTGCAGCGCAGGGTACTTGCACGGGATGACATGCGCCGCAATGCGGTCAAGTTCCGCTTGCACCAGCTTTGTGATCGATTTCAGCATCTCAGTGGTGGCCTGCTTCCACTCGTCCACGAATTCGATGACAAGGCGGGTGAAGATGTCGAAGTTCAGGAAGCCGGGCAGCTGGCGAGCGCGACTGGTCGTGATTTGTTGGACCAGCTTTGTGTGGTACGTTTCGGATGTCCCAGATATCGTGAAGTAGCCATCGTTATAGATCTCGCTAATCCGGTCCCATTCCACGTCCCATTCCACTTCCAATTGATGCTCAGACTGATACCTAGTAGAGCTGCTTAAGTCGATGATCTCTTTATGCACGCGTCCCACCTGTTTTGAGCCGTCAGGGCAAATTACAGTACACGAGCCATCGAATTTTGGGGTCGTTGAGTATACTTGGCACCCGATCGACAGCCGCTTGCCCATGTTGCTCTCTGGTTCTTTTGGCTTGAGCTTATCTGCTTTCATTCGAAATTCGCATGTGTGCTCTTCATCCTCGTACTTGAACGAAAATTGGCAGTGGTACATGTCGTTCTTCCCTTCAAAGTCTGGCTTCGTGAGCTGGATTTGTTGTGAGAACACGCGTGCTTGAGTGCTCATGCCTGTGGCAAGCGCGCCAGAGGCCACCGATCTAGACAGCAGCCTCACAATCTCATGGATCACCCGGCCAGCTTCGATGCGCTGATCGCCCGCGTTCACTGGTGGAGGGTCTCCGCACTTCTTCAGCTCACGACTCGTCGTAACAAGGGCTTTGCTTATGTCTGCCAGCAGATCGGGCAAGACGCGCTTGATGTGGCCAACCAGCAGGTCCGTGAGTTTGCTGGTGAGGTTCGAGACACCAAGCAGAGCTGCAGGGGCCTGCTTGAACACCTCGTGAGTCTCAAAGTACTTCGCTTCGGCCGCCTTTGCCTCTTCAAGGCTCTGCTTTTGGAGGAGCTTGTCCTGCGAGCGGTTCTTGACCATGCAGAAGCCCAACGTGAGCTTCTTGCGTTTGTTCAGCAGCACCTCTAGGACTTCTGATTCGCCGCCCTTGTCGACAAGGTCTGGTTTGGTCAGAACGCCGACGGTGCGGATCCCCTCGGGGTCGACCTTCGCCGCGCGCTCCAGAATGTCCACCGTAGCCACGTCAACGTTGCACGGGATCACTGCCAGAATGATAGTGCGCGTAGGCTGCAAGTAGGTCTCGAGCAACGCATTCACGTCGTCCACTACGCCTTCGTCCTGGCCTGTGGTAGTGGTACGCACGATCCCCGGCAGATCGATCACGGTCAAGTCGGGGGCGTCCGGGGACTTCAGACTGATCTCAATGACGTCTTTTGAGAAGGTGGAGTCGCCGCACAGCTCTTTCGTCAGCTCTTCGATTATGCCACCGAGGGCCTCCGGCGTGTCCGCCCTGCGCACCACGCTCTCGGCATCGTTTGGCTGCTTGTTATGCTTGCGGACCGACGCCGACGCGGACCAGGACGGGCCCTTGCCCATGCGAATCTGCGTCGCGCAGCGAGTCACCAGACCGGCTCCCCTCGGAAACGGAATGCCGGACAACGCCTCCAGCACGCTGCTCTTTCCCGAGGACTGGTCGCCCATGACGGCGATTTGAGGGATCGGAACGTCCTTCTCGATTCCAAGGTCGCGCAGCGTGTCGATGAAGTCGATCAATGGTCGGACGTTCTGCTGGAAGTCTTCTCCCAGTACTACGACGGTACCAGGGCGTGGTCTTCCGTCTTCTGCTGTGTTGTTGTTGTTGTTCACAAGAGTATCATCAGATACCACCATTGGTTCTCGGTTCGGTGTGAATTGAGTTTTTTTTTGAAGAAAGAAAAACTGACCGGACGACCCCTGCTCCGCGAAAAAAAAGCGATTTTTTTTTATTTATTGGGTCTGTACAAGGAACCAAAAATTCTTGAAAAAAATGAAAAAGAAGAAGAGGAACACAATTTAAAAGGAAGAGTTTCAGGAGAGAGTTTAACGCAGAAGCCGTATTTAGTTTATGCATGGCCCCTCCCCTTCTTGGTGGGGTCCCTAATTAAAAAATCAAATTCAATTTCACGATGGATCCGGCGGAGAATGA